>ERZ779877.3134-NODE-3134-length-11070-cov-2.736269_pt1 | contig 11070 bp, 5 predicted proteins | sample MGYA00511556_ERZ779877 | MGnify/ENA primary metagenome ERZ779877 (study PRJEB29588, sample SAMEA2159338) | human gut metagenome | biome: human gut; feature: human-associated habitat; material: faeces | place: Denmark | collected 2008/2010 ... | reverse complement strand
CGACCCGCTTCCGGGCCGCAATCGGCCTGTCTATCTTGTCAAACAATCAAAAATTCCTGCATCCGTCGCCCTGCGGCCTCAGCCCTCGCTGCCGCGCACTGCGGCGAAATAAGCGTCGAGCAGCTGCTTGGCTGCCACGAACGAGGTCTGCCGGCCCGAAAGCACCATCTGCTCGGCCTCGGGCAGGCGGGACTCGATTTCGGGATTCTGGAAGAAACTGTTGCGCAACTGCTCGTTGATGGTCTCATACATCCAGTATTTGGCTTGCTCGTTGCGCCGATGCTCGAAATAGCCGTTCTGCTTCACGAAATCCACATATTGGTAGACCATGTCCCAGATTTCCTTGATGCCCAGGTTGTAGAAACCCGAATAGGTCATCACTTTCGGCGTCCAGCCGCTCTCCGGTGCCGGAAAGAGGTGGAGGGCGTTGCGGAACTGCGTGGCCGCCAACTGGCACTTGTCCACGTTGTTCCCGTCACACTTGTTGATGACGATGCCGTCGGCCATCTCCATGATGCCGCGCTTGATGCCCTGCAGCTCGTCGCCCGTTCCGGCCAGCTGAATCAGCAGGAAGAAGTCCACCATGGAATGGCAGGCCGTCTCGCTCTGCCCCACGCCGACCGTCTCCACGAAAATCTTGTCGAAGCCTGCGGCCTCGCAAAGGATGATGGTCTCGCGCGTCTTGCGGGCCACGCCGCCGAGCGAGCCGGCCGAGGGGCTGGGACGGATGAACGAGTCGGGATGCACGGCCAGCTTCTCCATGCGCGTCTTGTCGCCCAGGATGCTGCCCTTGCTGCGCTCGCTGCTGGGGTCGATGGCCAGCACGGCCAGCTTGCCCCCGTATTGTTCCAGCACGTGTATGCCGAAAGCGTCGATGCTCGTGCTCTTCCCCGCGCCCGGCACGCCGCTGATGCCCACGCGGACCGACTGCCCCGAGTAGGGCAGGCATTTTTCTATCACCTCCTGGGCCACGGCCTGGTGGGCGGGGTTCGTGCTTTCCACCAAAGTGACGGCGCGGCCCAGCACCGTGACGTCGCCCTTGCGTATGCCTTCCACGTAGTCGGCGGCCGACAGCTCGCGGTGGCGATAACGGCCGCGCTTCAAGTAAGGGTTCACTATCGAAGGCTGCGCCACTCCGCTGTTCACGGTCAGTCCCTTATATTCCTCGCTGTTTTCGGGATGCTCCATAAATACAAGTCCGTTTAAGGTTTCACGTTGATGGTTATGATCTCTTTCGAGCGGGCGGGGTCGTTCGTGATGAGCAACACGCGCGGACTGCTCTTCACCTTGGACAGATATTTGGCCGCCACGGTCACCTTCAGTTTGGCCGTCTCTCCCGGAGCGATGTTCCTCTCGCTCAAGGAGACGCTCAGCGCTTTGTTGAACACCTGCAAGGTGCGCACCTGCAAGGTGCGTTTCCCCTCGTTGCGCACCTCCACGGTCATGGATTTCTTCCGTTTCCGCCCCATCTCGCCCATGTCCAGCGTGTCGGCCGAGAGCACCAACCGTGGTGCCAGTTCGCGGTCGCGCGTCGACAGCGAAGAGAAGTCCGGCAACAGGACGGACGACACGGTGATTTCATTTTCCTCCGACACCTTGTCGCCCACCTCGCGGGCCAGATAGATGGACGTCTGCGTCAGTCCCATCTGGTGCAGTTTCTCGCTGTCCAAGGTCAGCAATATCTTTCCCATTCGGCCTCCGTTGAGCTGTTCGGGGAAATATTCCGCGGAAAGGTAGGAGGGCAAGTGCATCAGATACGGCTTGTAGCTCTTGCGCCCCGTGTTGAGGATTTGCAATTCCATCACCGGATGGTCGCCCCGGTTCACGTTGTCGAACTCCACGTTGTTCACGTTCAGGCGCACGTTGCCCAAGTCAATGGGGAAGGTGCCCGAATAGTCCGACAGCTTGGACACCACACGCCCCTGCATGTGCAGGTACATGGGCTCGTCCGAAGCGTTGGTATATACCTCCAGATCTTTTTGGAAACTGCCCAGCATCTTGGCGTCGTAGACGGCGGTAATCGTGCCTTCGGCGCCCGGGGCTATCAGTTCGCGCGTCCACTCCACCGCCGTGCAGCCGCACGAAGGGATGACTTCCGTGATGCCCAACGGTTCGTCGCCCGCATTCTTCAACGTGAAACTCACCTTCGACGGCAACTGGAACATGATTTCGCCCATGTTGGCCACGTCGCGGTCCAGCTCCACGCGGGGCTGCGCCACGGCCGCCATGGCCAGCATCATCCCCGCCATATATGCAAAACTTCTTTTTATCACCATACTTGTATTTTCATTTTGCGACAAAGATAGTGCAAAAAAGCGAGGGAATGAACAAAAAAAGGAACTGATTACAAACAAAAGTCAGATTGCATTTGAACGATTCGGAAGAACGGACAAGAGCTGCCATCGCCGCAGCCTTTTTCCGCCATGTAACAATTAATTATCCGTCGCGTAAGAGACATGTAATACCATGACCGTACTTTTGCAGCGTGTTTTTAAGAATAACCATTAAAGTTTTAAACAATAACCTAATTACAAAAACAATGGAATTTAAAGGTAATGTACTTTGGGCCTTGTTATTGTCTGGTTCAGCCTGTTTGCCGGCCTCTGCAGCCGACAACCGGCAGGCCGGACAAGGCAGAAACGACGCAGTGGTACAAGCTGTTGCGCCGGACACCAGGTCCATCAAAGGGAAAGTCATCGATGAAAAAGGCGAAACCGTGATAGGAGCCACCATCGTGGTAAAGGGGTCCTCCACGAAGACCGTCACGGACTTCGACGGCAACTTCGAACTAAAAGGCGTGGACGCCGGAGCTGCCGTCGAAATCTCCTACATTGGCTTCCAGACTCTCACGGCCAAGCTCTCCAACGGGGCAACCTTTGTAATGAAAGAAGACAACAAACTGCTCAACGAGGTGGTCGTGGTAGGTTATGGATACATGCGCCGCAAGGACGTGACCAGCTCCATCACCACCGTGAAAAGTGAAGATTTCAACGTAGGTGTATACCAGTCGCCGGCGCAGTTGCTGCAAGGCAAAGTGCCGGGTCTGCAAATCACCACCAGCAGCGACCCCAATGCCTCGTCGTCGGTCACCCTGCGCGGCGCCTCGACCCTGCGCGAGGGAGCTGCCATGGAACCGTATTACGTCATCGACGGCGTGCCGGGAATGGACATTTCGCTCATTTCGCCGGAAGACATCGAGAGCATCGACGTGTTGCGCGACGCTTCGGCCACGGCCATCTACGGTTCGAAAGCCGCCAACGGTGTCATCCTCGTCACCACGAAGAAAGGCAAGGAAGGGCGGGCTTCGGTGAACTACAGCGCCTACGTGGCCTTCGACCAAGTGTCGAAGAACCTCGACATGATGGGAGCCGACGAATACCGCGACTTCGTCTTGAGCAACGGCCTGTCCATCGACCCTACCGACGACCTCGGGGCGCATACCGACTGGCAGAAAGAGGTGCAACGCACGGGGGTGTCGCACAACCACAACGTGTCAATCAGCGGCGGCACAGGCAAGACGAACTATAGTGCCAGCATCAACTATTTCAATAACCAAGGCATCATCAAAGGCGACAACCTGAAACGCCTCAACGGACGTGCCTACGTGGGAACCAAGACCTTGCACGACCGCTTGGACCTTTCATTCAACCTTAACGCCAGCCTGACCGAACAAAACCAAGTGCCCGACTATACGGATGGGGCCTCGGTCTACGATGCCATGAACTACTACCTGCCCTTCTCGCCCGTGAAAGACGAAAACGGCAACTGGTTCGAACATGCCTCGCGCACACAATACTACAACCCCGTGGCGCTCATCGAGGAAAACACCGACTTCACCAAAAGCCAGCGCATACAGGCCACCGCGAAAGCCGGGCTCGACATAGGATGGGGACTGAAATACAACCTCATGCTCTCGTATGAGAACGAACACATCAACAACAACGTATACAACACCGCCAACTCGCTCATCGCTGCCGGGATGGACGGACAGGCCCAGCGCTCGAGCGTGCAGAACGACAGCAAGGTGATGGAAATGTACCTCAACTACGACCATACCTTCAAGGAGGCGCACAAGCTCGGCCTCATGGCGGGTTACTCTTGGCAAGAAGACAACACCGACGACGGCTTCCAGTTGCGCGCCTACGACTTCTTCAGCGACGACCTGACGTATCACAACATGGGCATGGCCAACTCCATCGACCGCACGGAAGCCGGACTGGGCAACTACAACCTTTCCACCCTGCGCATGATCTCATTCTACGCCCGCGCCAACTATTCCTTCCTTGGCAAATACTTGCTCCAAGCCACCGTGCGCCGCGACGGCTCATCGGCCTTCGGGGAGAACAACCGCTGGGCCACCTTCCCCTCGGCATCTGCGGCATGGCGCCTGTCGGAGGAGAAGTTCATCAAGGACCTCGGCGTGTTCGACGACTTGAAAATCCGCGCGGGCTACGGCGTGAGCGGCAATTCGCTCGGATTCGACGCCTTCACGGCACGCATGCGCTACGGCGTGACGGGATGGTTCACCGACTCGGAAGGCAAGGAAGTACACACCATCGGCGCACTGAGCAACGCCAACCCTGACCTGAAGTGGGAACGCACAGGCATGTTCAACGTGGGACTCGACTTCGCCTTCTTCGGCGGACGCTTGGGCGGAACCGTGGAATACTACACCAAGCGCACGAAAGACCTCATCTACGCCTATCCCGTGTCGACCACGGAATACATCTACGGCGAGCTGACAGCCAACGTGGGCGAAATCAGCAACAAGGGCGTGGAAGTAACCATCAACGCCGTGCCCGTGCAGACGAAAAACTTCCGGTGGACCACGGCCCTCAACCTGTCGCACAACAAAAACGTGGTGGAAAAACTGTCGAACGACGAGTTCTCGGTGGACTACATAGAACCCGGGGAAGCCGACCTGGGCGGAGCCGGGCAGAGCAACATCAAGCAGCAGCGCATTATGGAAGGGCATCCCATCGGCCAGTTCTACACTTGGGAGTGGGCCGGATATGACGAGAACGGGGGGTCGACCTTCTACGTGCACGACCCCGTGACGGGAGAACGCACCGGCGAAACCACCACCACGCCGCTGAGCACCGACCGCACATGCACCGGAAGCGCACAACCGAAACTGACCATGGGCTGGAACAACACGCTGACGTACAAACATTTTTCACTCACGGCCTTCTTCCAAGGCACCTTCGGCAACAAAATCATGAACGGCACGAAGGCGCGCCTCTCCAACGTGGCCGACGCGGGAGTGAGAAACTGGCTGACGAGCTACGCGGAAGAGAACCGCGCCACGGACTACAACTCGCACTATCTCTCTGACCGCTATCTGGAGAACGGCAGCTACCTGCGCCTCTCCACCCTGTCGCTGGGCTACGACTTCGGCCGGGTGGGCGACTGGATCAACAGCCTGAAGTTGGCCTTCACCTGCAACAACGTGTTCACCCTGACCGGTTACTCGGGCATCGACCCGGAAGTGAACCTGGGCGGACTCACGCCGGGCATCGACAACCGCCGCACCTATCCGCGCGCCAGAACCTACATGCTGGGCGTAAACATCAACTTCTAATTCTAAACGGAATATACAATCATGAAGAAATCAAGAAACTGTTTGAAGACAATCGTGCTGGGCTGCACGGCCGCACTGATGGCTACGGCCTGCACCGACTTGGACGTGGACATCAAATCACAATACACCGAGATTCCCGACACGCCGGAAGCCATAGAGGCCGTAAGCGCCGCCATCTATAACCCCTACCGCACGGCCATGGGGCGCCAGCACTGGATGGCGCAGTGCATGTCGACCGACGAAATGGCGGGAGTCGCCATGGGAGCCGACTACTACGACGGCGGCGTGTACCGGCAGATGACCGTGCACGACTGGAACGCCGACAACGGCATGCTGGGCACGATGTGGGACGGCGCCATGACGGGCATCACCACCTGCAACCAGATACGCAAGATGCTCGAAGGGAAAAGCCCCGAGGACCTGGCACCCGTGCGCGCCATGAGGGCCTACTACCACTTCCTGCTGATGGACAACTTCGGCGACGTGCCCATCATGGATGACGACGCCACGTCGCACCCCGAACGCAGCAAACGCGCCGACGTGTGCCGTTTCATCGAAAAGGAACTGCTCGACGTCAAAGACCTGCTGCCGGAAGAAGTGTCGGAGGCCACCTACGGCAAGGCCACCCGATACATGGCCGAGGCCTTGCTGGCCAAACTTTACCTGAACTGGAACGTCTATACGGCCGAACGGGTGGACGACTACACGCCGGCGACCCCGAATCCCAAGCTCGACGACTGCATCGCCATGTGCGACGCGCTCATCGAAAGCGGGCATTTCGCCCTGACGGACAGCTTCATGGTGAAGTTCCGCCCGGACAACGGGCCGCACATCCGCGACTTCATCTTCGTGATGCCCTTCGACCGCGAGACGCAGCAGGGCATGGTGCACGCCCGCTTCTGGAAAAGCCGCAGCGGCAAGGACCAGTTCGGCGTGGTGGCTTCCGGCCCTGCCGGCAACCTGCGCTGCCTGCCGGAGTTCCTCGACAAGTTCTGCCTGCCCGGCGACGACCGCAACGCGCAATATCTCGTGGGACCGCAATATTACTGGGAAAACTACGAACGCACCGACCGCCCCTTCATCATCGAGACTACCAAGAACGGGCTCGACCAAGACTATCTGGCGGCTGACAAGGACGACCCGATAGAATGGCAAATGGACTACACCCGCGAAATACCGCTCCGAACGGGAGGCGAGGGCACGCTCGACGTGGGCAACGACCAAAGCGGGCGGGCCGCGGGAGCACGCTCCATCAAGTTCTACCCCGACGTGGAGGCCACGGCCTCGCAAGGGCACAACCAAAGCAACGACATGCCCATATTCCGCTATGCCGACATCGTGCTGATGAAGGCTGAAGCCATACTCCGCGGGGGGACGGCCACGAAGGGCGACACGCCCATGAGCCTGATGAACCAGATACGCACCTACGTGCACGCCCCGCTGCTGGCGGCAGACCCCACGCTGGACGAACTGCTCGACGAGCGCGCGAGGGAGTTTGCCGACGAGGGATGGCGCAGGAACGACCTGATACGCTTCGGCCGCTTCGAGGACAACTGGGGATTCCGCTACCTCTATCCCGAGGGCATGGAGGAGAAGTTCCGCCGCGTGTTCCCCATCCCCACGTCGGTGCTGAACACCAACACGCACTGGAAACAGAATGAAGGTTATTAAAAGACCATGGACATGAAGAAACAATTTGCTCTGTTTTTATTCATCCTTCTACCCGCCACGTTCATTGCCGCCGCCCGCGGCAATGAACGTGGCTTTGGCAGAAGAATAGAGGTGGTGGTGCACCGCGGCGCCAACCATCTGGCACCGGAAAACACCGTGGCGTCGGCCTTCGCGGCCCTGGAACATGGCGCCGACTGGGTTGAAGTGGACGTCAGGGCGAGCAAGGACGGCGTGCTCTACAACCTGCACGACCCGACGCTGGACCGCACGACCAACGGAAGGGGGTTCCTGGCCGACATGCTGTCGGCCGACGTGGACCGGCTCGATGCCGGCTCGTGGTTTTCCCCGGAATTCCGGGGCGTGCGCGTCCCCCGCGTGTCCGAAATGCTCGACTCGCTGCGGGGCCGCGCCCGCGTCTTCTTCGACGTGAAGCCGGGCGCGCCCGTGGCCCCGCTCATCGCCCTCGTCCACGCCAAGGGCTTCGGCGGCGACAAGAGTTTCTTCTGGTTCGCCGACACGGCAATGCTGAAGGAGTTCACGCGCTTGGCGCCGGAAATGAAAGTGAAGGTCAACGCCTCGGACGTGGAGGGCATCAGGCGCTGGATGGGCGTATGCCGCCCGTCTTACGTGGAAATCGCGCCCGGACGCATCACCGGGGAAGTGCGCGACTTCTGCCGCCGGAACGGCATCCGCATCATGGCCGCCGTGCAAGGCGAAGAAGAAGCGGCCTACAAGGAAGCCATCGCGCGGCAGCCCGACCTGGTGAACCTCGACCGTCCGGAACTGTTCGCCAAGGTGATGGCCGACATTGACGAAGAAGAGCGCATCCGCCGCCGGCCGCTGGCCGGCTACGTGGACCCGCGCATCGGGAGCGAAGGTCTGGGGCGCGTGTTCGTAGGCCCTTCGTGCCCCTTCGGCATGGCGAAGCCTTCGCCCGACTGCACCGTGCATCCCAACAGCGGCTGGCTGCCGATGCCCGAGCAGGTGGACGGCTTCGCCCAAGTGCACGTGAGCGGCACGGGCGGCGGACCGAAATACGGCAACATCCTCGTGATGCCCTTCGCCCCGGCCGCAGACGACACGCTGGGAAGCACGAGCCGTCCCGACCGCCGCAAGACGGAGGAGATCGCCCTGGGCTACTATGCCACGGAGCTGGCCGCATCGGGGGTGAAGGCGGAGCTGACGGCCGCACGCCGGGCGTCGTTCTACCGCTTCACCTACCCCCAAGGAGCGCGGCAAGGGCTGCTGGTGGACGCCGGCTTCTTCCTGGGCGAAAATCCCGTGCCGGACGCACGCGAGGCACAACAGTTCGTAGGCTCACAGGTAAGGGTGGTGTCCGACCACGAAATCGAGGGATACAGCCGCATCCGCGGGGGCTGGAACAACGGACGGGCCTACACGGTGTATTTCCACGCCGTAGCCGACCGGCCGTTCCGCCGCGTGCGCACATGGAAAGGCAGCCACGTGGGCGACGCGCGGGAACAATTCGACTCGGGCGAGAAGACGGGCGCCATCGTGGAATTCGACGTCCGCGGCGGGAACGACACCGTGAGGCTGAAGGTGGGCATCTCGTTCGTCAGCGAGCTCAAGGCGCGGCAGAACTGCCGGGAGGACATTCCGCGATGGTCGTTCGACGAGGTGAGGAGCGGGCTGGTGCACGAGTGGGAGCGCCTCTTCCACCGCATTGAAATCCCCGACGACCTGCCCGACGAATACAAAAGGATGTTCTACACCGCGCTCTACCACACCATGCTCATGCCCGTGGACCGAACGGGCGACAATCCGCTCTGGACCGACGGCGAGCCTTACTACGACGACTTCTACGCCATCTGGGACACCTACCGCACGTCGTCGCCGCTCATCACGCTCATCGACCCCGACAGGCAGACGGACATCGTGCGCGCGCTGGTGAACATCTACAAGCGCGACGGATACATGCCCGACGCGCGCAGCGGCAACTGCAACGGACGGACGCAGGGCGGCTCGAACGCCGAAATCGTGGTGGCCGACGCCTTCGTGAAGGGGCTGCGGGGCATCGACTACGAACTGGCGCTGCAGGCCATGCTCAAGGACGCCACCGTGCCCCCCGGCGGCAACGAGGAGGCCGAGGGCCGGGGCGGGCTCGCGCCCTACCTGCAACTGGGCTACATTCCCCACGGCGTGGCAAGGGCCGGCAGCCGCACGGTGGAATATTCCTACTGCGACTACGCCATCGCCACCGTGGCACGCGGACTGGGACACGACAGCCTCGCGGCGAAATACCTCCGCCAGTCGGGCAACTGGAAGAACCTGTGGCGCGCGGACTACGAGCACGACGGGGCGCGCGGTTTCATCATGCCGCGCGACGCCGAGGGGCGATGGCTCGACGACCTGCCCTTCGGGCGCTCACGCCTGCAGCACCCCACCTTTCGCTACACGCCGCTGACCATCGAGGGCCCGTGGTACACGGCATGGTGGGACATGTTTTTCTACGAAGGCACATCGTGGGAATACTCCCTGAGCATCCCTCACGACGTGCCGGGGCTGATTGCGGCCTCGGGCGGGGCAGAAGCCTTCGAACGGCGGCTCGACCGCTTCTTCGACCGCGGGTATTTCAATGTGAACAACGAACCGTCGTTCCTCACGCCCTGGCGCAGCAGCGACCGCATCCGCGCCATTGTGGACGAAAGCTACTCCGACCGGCCCGACGGGTTGCCGGGCAACGACGACTCGGGCGCCATGTCGTCGTGGCTGGCCTTCCAGATGATAGGCCTCTATCCCAACGCGGGGCAGGACTACTACCTCATCAACGCGCCCATGATGGAGCGCACGGTGCTGCACCCGCGGCCGGGAGCGACGTTCACCATCGAAGCCCGGGAACTCAGCCCACGCAACCGCTACGTGCGCTCGGCCACGCTCAACGGCCGCCCCTATCCCTACTCCACCCTGCGCCACGCCGACATCGTGGCGGGCGGCGAACTGGTGTTGGAAATGGGAAGCGAACCCGGCGACTGGGGACGCGAGATGTTCCCCTGCAATCCAAAGACGGGGTTCTGACAAAGATTAAAAACAAAAGAACATGACAGACAGTCCTGCCACATGAGGCCGCCAAGCGCCTGTGCCTGCCCGGCAAGCAAGCGCCCGGACTTGCCCGACGCCTCGCCGCAGCGGGCAGAAGCGGGCGCAGTACCCTGCGGCAAGTACTCGAGTACTCTGCGGAGAGTACTCAAGTACCTTGCGGAAAGTACAGTTCCGCACTCCGCAAGGCAACATCCCGCCTTCCGCGGCGGGACGGGCGGAAACGGGGGCGACGCCTCATCGGACAGGGACGATTCACCAACCATCCTTATCGAACGACAAAATCAGAACAATATGAGAACTTGCATACTGCTATTATTAATGCTCTTCCTCCCCCGCTGCGCTGAAGGCATCCGCGCCGGGGCTTTCTCGCCCGACACCTTCCGTTTCGAATTTGCCCTCTACGGGCAGACACGGCGATTTGCCATGAAATTCGAACCGGCGGACGATTCGGTCGCCATCCGCTGGAGCATGCCGCGCCACGGGAAAGTTTACGGCGGCACATACCGGATGGGGAAAAGGTCGGTGGAGGACGGAAGCCGACTCTGCTTCCTGCAGCCCGGACACGGCAAGGCCATCGACGTGCCGGCCGATGAAACGGCCTTCATGCTCTCCCGAAAGGCGCTGCGGCAACTGCACGACAGCCTGCATTTCGTCTACGGCAACACGCGCTACGACCTCGTGGACAGCCTGCCGGCCGCACCGGGACTGAAGTCGCTCCACGTGGCAGACCGGACCGAAGGCTGCGAAATGTGGATTGT
>ERZ779877.3130-NODE-3130-length-11081-cov-6.668601_pt1 | contig 11081 bp, 6 predicted proteins | sample MGYA00511556_ERZ779877 | MGnify/ENA primary metagenome ERZ779877 (study PRJEB29588, sample SAMEA2159338) | human gut metagenome | biome: human gut; feature: human-associated habitat; material: faeces | place: Denmark | collected 2008/2010 ... | reverse complement strand
AGAAAGAGGTATTACTATTAAGTCTCAGGCCGTTAGAACTATTTACAAGGCTAAAGATGGAGAAGAGTATATTTTTAACCTTATTGATACACCTGGACACGTTGACTTTAACTATGAAGTTTCAAGAAGCCTTGCAGCCTGTGATGGGGCAGTGCTTGTAGTTGATGCGGCACAGGGAGTTGAGGCACAGACTTTGGCCAATGTATATTTGGCACTTGACCATGACCTGGAAGTATTCCCTGTTATTAATAAGATTGATTTGCCTTCAGCAGATCCTGACAGAGTTAAGGCAGAAATAGAGGACGTTATTGGTCTTGAAGCCCATGACGCACCACTTATTTCAGCCAAGACTGGTCTTAATTGTGAAGATGTTTTAGAGGCAATCGTTGAAAAAATTCCGGCACCGGAAGGAGATGCTAATGCACCACTTCAGGCTTTGATTTTTGATAGTTTATATGATGCATACAAGGGCGTTATTATTTTCTGTAGAATTAAAGAAGGAACAGTTAAGCCGGGTATGAATATTAAAATGATGGCAACAGGGGCAACAGCCAATGTTGTTGAAGTTGGTTATTTTGGTGCAGGTCAGTTTATTCCATGTGATGAACTTCCTGCAGGTATGGTTGGATATATTACTGCAAGTATAAAAAATGTGTCTGACACAAAAGTAGGTGACACAGTAACTGATGCAGATAATCCGGCAGACGCACCACTTCCCGGATATAAGGAAGTTAATCCTATGGTTTACTGTGGACTTTATCCTGCAGATGGAGCAAAATATCCTGATTTAAGAGATGCGTTGGAGAAGTTACAGCTTAACGATGCAGCATTAAAGTTTGAGCCTGAAACATCTATTGCTTTAGGTTTTGGTTTCAGATGTGGATTCTTAGGACTTTTACACTTGGAAATAGTACAAGAAAGACTAGAAAGGGAATTTGATTTAGATTTAATAACAACAGCACCTTCAGTTATATACAAAGTACATAAAAGAGATGGAGAATTAATAGAACTATATAACCCAGTAGATTTACCACCAGCACAAGATATAGAATATATAGAAGAACCTATGGTAAAAGCAGAAATAATGCTACCAAAAGACTTTGTTGGCAATGTAATGGAAATATGTCAAAATAGGCGTGGAATATACTTAGATATGAAATACCTAGATAGCAACAGAGTAATGTTAGAATATGAAATGCCACTTAATGAAATAATATATGATTTCTTTGATACATTAAAATCAAACACAAAAGGATATGCATCACTTGAGTATGAACTTACAGAATACAGAAAATCTGACCTAGTAAAATTAGATATTCATATTAACAATGAACAAGTAGACGCATTATCATTTATTGTACATAAGGATACTGCATATACAAGAGGCAGAAAAATGGCTGAAAAGCTAAAAACAGTAATTCCAAGGCAACTATTCGAAGTGCCTATACAAGCAGTTGTTGGAGGCAAAATAATTGCTAGAGAAACCATCTCAGCACTTAGAAAAGATGTACTTGCAAAATGCTATGGTGGAGATATTACAAGAAAGAAAAAGCTACTAGAAAAACAGAAAAAAGGAAAGAAAAAGATGAGACAAATTGGTAATGTGGAAGTACCACAAGAAGCCTTCCTTGCAGTATTAAAATTAGATGATGAATAAAGGAGAAGTTAAATGAGAGATAATAGAAGTTTTAAAAATAAGCAGAATAAAAGAAATTTTAAACAAGATAATAGAAAGCCAAATTTTGAGAAGAAAAATTTAAACAAGGAAGAAGATAAAGATTTTTCAGATCAAATTGAAGGCAGAAATTCTGTTCTTGAATTATTAGAAAGTGGAAAAGACATAAATAAGATATTTATTGAAAGAGGAGAAAAACACGGTTCTATTAATAAAATAATTGGAATAGCAAGAGATAGAAAGATTGTAACAGTTGAAGTTGATAGAAACAAAATAAACCAAATGGCTAAAACAGATAACCCACAAGGTGTAATTGCAATAGTTCCACCATTTGATTACTGTGAAGTAGAAGATATTTTAAATGTTGCAAAAGAAAGAAATGAAAAGCCATTCATACTAATTTTAGATGGAATTGAAGACCCACATAACCTTGGTGCAATAATAAGAACAGCAGAAACTGCTGGCGTTCATGGAATTATAATTCCAAAGAGAAGAGCTTGCTCAGTAAATAGCACAGTATATAAAGTTGCAAGTGGAGCAGTAGAACATATGAAAATAGCAAGAGTGAATAACTTAAATGATGAAATTAAATACTTAAAAGAAAATGATGTATGGATATATGGAACAGCAATAGAAGCGAAGAAATACTATTACGAAGAAAACTTAACAGGAGCAATTGCAATTGTAATAGGTAACGAAGGAGAAGGTATGACAAGACTAGTTAGAGAAAATTGTGATGTACTTTTAAAAATTCCAATGAAAGGTCAAATAACATCATTAAATGCATCTGTTTCAGCAGGAATAGTAATGTATGAGGCAGTAAAACAAAGAATGTAGAAAGGTCCCTTAAATGGGGCTTTTTATTTTACATCAAAAATTTCCATGACTTTTTTCTTTGTTTCTCTTGACTTGCATTTTTCGATATTATATACTATAATCATCTAAGAATTTACAAAGGATATTTGGAGGAAAAATGAATAAAATTATAAAAAATATAAAAATCATATTTGTTCTAGCAATTATGTTTTTTATAATATTTGGAATATATTTTAATCCCTTTGCTCTTGCAAGAGAAAGAACAGAAGATTTATCAAATCTTATAAATTACCCAGAAATTTATACAAATATTCAGGAATTAAAAGCAGCACATCCTAATTGGACATTTACTATGTTATACACAGGTCTTAATTGGAATGATGTTATTACAGGAGAAACAACAGCTTTACATACAAGAAGTTTGGTACATAATTCATTAGTGTTTGGAAATGTTTTAGACTGGGTTTGTGCAACATGCAAAACAGATCCTAAAGATAATGGTTCTTGGTACTGTGCTTCTCCAAAAGCAGTTTCTTACTATATGGATACAAGAAATTGGTTAAACGATGCATATATATTCTCATTTGAAACATTATCTTTTAATAGTAAGGCACACAGTGTAGAAGGTGTACAGGCAATTATTTCTGGTACATTTATGGATAAATCAACAATTACATATATAGATACAAATGGAAATACACAAACTATAAATAAATCTTATGCACAAATTATATATGATGCAGGAAAAATGTACAATGTAAGCCCATATCATTTAGCAGCAAGAATAAGACAAGAACAGGGTAGTGGAACAAGCTCATTAATTTCAGGTAAAAAAGAAGGCTTTGTTGGATATTACAACTATTTTAACGTTGGTGCAGGAGGAAATTCTGAAGCTGAAATTATAACAAATGGCTTAACATATGCAAAAAATAAAGGTTGGACAACACCAGAACTTGCAATACAAGGTGGTGCAAGTTTCTTAAAAGGAAGCTATATTGGAAACTTCCAAGATACATTATATTTACAAAAATATAGTGTAGACAGTAGTAGTGGCTCTTTATACGGACACCAATATCAACAAAATATATCAGCACCATATACTGAAGGTTTAGATGTTTATGATGCATATGAAGAACTTGGAATTTTAGAAAGCAACTTTAATTTTATTGTTCCAATATATGAAAATATGCCAGAATCAGCATCAACAAAACCAGGTAGAACAACTGTACTTACAACAGAAAATGTTGTAGTTCAAACACTATATACACCACTTAGAATTCGTGTTAGACCATCAATAAGTTCTAATGTATTGGCAGAAGCACCTCGTGCTACAGTTCTTGTAAGAATTGAAAAAGCAAACGAGGCAGATGAAAATGGTTACTATTGGGATACAGTTGCATATAACAATGGAACAAAAACAGTAATTGGATATGCTTCAAGAGAATATTTAGGAGAAATTGCAACAGCAGAGACTTTAAATGAAGCAAAAACAATAGGTGTAATGTGCAATTTAAGAAATGGACCAGGAACATCAAACTCATGGGTTAAGAAAATTCTTCCAGTTGGAACACAAGTAACAGTAATAGATAAAATAAACTATAAAATAGATGGACTTGTATGGTGTAGAGTAAAACTTTCTGATGGAACACAAGGCTATGTTGCCGAAAACTTCTTCCAAGCAGGACCAGTTGAAAAATATAAAATAGACGGAGAAAACATTATAATTGCACCAAACACAGCAATAACCGACATTCCAAAAGCTACTTTAGTTGGAGATGTTTTAGGAACAGGAGCAAAGGTTAAAGTAGAAGATAAGGAATATACATTAGTGGTACTTGGAGATGTAAATGGAGATGGGGATGTAGACGTGATAGACTTAGCTTTGGTAAAGAGACATTTGATGCAAGCTCAAATCTTAAGAGAACAATACTTTAAAGCAGGAATACTACAAAAGGATGGTACAGAAATTGATATTATAGATTTAGCATTGTTAAAAAGATTTCTAATGGGAACAAGTATTATATCTTTATAAAAAGGAGGAAATGATATTTACAATATCATAAAAGAAAAATGAAAAATAAAAGAATCTTTATTATATTATTTAGCTTAATAATATTTATTATATTAATGCTTTCTAGCAAGGTTTACGCTGCTAGCGCCTCTGTTAGAGCAAACTCAACAACAATAAAACCTGGTGAAAGTGTTACAATTACTGCTTCTGTAAGTGCAACGGAAGCATGGAATTTAAAAATTACTGCAAGTGGAGGGAATTTATCGGGAACAACAGTAAGTGCCGACGCTATGGGAAGTGAAGTTTCTCAAAGTGTGATGACGGCAACTTTTACAGCTTCATCAGAAGGGACATATACAATAAGCTTGACAGGTCAAGTAACAGGTAGTGATTTAAAAAAAGTTCCTGTATCATCATCATGTACAATTACTGTAAAAGCTCCGGCTGTTGCACCGGATCCAAAACCATCAAATAATACCGATAATACAACAAAGCCAAGCACAAATACCACAACTAAGCCAAATACAAACAATACTACAACAACTACAAAAAAATCAGACAATTCAAACTTATCTAGCATACAAATTGCAGAAGGAGTGATTTCGCCAGAATTTAGTAAAACAGTTAAGGAATATACTGTAAATGTTCCATATGAAGCTACAAAACTTAGCATAGCAGCAACTCCAGAGCATTCAAAGGGAACTGTAACAATTAATGGAAACGATGAACTAAAGGTGGGAGAAAATTTAATAGAGATTATCGTTACAGCAGAAGATAGCAGTACAGATAAATATACTATAAAAGCAATAAGAGCAAAACAGGAACTTTCATTACAGACACTAAGTATTTACTATGTAAATGAAAATGGAGAAAAAGTAGAACTAAAATTAGAACCACAATTTTCATTTGATGTGTATAGCTATTCAGTAAACGATATATTAGCACATACTATACAAAGTTTAAGTGTAGAAGCTAAGGCAAATGCTGAAAATGCTAAGGTAGAGATTGTTGGTAATGATGAGCTAAAATCAGGAACAAATGAAATTACAATTAAATTTGATAATCCATATATTTCAGGAAGAAATATAAAAACACTTACATTTTCACAAATACAAACAAATTATGGAGAAGATTTCTCTGGACTTAATATAAAAAAAATAAGTGTTAATATATAACTGAAGATAGGAAGGAGAAAGAGTATGGCAAAAAATGAGAGTGATAGTCAAGATATAACTCAAAGCACGAAGAAAGTAGTGATAAAAACAATAAAAAATACTTTAAAACCTTTATTCATAATTATAGCAATAATTTTCATATCACTTATAATAGCGGTGGCATCAATTAGATTAATATTTCACAATGATAGTTCTGATAAAGTATTTGATAATGAAAGAACACAATGGCAAGATTTTGATAATGATTGGAAAGATAATTATGGAGATGATTAATATTTATGAGAACTATATTAAGGAGAGCAAGTTATTATGAAGATATTTAGTAGAGATAATAAAAAATCATATGAATGTAAAAAAGAAATTTTAAAAAGAATAATAGCAATAAACATGATAATAACTAGTTTGTTTTGTTATATACCTATTAATAGTTTTGCAGCTGATGCAGATGATGATGAAAAAGATGAAATGATGGAGGCTATTGTTCCATATGCAGCTAATTCAATTATATCGAAGTTTGTAAATATTAATAATTTATCTATGCGGCAATAATGATAATGGTTCAAATGCTGTAGATACTTCAACTTATTCAGAAACAGGAGATGGATATACTTCGTTAACAAAAGTTGGAGATAAGAATTATAAAAATTATAAGCAGTTTAGAGGTTCATATGCTGAAAAATCATATTGGGGAGGTACAATACATCAGTATGGGTGTGGACCAACATCTGTTGCAATTGTACTTAGTGGATTAGGAATAGATAAAAATCCAGAAGATGTAGCTAATAGTATAAAAGAGGGAACGTCTCCTTCATCATTAAAAACAGCTTTTGAAAATTTTGGAGTAACAGTTGAACTAAAGTATAATACTTCAACAGAAACTACTATTAAAAATATAAGGAATAATTTAGAAAAAGGTATGCCTGTGCTTGTTGGAGTTAGTCCAGGGCCTGATTCTAAATATACTACAATAGGTCATTGGTTAGTTCTTTTAAGTATAAGTGGAGATACTGTAACAATTTCAAATGCAGGTAGGGATAGTGAAAACGGAACAGAAACAGACAATATAAATACTTTAGTAGAAAAGTACATGGAAGGAAATGGATATATATTAGTAAAATCTGCAAAAACAGATAGTGCGACGAATGTAAAAGAAGTTTCTACAGATACAGAGAAGAAAAAAGAAAGTAGTTCAACATCTGATAAAAAGAAGAAAACTACTTCAACTAAAAGTGGATCTCAGGCATGTAATATATCAAATGGAGGATATGACTCAATATATACAAGTGGAACTACTGGAAGGCAGTTTAAAGAGTTTAAACAAAATTCAGGTAGTTTTGCATATCCAAGTGTTGTAGGTACATATTGGGGACAAGAATGTTCAACAGTTGCTATAGGAACTATAGGTAGTGGATATAAAAATTTATCATTTAATGATTTAGCTAAGAAATTAAACGATAATGGTGGACTAACATATCTTAGTAATTTTTTAACTGAATTTTGTGGACAAACAGTTACAGAGAATTCGAAAGGTTCAGTAGATGATTTTGCAAATGCATTATCAAATGGTGCGGTAGCATTAATACATTATCCGGGATATAGTGCACGAGGACATTATTTAGCTGTGTTAGATATTAATGAAGCTAAATCAGAAGTTTATGTTTCAAATCCAGATGTTTATAATAATCCGTCTTCAAAGGCAATTTATCAAGGATGGAATCCTATTAGTAGAGTACATAATGCTATTGATCAAATATTTTATGTTACTAATGATGGAGCAAAAGTTGATTATAGTGGAACAGGAGCTTCATCAAGTTCTACATCTAGCGTTAATATGAGTGGAAATATTATAGAAAAAGATGGTGGAGGATATAAAATTAACATAGACTTAGATAAAGAAGTAGAAGAAATGTTGGCTTATATAAAACATGAAAATTTTGATATTGGTAAATATATGAAAAATAGCCATTATAAAGAATATTTAAAAAATTATATAAAAGCAGCAATTGTAACACAATATCCGGATTTAAGGAAAGCAGAACAAATAGCAAAGGATGAAGAAATACCAACAGATGAAGTTCAAGGATGCATAAGAATAAAAAGATATGCAGATGGAGAAACAAAGAGTTTTGCAGGAAATTTAACTAATGTAAAAGATTCAGAAGATGATGGTAGATATTTAGAATATATGCCATATAAAGAATTTACGGAATTAGTAAAAGATGGAGATAAATCAGCATTAAATTATTTTTCATTAGATTCTTCGAATAATATGGTTGTTGCTGGTTGGGAAACTATGAGAGTAGAGATTACACAACCTGTTCAGACAAATGTTGATGAGGTTGGTCCAGCTCCAAGTACATATGATGAAAAAATTGAGCCATATAATACAGATTTTGATAAGATTGTTACAAAGAGTATAGATTATATAAGTCAAGTTTCAAACTATCAAATGCCATTTAGTTTGTTATGGACATTAACTGTTTATGGAAATGATGAGGAATTTGTTAATGATTTAGCTAATTTAGTAATTAATACAGATATAGTTATAGGTGTATATGATGCTACTAACATAAAGAAATATACTCATGATATATCGTATAGTAAAACAGAAATAGTAGAAAGTACAGTTAACACACAAAATACGAATAGTCAAACACCCCATGCTACTCAAAAAACTAATTTAAAGAAAGTAGAGGTAACTTATAATTTTGAGGCTCAAGAAATTGATACATTAAAAACAGATACGCCGACATTAAAAGTAAAACATGCTGATATGTGGGCAGCGGTGTATGATTTAGACTATAAAGTTGTAACAAAAGAAGATAAAGAAGAGGACACAGCAACTAAAGAAGATGAGACTTTGGAAACGAATAATTACTTATATACAAAAGAACATTACTCATCTAATAGAAAACCAAATAATGAAAAGGTGCTTTCAGAATTAGATGATGTTATAAAAAATGAAGTAGAGCCTATTGTCAATAAAAAGGCAGAAGAAGAGCGACAAAAATATGCATATAGATATGATGTTATTAAAGATTACATAGAAAATTACTGGAAAGGTGAAACAAATGATTCATATAAGAATACAGAACTATATAAATTTCTTCAAATAAAAGATGTACAGACGAATATTATAAATATGATTTTAATGCAAAGTTCAAATGATAGGGTTGACGAGGTTTTTTCAAATGAAAATGCAATAATGGTTAAATATGCAAAAAGAATTAATGCTCAAATTAGAGGTGTAAGTGAAGATGAAGGTAATACCACGACATTAGGAGATGTAAATACTGTAGTGAAGTCTTGGATACAGAATAATCCAAGTGGTTCAGATTTATATAAGAAATTAACAAAAAATGGAACAGATACCGGTAGAGTAAAGACGTATGAAGAATTATATGTTGATATTTCGATAAGTGAAACTAAAAAGAAAATAAATCAAAAAGAGAAAACAACAACAGAAACAACTACAGCTACAGTTGAAGAGGTACCAACAGAAAATGGTAATGTAAGAATGAAAGATCAAAAAAATGGGGATGAAAATGGATTTGTTAAATTGTTATATCATAGTAAAAGTGCATATGAAAATTTAAGAATATTAAATTCATGGTTCTTTGAATCAATGGCAGATACAACGGCTATAGCGGATATGGTTGACTTGATGAAGTATTTATTTATGCTTACTTATGATAAAGATATGAATTTATCAGATGATGATATAAATGAAATTATAGATTCATTTAATCCAGGAAAAATGTTTAAATTAAAGGAAACAACAACTGTTAATTTAACAGGTGGAAATGTTGAAGAGCAAGTATGGAATTATTTTAGAAGTATTGGATTTTCTGAGGAAGCTACAGCAGGGATAATGGGAAACTTTTATCAAGAGTCTGGTACAGACCCAACGGTTGATGGGGGAGCTGCTGCTGGAATTTGTATGTTTGAAAAATCTACAGGATGTTTTTCAGAATATGTAGAATATGCAAAGTCGAAAGGAAAGGAATGGACAGATTTACAAAGTCAATTGGAGTATTTAATGAAACAATTACCAAGTACATTTAATACATATACAGGATTGCAACCATATTATTATAATACTGGAGAATGGTGTTGGTGGCCTGAAGAGATGACAGTTGATGAATTTAAAACAATTACAGATGTGGATAAAGCAACAGAGATATTTGAAAGGGTATATGAAAGAGCAAGTTTACCAATGATGGAAAGAAGAAAAAGTGCTGCACATGATTATTATAATTTGTATCATGGAAAGTAAGATATTATAAATAAAGGAATGTGAAATAATGAAAAATAAAATAATTATATTAATAGTTTCAATTATTGTAATTATAGTATTTCTGTTAGGGTCAATTATTTATATAAGAACAAATGATAATAAAGATGTTATAACAGAAGATAAAAAAGATGATAACTTAATAGAAACGTCAAACCAAGATACTGTAAAATCTATAGATAATAATTCTCAATTATTAATTGTGAAAAATTATATACAATCATTTATAGAACGAATTAATTTGAATAATGTAATATATTATACAGGTGGTAATAAAATTGATGAATCTATAATATCCAAGAATATATATAATTTGCTTAGTAAGGACTATATTACTAAAAATTCAATAACAGAAAAGAACGCTTTAAATTATGTTTACAAAATAGAAGAAAAATTGACATTTATTCCTTTAAAAGTAAATGTTTTAAAAGGTTCAAATTATACTAAATATTCGGTATATGGTTTTACTTATAATCAGAAAAATGAAAATAAAGGTGATATGTATTTTATATTAAATATAGATAATTCAAATTTAACATATTCAATAGAACCAATTTTTAATGTTAATAATATAAATGATATTGAATTAAATACAGAGGAATTAACAATAGAAAAAAATAGATATAATACATATGTAGAAAAGGAATATACAGAAGAAGATATATGTGAACAATATATGACTATGTATAAAGCATTAATGCTTTCAAATACAAATGAAGCATATAAATATTTAGATAATGAGTATCGAAATCTTAAATATGGTTCATTACAAGAATATAAAGACTTTATTATTAGTAATAATGATGATATAAATGATTTTGAGATGAAGGCATATTCTATTAATGAAAATAGATATGTATGTAAAGATGGTAAAGATAATTTTTATATATTCAATGTAAATAAGGTTCTTGATTATACTGTTGTTTTAGATACTTATACTGTGGACTTACCCGAATTTACAGAAAAATATAATAAAGTTAGCGCACAGGAAAAGGTAGCTTTAAATATTAATAAAGTAATAACGGCTTTAAATTATAAAGATTACAAATATATATATAATAAATTAGCAGATTCATTTAAAGATAATTATTTTAATAATGAAGAGGAATT
>ERZ779877.3123-NODE-3123-length-11109-cov-9.813099_pt1 | contig 11109 bp, 10 predicted proteins | sample MGYA00511556_ERZ779877 | MGnify/ENA primary metagenome ERZ779877 (study PRJEB29588, sample SAMEA2159338) | human gut metagenome | biome: human gut; feature: human-associated habitat; material: faeces | place: Denmark | collected 2008/2010 ... | reverse complement strand
ACCAAAGTGATGATATGGGTAAGAAACTAAGTGGAACACTATTTATAACTGAGGGTACAATAAATTCTGCGTTGTACTACGCAGGATATGAAAAAGGTACTTTAGGTTATCAAATAATGAGTGATAATCCAAAAAGATTAACAAGAACAGACTTTGATACAACATTTACTGAAACAAATACTGGAACTTTATATAAAGCAACCGAGAGTATAGCAGGTAAAACTCCTAAAGATGTATATTACTTTGCAGGAGATGCAAAAAATAACTGGGTAAAGTTTGGAAAGAATGCAATGTATAATGACTTGTACTGGAGAATAATAAGAACAAATTCAGACGGAAGTGTAAGACTTTTGTACCACGGTACAAGTACTACAGCAACAGACGCATATATAGGGAAATCAGCATTTAATGAAACATATAATGATTCAATGTATGTAGGATATATGTATGGAACAAGTGGCTCACTTGCTTCAAATAGAGATAACACAAATAATAGTACAATAAAAGGAGTAATAGATACATGGTATAAACATAATTTGAATACAAATTATGGTAAATACATAAGTACAACAGCAGTATATTGTAACGATAGAAGTGTACCAGATACTTATGACTTTGGAGCATACATAAGACTAGAAACAAATAAAACACCAAGTTATGACTGTGCAACAACAGAAGACAAATTCACAGTAGACACAAGTACTGGAAACGGTAAACTAACATACCCAATAGGATTAATGACAGCAGATGAAGTAAGTTTTGCAGGTGGACTAATAGCAACAAATGCACCAACATGGTATTATAAAAATAGTGCAAACGGTAGCTCTACAGGTTATGAAGATTGGTGGTTGTTGTCTCCTTACTTATGGGAAGGCAGCGACGCCTTCGTGTTCCACATAAACAACAACCCTGGCTGCTTGGGCTTTGCTACAGTTGAATCCTCTATTGTGAGTGTGCGTCCAGCCCTATCACTAAAATCATGTGTTAAATATGCAAGTGGAGATGGCTCAGCAAGTGACCCATACACAATAAAAGAAACTACAAGTGGATGCTAAACTGTGCCTCTTGAGATCCCATTAATTTAACTGTGTCTAACGATTAATTTACTATATAATTACTATAAAGTAATCTAAGGGTTAAATGATAGTTTATATACTAAGACAAACTAGTAAAATACTTTAGCAAAAACAGACTAAAGTATTTTTTATGGCATACTAAATTAAAACAGTAGAACTAAAACTCTACTGTTTCTACGTTATTTGGTATTTGATTATTTATTTGTTGTACTTGCTGTGTTACTTGTGGAGTAGGTTGTTGTGGCGTTTCTTTTATACTGTGGGCTTTTTGTGCCATCTTTAAGTTTGCAACTAAGTTATCGTCTTTGTAAGCTGTCATATCGTTTTCTAAGTCAACTATCTTTAGTATTTCTTCAAATGATGTTTCTCCTTCAACAACTTTGTTTAACCCATCTTGTAATAGTGTGACAACTTCTCCAGTATAAACTAAATCTCTTAGAACGTGTTTAGGAGCATTATTAGTAATTGCGTCTTTTATTTTTTCATTCATTATTAGTACTTCTAGTATTGCAAGTCTTCCTCTATAACCATGGTTACATCTAGGACACCCTTCTTTATTTGCAACATACATTTCATTTATATCTTTTCCTATAACTGTTTTAAATACTTGTTTTTCATATTCTGTAGTTTGTCTTTTAATCATACAGTTAGGACATAACTTTCTAGCAAGTCTTTGACTTATTATTCCTTCAAGTGAACTACCAAGTAAGTATCTTTCTACATCCATATCAGTAAGTCTTTCAATAGTATTAAGTGAGTTATTAGTGTGCAGTGTACTAAGAACTAAGTGTCCAGTAATTGAAGCACGTACGGCAATTCTAGCTGTTTCATCATCACGAATTTCTCCGATCATTATTATATTAGGGTCTTGTCTTAAAATGCTTCTTAAAATAGTAGCAAATGTAAGACCAATTTCAGTTTGAGTTTGAACTTGGTTAATACCAGCAATATCCATTTCAACTGGGTCTTCAACTGTTATGATGTTAACTTCTTCAGTATTAAGCTTTTGAAGAATAGAGTATAAAGTAGTACTTTTACCAGTTCCAGTAGCACCAGTAACTAAGATAATTCCATTAGGTATTCTAATTAATTTATTAATCTTTTCCATTGCATCTTTACTAAAACCTAAGTTATCAAGGCCAGCTAAACTCATAGAGTAGTCAAGTATTCTTATAACTATTTTTTCTGCATTATTAGTTGGTAGTGTACTTACACGCAAATCAAGTAGTCTATCTCCGATTTTACTCTTAATCGCACCATCTTGAGGTAGTCTTGTTTCCATTATATTCATACCGGCTATCATTTTGATACGACTTATCATATTTCTTTTATATTTACTAGGGACTATACTGTAATCACTTAAAATACCATCAATTCTAAAACGAATTTTTAAAGCTTCTTTAGATGGGTCAAAGTGAATATCACTTGCACCCTTATTAACTGCGTCTATTATAATTTCATTTGCTATTTCAACAATAGGTAATTTTTCAAAATTAAATTCTTTCATATATAGCCCTCTCTATTCTAATAATTATTATACAATAAAACACTATATAAATACAAGTATTTTTTGAAAATTTTATGTAATACAAAGTAAAATTAATTTAGTAAAGTATCAAACAAAGAATTGACAAACATATATACTTATGTTAAAATTTAGTTGTAGCTAGGAGAAAATAAGTGAGTTTAAGATATTTTGGTTGACATCAATTTTTCTCTATAGTAAAATTAAGTATGTAAAGTAGGTGAAAATATGAAAAAGAAAGGTTTTACTTTAGTTGAAGTAATTGCAGTTATTGCTTTAATCGCAGCTTTGGTTTTACTAGTAGTGCCAAAACTAGCAGACATGGATACTAAAAGCAAAGAAAAGATGTATAATGCAAAAGTGGCGGAAATTTTGGCAGGTGCTTATAAGTATGGAACAGATAATATTGACAACTTAACAAATGAATGCTTAGATGTAACAGTTGGTACTTTACTAAAACTAGGATATGTTAAATCAGACGACGATTCTGGTTTCTATGTAACTAATCCTAAAAATAATGAGTCAATGAATAACTTGGTTATATGTGTTAAATATGAAAATGGGAAAGTAGTAACTAATGTTAGTAATTGATAACTTTTTAAGATATTTGAAAGACTATAAAAACTATAGTGATTTAACTATAAAAAGTTACAGCATTGACTTAAGAGAATTTAGTGAGTACATAAAAAAAAATATAACTAGCGTTACTAAAGAAGATATTAAAAAGTATTTGAATTACTTGTTTATAAAAGAAGACAAAAATAAAACTGTAAGTAGAAAAATCAGCACTTTAAAAAGCTTTTACAAATTTCTAAAGGAAAACGATGTTATCACTATAAACCCAGCATCAAATATAAAATATCCTAAAAAAGAAAAGTCTTTACCAAAGTTTATTCCTTATAATGAACTAGAAAGTATGATTAATGTAAGTAAAGAAGGAAAGTTTGGGGTAAGAAATAACCTTATAATTGAACTATTATATGCAACAGGTACTAGAGTTAGTGAACTTGTGAGTATTAAATTAAACGATATTGATTATGATAATAAAAGCATTAGGATATTAGGAAAGGGAAGCTATGAGAGAACTGTTTTTTATGGAGATTATGTAAGCGAATTACTTGATATTTATATAAATGGTTTAAGAAATGAACTACTAGGTAGTAAACAAAATGTCTACTTGTTACTTAACAAAAATGGTGATAATATAACTACTAGAGGTATAGCAAAGATAATAGATAATATTATAAAAGAAACCTCTATTAAAGTAAAAGTTAGTCCACATACTTTAAGACATACTTTTGCAACACATTTACTTGATAATGGATGTGATTTAAGAAGTGTACAAGAACTTCTTGGACATAAGAATATCAATACAACAGAAGTGTATACTCATGTTACAAGTGAGAGGTTAAAGGATGTATATTTTAAAAGTCATCCAAGAGGGAGGTTATAATGAGTAAATTGTATTTTAGATATGGTGCGATGAACTGCGGGAAAACAACAAGTTTACTACAAGTTGCACACAATTATGAAGAAAGAGGAATGAAAGTGGTTTTAATTAAACCTAGCATTGATACTAAAGCAAATGATAGCGTATCAAGTAGAATTGGTGTAGAAAGAAAAGTTGATCATTTAGTAAGTCCAGAAGAAAACTTAAAAGGATACCTAAACTTACTAGTTGGTAACACTAGTTGTGTACTAGTAGACGAAGCACAGTTCTTAAGTGAAAGTCAAGTTGAAGAGTTGTTTGTATTTAGTAAACTTACAAACATACCTGTAATATGTTTTGGCTTAAGGTGTGACTTTAGAACTAATCTATTTCCAGGAAGTAAAAGACTATTTGAACTTGCTGATGAGATAGAAGAGTTGTATACAATATGTAGATGTGGTAGAAAAGCTAGATTTAATGCAAGAATTGTAAACGGAGAGTTTACTTTAGATGGAGACCAAGTTGCAATTGACGGAGACGTAGAATATGAAAGTTTATGTGGCAAATGCTATTTAACTAAAGTTAGAAAAATGAAAGGATGGAATTAACTTATGAAATATGTTTATTTGTTTAGTGAAGGAAATAAAGATATGAAAAATTTACTTGGAGGAAAAGGTGCGAACTTAGCAGAAATGACTAAACTAGGTTTACCTGTTCCACAAGGTTTTACTATAACAACTGAAGCTTGTACAAAATATTATGAAGATGGAGAAGTTATAAGTAAAGAAATAGAAAGTGAAATACTAGAAAACATTAAAAAATTGGAAAGTATTACTGGAAAAAGTTTTGGTAGTACAACAAACCCACTTTTAGTTAGTGTTAGAAGTGGTGCAAGAGCAAGTATGCCTGGTATGATGGACACAATACTAAATTTAGGACTAAATGAAAGTGTTGTAGAAACTCTAGCAGAAAAAAGTGGAAACGCTAGATGGGCATGGGACTCATATAGAAGATTTATTCAAATGTATTCTGACGTTGTAATGGAAGTTGGAAAGAAATACTTTGAAGTATTAATTGATAAAATGAAAGAGAGTAAAGGCGTTAAACTTGATACTGAGTTAACTAGTGAAGATTTAAAAGAACTTGCTAATATGTTTAAAGCTGAATATAAAAGCAAAGTAGGAAGTGATTTTCCAGCTGACCCAGTAGAGCAATTAATGGGTGCAGTAAAAGCAGTATTCCGTAGTTGGGATAACCCAAGAGCAAACATTTATAGAAGAGATAATGATATACCATATTCTTGGGGAACAGCTGTAAATGTTCAAATGATGGCATTTGGTAATATGGGAGAAACATCAGGTACAGGTGTTGCATTCACAAGAGACCCAGCAACTGGAGAAAAACATTTAATGGGAGAATTCTTAATGAATGCTCAAGGAGAAGATGTAGTAGCAGGAGTTCGTACACCTGAACCTATTAGTCACTTAAAAGATGTAATGCCAGAAGTATATGAAGAGTTTGTTGGTATTTGTGAAAAACTTGAAAACCATTATCATGATATGCAAGATATGGAGTTTACTATAGAAGATAAACATTTATATATGTTACAAACTAGAAATGGTAAAAGAACTGCTAAGGCTGCATTAAAAATCGCGTGTGACTTAGTAGATGAAGGAAAAATTACAGACAAAGAAGCTGTTTTAATGATAGACCCAAGAAATTTAGATACTTTACTTCATCCAACATTTGATCCAGCTGAGTTAAAGAATTCTATAGAAATTGGAAAAGGTTTGGCTGCATCTCCAGGGGCTGCTAGTGGAAAAGTAGTATTTACTGCAGGAGACGCTAAAAAAATGCATGAAAGTGGAGAAAAAGTAGTCCTTGTAAGACTAGAAACATCTCCCGAAGATATAGAAGGAATGAAATCAAGTGAAGGAATTTTAACTGTAAGAGGTGGGATGACTTCTCACGCTGCTGTAGTTGCTCGTGGAATGGGCTCATGCTGTGTAAGTGGATGCTCTAGTATTGTGATGGATGAAGAAAATAAGATGTTTACACTAGGTGGGTACACTTTCCATGAAGGAGACGAAATTTCAATAGATGGTTCTACTGGTAAGATTTATAAAGGACTTATTAATAAGGTAGATGCAACTATCACTGGAGAATTCGGCCGTATTATGGCTTGGGCTGATAAATATAGACGTCTTGGAGTAAGAACTAATGCTGATACACCAAAAGATGCATTAAAAGCAAGAGAACTTGGAGCAGAAGGTATAGGACTATGCCGTACTGAACACATGTTCTTTGAAAAAGATAGAATTGCTGCAATTAGAGAAATGATAGTATCTGATACTGTAGAAGAAAGAAAATCTGCTTTAGCTAAAATTGAACCAATGCAACAAAAAGACTTTGAAGCACTTTATGAAGCAATGGAAGGATATAGTGTTACAATAAGATATTTAGACCCACCACTACATGAATTTGTGCCTACTACAGAAGAAGACATTAAACTTCTTGCTGATACTCAGGGAAAAAGTGTTGAACAAGTTAAAAATATTATTGCTTCACTTCATGAATTTAATCCAATGATGGGACATCGTGGTTGTCGTCTTGCTGTTACGTTCCCCGAAATAGCAGAAATGCAAACTAAGGCTGTTATAAAAGCTGCAATTGAAGTTAGTAAGAGAACTGGTAAAATGGTAACTCCTGAAATAATGATACCTTTAGTAGGAGAAGTAAAGGAATTAAAATATGTTAAAAATATAGTAACTAAAACAGCAGATGAGATTATTAAGAATGAAACTGTAGATATGACTTATCATGTTGGTACAATGATAGAAATTCCACGTGCTGCTTTAACAGCTGATGAGATAGCAAAAGAAGCTGACTTCTTTAGTTTTGGTACTAATGATTTAACTCAAATGACATTTGGTTTTTCAAGAGATGACGCAGGTAAATTCTTAACTGATTATTATGATAAAAAGATATATGAAAATGATCCGTTTGCGAAGTTAGACCAAAAAGGTGTTGGAAAACTTGTTAAGATGGCTAGTACTTTAGGAAGAGAAGCTAACCCTAATATACATTTAGGGATATGTGGAGAGCATGGTGGTGATCCAGCAAGCGTAGAATTCTGTCATCGTGTTGGCTTAGATTATGTTTCTTGTAGCCCATACCGTGTTCCAATAGCAAGGCTTAGTGCTGCGCAAGCTGCTTTAAAAAGTGAATAGTAATAGATGGTTAATTGTAATAAAAAAATAATTTCTGAATAAAATATAAGTGTATGCTATTTGACATTTTCTTAAAAATATAGTATACTTATAGTGCACTAAAAAAAGTGTGTAAATGTTTGCCGCTTCTGAATGGCGCGGGTTATAAATGATTTCAGGCGACAATGTTTTTCGCTTTCAGGTGGTGCGACTAATAAATGATCCTGGTTGAAAATGTAGAACAACTTTACCAATAAGGTAGAGTTTTCTTTTTGTTTATGATATACTTTTCATGGAGATGGTTTATATGAAAGTTAAAACTGGCTATCTATATCATATAAAAGATGAATATTTTGATTTGGTTAATGACGAAAAACTTATGCAAAATCATGAAAAAGGTAAAAAACACCCAACTTATTTTACTATAAAAGAAAAAGATATATTATGGTTTATTCCTGTAAGCTCAAAAATAGAAAAGTATAGTAAGATAATAGAGAAGAAAGTGGAAAGATATGGCTTTTGTAATACAATATAAGAAAAATAGCGAATGAAGATGCAGTTATATTACTTCAAAATTCTTTTCCTACATTGGAAAAATATATTGATCATGTGCATACTATTGATGGTGTTCCTTTAAAAGTTCCAACAGATTTACAAAGTGAAATCAAAAGTCTTTTTAAAAACATGATAGGCTTAAAGAAAAGAGGAACAGACTTATTTTTTACTGATATAGACTCGTTAAAACAAAAAATGCTAAATGAGTTAAACGAATAACTAATTTTAAGAGAAAGATTTAAAAATCAATTAAATTTTTCTCTTTTGTATTTATAAAAATACACTTAAAAATAAAGTTAAAAATATTAAAGAATTTCACTTGTAATATTTGTTCATTTAATATAAAATAGATTTATAGGAGGAATAGCTTATGAATAAAGTAACACTTTTACCAGCAGATATATATCAAGTTATAAATAAGAGTTTACTAAGTGAAATGGATAAACTTGTTTTAAATATGCTTTATATGCCTATAATAGGAAATACTAGTGTTACTTTATATAACATTTTATATAATGAATTAAAAGCTAACAATTATATCTCAAGTGAACTTACGCATCACCACTTAATGACTAATTTGGGTGATACTCTAGAAAATATTAAAGAAGCAAGAATAAAACTAGAAGGGGTAGGCTTAATTAAGACTTACGTAAAAGAAGGAAATGTTAATTCATATGTATATGAGTTATATAGTCCTTTATCAGTAAGTGAATTCTTTAATCATCCTATATTTAATATGGTGCTATATAATAATGTAGGGAAAGAAGAGTACCTAAGAATTAAATCTTACTTTAAATTGCCTACTGTAAATTTAAGCAATTATACCGACATCACTAGTGCTTTTGATATGACTTTTAAAAGCAAAAATTACACAAGTTTTGAACTTAACTATGATAAAGAACTTGTCAAAAAAGAAAAAAGACCACTTGAATATGAAATGATGTTTGACTTTGATGCGATGTTAAGTGGAATGCCAAAAAATCTTTTAAATGACAAAGCACTTATGAAAAGTTCTAAAGAACTTATTACGAACTTAGCTTTTCTATATAATTTAGACCCACTTACAATGGGAGACCTTGTTAAAATTAGTCTAAACGAAAAAGGGCTTATTGATAAAGAACTATTAAAAACAAATGTAAGAAAATATTATCAATTTAATAATGATGGAAGGTTACCTAGCTTAATATTCAAAAGTCAACCTGATCATTTGAGAAGTCCAAGTGGGGACAATACTTTAAGAGGTAGAATTATTAAAGTATTTGAAACATTAAAACCTTATGACTTTTTAAAGAGCAAATATAAAGGTGTTAGGCCAACTGAAAGAGATATGAAAATTCTTGAGATGCTTGTAGTTGATTTAAAACTTAACCCGGCAGTGGTAAACGTTTTAATTGATTATGTGTTAAAAACTCAAAATAATCGTCTAGTAAAAGCATACGTTGAAACAATTGCTGGCGAGTGGAAAAGAGCAAATATTGAAACAGCAAAAGAAGCAATGGAATATGCTGAAAAAGCACATAAAAGATTAAAGAAAATTAAAGAAACAAAAACTTCACCTAAAGTGAAAAAAGAAGAAACAACACCTGACTGGTTTAATAAAAATTTACAAAAAGAAGAAGTAAATGATGAAGCAAAAGAAGAAATTGAAAGCTTTTTAAAGGAGTATGTATGAAAAATGTAGAAAATTTAGTTTCAAGTAAAAAAGATTTAGCAGCAATTAATAGAAAAAATTTTAAATTGTCTATGATAGACAATGATTTTGCAAATCTTGCATACAAGTTAGACCTAAGTGAAGACACATTAATGAAGTATACTAGCAAACTAGAGCATACTGTTTGTGAACTTAAAAATTGTAAAAATTGTAAGGGCTTGAAGTTTTGTAAAAATGAAGTAAAAGGGTATGTAAACTTTCCTTCAAAAAAGGATGAGGTGCTTATATTTAGTTACACACCATGTAGGTTTAAAAAAGAATATGACAAATATAAAAGTAATACAGTGTTTTATGAAATGCCAACTAGTTTAATGAATGCGAGAATGAAAGATATTTATGTAGATGATAATGCTAGAGTAGAGCTCTTAAAATACATCAAAAGTTTTATGAAAGAGTTTCCTAATAAAAAGGGAATATACTTAAGTGGTTCTTTTGGTAGTGGAAAAAGTTATATAATAAATGCAGTATTAAATGAACTTAGTAGAAAAGGATATACTTCAGTAAGTATTTACTATCCAACACTTTTAAAGAAGTTAAAAGATTCGTTTAATAATAAAAATGAAAGTTTTGAGCAAATGTTTAACGAATTACTTAACTCTGATTTACTTTTAATTGATGATATTGGTGCAGAAAATAATACTCCTTGGGCAAGAGATGAAGTATTAGGTAGTATATTACAAAGTAGAATGGATAACAAAAAAATAACATTCTTTACTTCAAATTTTACACTTCAAGAATTAGAAAGTCATCTTAGTGAAACTTCTTCAAGTACAGATAAAATTAAAGCAAGAAGAATAATAGAAAGAATAAAAGAACTAACTGTACCAATTAGTTTAATTGGTGAAGATAAGAGAAATAGGGAGTAGTAGTTATGAATGTAAAAGATATTGATAACAAAATAAGTGAGTTAGTTAGGGAAAAACAACTATTAAATAAGAGCTTGAAAAGAACTAATGATATTAATGAAATAAAGAACTTTATTCAAAAAGAAAATAAAAAGAAATTTCCATATTTATCTGGAACAAAAATATGTAACTATTGGCTATATGTTATATATCAATATACAGACAGAAAATACAAAAACATTAATCAGTTAACAGTTGCACCTGATACACATGTTATTCAGGCAACACATAAATTAGGATTAATAACTGATGAAGAATTAAATAGAAGTGATGTACAGCTGATAGTTGTTGAGAGATGGAATGAATTATTTAAAGGAACTAAGTATAACCCTATTGATATACATACTCCACTATGGTTATGGAGTAGGAATGGTTTTAAAGAGGTGATTAATGTTGAATGATATAGAAAACTGTGATGTTGATAATGTGACATATGGTGAATTGAAAAAAATAGGTTTTAAGAGAACAAAAACATTAGGATATGATGGAGATTGTTGTGATTTCCATTTTTATAAAAAATAGTAAAATTTGTGATTATAATAGACAAGCTAAAACCTTACAGAAATGTAAGGTTTCTTTTGTGATAAGTATGATATAATAACATTGGAGGGAAAACAAATGCCAAGAATATTAATAATAGAAGATGATGAAAAATTAAGAGAAGAATTAAAAATCTTTTTAAATAAAAATGGATATGAA
>ERZ779877.3115-NODE-3115-length-11131-cov-4.154207_pt1 | contig 11131 bp, 10 predicted proteins | sample MGYA00511556_ERZ779877 | MGnify/ENA primary metagenome ERZ779877 (study PRJEB29588, sample SAMEA2159338) | human gut metagenome | biome: human gut; feature: human-associated habitat; material: faeces | place: Denmark | collected 2008/2010 ... | reverse complement strand
TAGCGCAGATGGTAGCGCGCTTGGTTCGGGACCAAGAGGCCGGGAGTTCAAATCTCCCCACTCCGACCATTGCGTCGTCGCAAGCTTCGTATCGCTTGCGACGATTTTTTATGTTTTACATCAAAAGTCGTCCGTGGTGTTGTCGCGCATGGATGATTTCCCCTTGACTTCTCCGGCGGGTTGTGATACTCTTGCATCCAGAGAAGCTTTCCCCCCTTGAGCGCCAGTCTTCGGATTGGAAGAGCCGTTACTTTGAGGGAAGCTTCTCTTTTTTATTTCAGCAATATTGTACACGACCTTGCCGCTCGAACCATGCGCGACAGAAATCGTTATCTCGTAATACTCGCCGTCGTGATCCATGAAGTATGCGCCCCGGTATCTCCAGCCGTCTTTGGCAAACTCTCCATGGATTTTATTTTCATCCGGTGTGTTGGGCTTGCCTCTGCGCTTATCCTCTGACACTTGTACAAGCTCATCGATATGAGCCTCTGCGTTTAGCTTAGTCTCATACTCGACGTCGGTCTGCACATGCAGTCTTCCGTTTTTGTCACGCTCTACATTTCGGAACGCTCCCTTCTCTGCCGTCGTTGCCGTGAGCTTGATGATCTCACCGTCGGGTGCAGTGAGAAGTACGTCATTGCCCTTGCGAATTTTCTTGTTGATGTACTTTGTCAGCTGCTCTCCCCATTCTCTTGGGTCGTTTCCGAAGAGCACTTGACGGTCAGCCTTGACATAGCGCATACCTGTGTCGCCGATCTCGCGTATGCTGCGCTTGCTCTTCCCTCTCGTCGTTTCGTTATTGGCGGCGTCCGTTCCGTTATTGCGCACGTTCTGCGCGGCGCCGGCAAGTGCATTGTCCCACATCTGCTGAAGCTCCTCGGCGTACTGCATCATGGCCTGCGCCTCGGCGCTCCGTGCCTGCACTCCCTCAAACGCCCGGCGCAGCTTGGCCGCGAACTCTGCAAGCCATTCCCTGATCTGTGCAAACAGACCGGGGTTTTCTTTTGCCATCATCTGCGGCACCTGCGTGTTCTCAAGCATCATCTCGCAGCTGTCGGCTATGACCTCCTCGGCTGCATCCTCCATGGATATTAGGCCGCGCTCCTTGTCCACCTTCTTCTTTGCCAGCGTCTCAATGTCTGTCCCGCTCTCTATGAGGTGCTGCATCACGAAGTCCTGAAGCTCAGTGTATGCCTCGGCGTTGTTCTGTATGCTGCTGGGCTGCCTTGCCTATAAACTATGTTCCCATGTCTTGACAGCACTGTTTCTGCGTGGTAACATCTGTACAGAGTCATAAATGTTTGTATCTGAGGGCAATAGGAGCCCGCCGCGCTGCATTCATTTATGGCTCTGTTTTTACCTTTACCTAAAACTACAAATCACATAACAAACGACTGCGGCCATTCTCAGGCCGCAGTCGTTCTGCTCATTGCTTTATTGTGCCGTGTCAAATTCTTGCAACGCCGCTGCGGTGCGCTGCGTCGAACACGGCCTTGGAGACCGTCTCGCGCACGCGCTTGTCAAAGGCGTAGGGCAGGATATAATCGGCGTTCAGTTCCTCATCCGAGACGAGCGAGGCGAGCGCCTCCGCGGCTGCGATCTTCATCTCGCTGTTGATGTCCGACGCTCTCGCGTCGAGCGCGCCGCGGAATATCGCCGGGAATGCGAGGACATTATTGACCTGATTGGGATAATCGCTGCGCCCGGTACAGACGACGGCCGCGCCCGCGGCCTTGGCTTCGTCCGGCATGATCTCCGGCGTGGGGTTTGCGCAGGCGAAGATGATGGCGTCACGGTTCATCGTGCGGATCATGTCCTGCGTCAGCACGCCGGGAGCGGACACGCCGATGAACACATCCGCGCCGCGGATAACATCGGCAAGCTTCCCCTGCTCCATGTTTGGGTTCGTCATGGCGGCGATCTCCTGCTTTGCGCCGTTCATGCCGGGGCGCCCCTGATATATTGCCCCGTTCCGGTCGGTCATGACAACATTTTTCACGCCGCGTGAAACAAGCAGCTTCACTATCGCCGTCCCCGCCGCACCCGCGCCTGAGGTGACGACCTTGATATCCTCCATCTTCTTCCCGACGAGCTTGAGCGCATTCGTCAGCGCGGCGAGCATTATGACCGCCGTGCCGTGCTGGTCGTCATGGAAGATGGGTATATCGCAGCGCTGCTTGAGCTTTTCCTCAATTTCAAAGCAGCGCGGCGCGGAAATATCCTCGAGGTTCACGCCGCCGAAAGAGCCTGCCAGCAGCGCAACGGTGTTGACGATCTCGTCCACGTCCTTGGAGCGCACACAGAGCGGGATAGCGTCCACATCGCCGAAAGCCTTGAACAGCAGGCACTTGCCCTCCATGACGGGCATACCGGCCTCCGGGCCGATATCGCCGAGGCCGAGCACAGCGGTTCCGTCCGTCACGACGGCGACGGTGTTCCAGCGGCGGGTCAGTTCATAGCTCTTGTTGACATCCTTCTGAATTTCAAGGCAGGGCTTCGCAACGCCCGGAGTGTAAGCAAGGCTCAGCGCCTCGCTGCTGTCGGCAGGTACGCGGGCGGCGATCTCTATTTTGCCCCGGCGCTCATAGTGCAGCGCGAGGGATTTCTCCATAACGTCCATATTCAGTCCTCCAGACTTTTGAGATACGCCTCAGGGCCGCTCTTGTAGAGGTCGTTTCCCTGTGAATCAATGACCACTGTGAGCGGCATGTTATCGACCTTGAGCTCGCGTATCGCCTCGCAGCCAAGATCTTCATAGCACACGATGCGCGCTGCCTTAACGCAGCTGCCCATCAGCGCTCCCGCGCCGCCCATCGCGGCGAGGTACACCGCGCCGTTTCGGACTATAGCGTCAATGACGGCGGCATTTCTGTCCCCCTTGCCGATCATAACGGCAAGACCGCGGTCAAGCAGCATCGGCGCATAAGCGTCCATGCGCCCGGAGGTCGTCGGCCCGCAGGAGCCAATCACCTGCCCCGGTTTCTCCGGGGTAGGGCCGGCATAGTATATCGCTGCGCCGCGGATATCCAACGGCAGCTCCTCACCGGAAGCTATAAGCTCCGTCAGGCGCTTGTGCGCGGCGTCGCGCGCGGTGTATATAGTTCCGGACACGGTCAGCTTATCGCCCGCGCGCAGCTTTGAAAGCTCCGCTTTGTCCGCCGGGAAGCTCATCACATATTCCATAGGCACCTCACAGTACGCTTTTTGCGCGGCGCGTCACATGGCAGCTCACGTTGACCGCCACGGGGAGTCCTGCAACGTGCGTGGGCATAGTCTCAATATTCACGCCGAGCGCGGTGGTACGCCCGCCGAAGCCCTGAGGGCCGATGCCGAGGGCGTTTATCCGCTCCAGCAGCTCCCGCTCCATCGCAGCGTAGTATTCATCCGGGTTCGGCTGATCTATCGGGCGCAGCAGCGCATGCTTTGCAAGCTGCGCGACCTTATCAAAACTGCCGCCGATGCCGACGCCGAGTATCACCGGCGGGCAGGGGTTCGCCCCGGCGAGCTTCACGGTCTCGATGACGAAGTCCTTGACGCCCTCCGCACCGTCCGCAGACTTGAGCATCTTGAGGCGGCTCATGTTCTCGCTGCCGAAGCCCTTGGGAGCAACAGTAAGCTTCACTTTATCCCCCGGTACAAGGTCAATGGTTATGAGTGCGGGGGTGTTGTTCTCGGTGTTCACACGGCGCAGCGGGTCGGCGACCACGCTCTTGCGCAGATAGCCCTCTACATAGCCGTCGGCAACACCCGCGTTTATCGCACTGTACAGGTCGCCCGTTATGTGTACGTCCTGCCCAATCTCAAGGAACACGCAGGCCATGCCAGTGTCCTGGCAGACCGGAAGTCCGCTCTCTTTCGCCGCGCACATATTATCGCACAGCACGCCGAGAGTGTCCTTGGCCACTGGCCAGGGTTCGGTACGCTGCGCCTCACGCATCGCACGGCTGATATCGTCGGGCAGGCGCAGGTTCGCCTCCCTGCACAGGCGGCTGACCTCGCCGCGGATGATCTCCGCTGAAAGCTCTCTCATTTCATGCACCGGCTTTCTATTCTTTGGTCATATACTGAGCCGCAGCGCGCAGCATAAGCTTCTTCACGCCTACGCTCTCAAAGTTTATCTCTATCAGATAGTCCCCGCCCATAGGCGACATCTTCGTGATAACGCCGCTGCCGAAAGCCTTGTGCCTGACACTGTCGCCGAGAGCGAAAGTCTCAGTGTTCTCCGGCTTCGGCGTCTCGGGCGCGGAGGCCGCAAAGCTCAGCCCCTTGTCCTTGAAGCGCGGGCGGTGCTGCGCCTTGCGCTCCTCCCACGTCTTTTCACGCTTTTCGTAAGAGGGTGTGTTCTTATGCAGATGCTCCTCCGGTATCTCGGAGACGAAGCGGGAGAGCTTGTTCATCGTTGTGCGGTCGAAGATCATACGCTGGCGCGCGCAGGTGAGGTAGAGCCTTTCCTTTGCGCGGGTGATAGCCACATAGCAAAGGCGGCGCTCCTCCTCCATTTCGTCCCCTTCGCCGATCGCCCGCATACTCGGTAAAATGCCATCCTCCATGCCGACGACAAAGACCGTCGGGAACTCAAGCCCCTTGGCGCTGTGCATGGTCATGAGTATGACGCAGTCAGCATCAGGGTCGTAGCTGTCCATATCCGTATAGAGTGCGACATTTGCAAGGTAGCCCTCAAGGGTATTGTCCCCGGACTCCTTCATATAGTCGATGATGCCCGTTTTAAGCTCGCGCACGTTCTCGACGCGGGCAATATCATCGACCGTGCCCTTGGCCTCAAGTGCGAGGATGTAGCCGGTTTTAGCAAGCAGCTCGTCATACAATGCGTCGGGTGTCGCCGTCTTTGCATACTCGCGCAGCTCTTTTATTAGGTTTGCAAAGTTCCTGAGCTTTATCGCCGAGCGCTGAAGCTCGGGGTAATTGTCCGCCTTGTCGAGAATTTCAAACATCGGGCAGCCATTTGCCTGCGCAAGCTCGCGTACGGTGTCGATAGACTTTGCGCCGATGCCCCTTGCGGGTACGTTGATGATCCTCGAAATACGCAGATCGTCCGCCGGGGAGGCAATGACACTCAGATACGCGAGCATATCCTTGACCTCAGCGCGGTCAAAGAAGCGCGTACCGCCGACGACGCGGTAAGGGATGCTGTTGCGCTTGAGGGCGTTCTCAAGCTTGTTTGACTGCACGTTCATGCGGTAGAGCACGGCATGGTCGCGCCAGTTCGCGCCGCGGCCATAGCTGCCCATGATCGTTGAGACGACGAACTGCGCCTCGGCATGCTCGTTATCTGCGGTGAAGAGTTCAACAAGGTCGCCGTCGCCGCGGTCAGTCCAGAGGTTTTTGCCCTTGCGCTGCTCGTTATGGCTGATGACGGCGTTTGCCGCGCCGAGGATATGCCCGGTGCTGCGGTAGTTCTGCTCAAGGCGGACGGTGCGGCAGTGCTTATGCTGGCTCTCAAAGCTGAGGATGTTCTCTATCGTCGCACCGCGGAATTTGTATATACTCTGGTCGTCATCGCCGACAACGCAGATATTCCCCCAGCCGCCGGACAGCAGCTCCGCGAGCCGGAACTGGAGATTATTCGTATCCTGATATTCGTCGATGAGCACGTATCTGAAGCGGCGCTGCCAATAATCGCGTATATCGTCGTTTGTGTCAAGGAGCTTGACAGTGTTGTAAATAAGGTCGTCAAAATCCATGGCGTTGGCCGAGAAGCAGCGGCGGGAATACTCCGCATATATGCGTCCGATCGTCCTGCGGCGCAGGTCGCCCGAAAGCTCAGCGTTCTTGCGGTACTCCTCGGCGGAGATGCAGCTGTCCTTCGCACGGCTTATCTCGCCGATAACGGACTTCGCAGCGTACATCTTATCGTCAAGCTCCATGTCCTTGATAATGTGCTTGAGAAGACTCAGGCTGTCGGCGGTATCATAGATCGTGAAGCTGCTTGTATAGCCCAGCCGCTCCGCACCGCGGCGCAGGATGCGCACACAGGCGGAATGGAACGTGCAGGCCCAGATATCCTGCGCCTGTTCGCCGAGCATGCTTTCAAGGCGCGCCTTGAGCTCGTCGGCCGCCTTGTTCGTAAAGGTTATTGCAAGGATGCGCCATGGGTCGACCGGGTCGAGCGCGGCGAGACGGCGGGCTCTGTCGCCCCCTGCTCTGAGGATCTCAAGCTGCTCCTCGTCAGCATCCTCAGGTATCTCGTCACTGTCTCCGGCTCTGCCGTAACGCAGAAGATTCGCAACGCGGTTTATGAGCACGGTGGTCTTCCCGCTGCCCGCACCCGCGAGTATCAGCAGCGGCCCCTCAGTCGCTAAAACGGCCTCCTGCTGCATGGGGTTCAGGTTCTGGAAATCACCGCGCACAACAGCTTTGCGCGCTTCTATGTAGTTTTTTTCAAAATCAGTCATCATGTGTCCGATTTTATCACAAGCGCACCCCACATTCAATGGGTTAAATGACGATTGCCAAGACATTTATCCGCGCCGTCACGCCCATATTGTTTGACATTTGCCCTGCGGGATAGTACTATGTAACGGTACATATTCCATTCCGGAGACGATTTTACCGTATGAGAAATTTCTTCAGGCTGCTGTGGGAGAAGATGAACGAGCCAAGAAACGAGTGCGTTCTCATCATACTCCTGCCCTGTCTTTCAGTTATAATTGCGGGTCTTATACTCCTCCCCCGTCTGCGCTACTATTCCGCGCAGCGCACGGAGTCTGCGCCGGCCGTGGCTGCGTCTGCATTCGACGCACCCGCCGACCAGGAAGCCGCGGTGCTCCCCTCCTCCGAGGTTCAGCCGACGCCGCTTCCTGTGCAGACGCCGCAGCCGACGCCTGAGCCGGTCTATTCCCTTGAGCGCGGCTGGATAGAGGAGGACGGCAAGCTATATAACTACGACGCTTTCGGCAGGATGCGCACGGGCTTGCAGCAGGTCGACGGTAAGCTTTATTACTTTGGGCAGGACGGGGCGAAGGCAAGCGCACTCGGCATTGACGTGTCCTTCTACAACAAGGGCATCAACTGGCCGGCCGTAAAGGCACAGGGCATTGACTTTGCGATACTCCGCGCCGGCGGCCGCGGCTGGGAGACGGGACTCATCTATCCCGACTCCTGCTTTGCTCAGAACCTGCGCAACGCGAAAAAGGCCGGGATCGACCTTGGCGTATATTTTTACTCGACAGCCGTGACAGCCAAGGAGGCCGTGGACGAAGCAAACTTCATTCTGAGCTGCCTCAACGGCACGGAGCTTGAGTACCCGATATTCTTCGATATCGAGCAGTCGGGCGACTATCCAAAGGGGCGCTGTGACAGGCTAAGCAAGGCTGCGCGCGACAAGATAATCGCCGCTTTCTGCAAGCGCATCAGAGACGCAGGATACAGGACGGGAGTTTATTCCGGGCTCTACTTCTTTGAGGAGCACGTCGCTTACAGCTCGGTAGAGCCGCACATGATATGGCTTGCAAACTATACCCGCGGCGGGCGTCTGCCGAACTTCAGCGGGCGCTACGATATATGGCAGTTTACTGAAAAAGGCACCGTCAACGGCATACGCGGTATCGTTGATATGAATGTAATATTCTAACATTTCGCCAAAGAACCATTCGAAAAGACCGGTGGGAATAATTCCCTCCGGTCTTTTCAGATCATAGTCTATTTGCCTATTCGAGCTTTTCACGCAGGAGCTCCACTGCGCGGCGCTCAAGGCGGGATATCTGCACCTGCGAGACGTGCATGACCTTCGCGCAGTTCTGCTGTGTCATGCCGTGGTAAAAGCGCAGGGCTATCCCCTGCCGCTCGCGCTCCGGCAGCGTCTCGATCGCCGCGCGCAGCGCAACATATTCAACAAGCTTGTCCTCCGCGCCGTAGTCGCCGAGGACAAGCTCAAGCGTGAAGCCGTCCTCCCCCGTCTCGCGCTGGATACTGTCGGCAGGCCCAGTCGCCGTCTCGGCAAAGGCAATGTCCTCGGGCGCTATGCCCGTCTCGCGCGAAAGCTCAGACATCGTCGGCTCACGTCCTATGCGCTGTTCAAGCTTTATACGCGCCTGACGTATCTTCGCGGCCTGCTCCTTGATGGCGCGGCTCACCTTTACCGTTCCGTCATCGCGCAGAAAGCGGCGTATCTCGCCGGATATCTTCGGCACGGCATAGGTGGAAAAACGAGTACCGTAGCCCTCGTCAAAGCCGTCTATCGCTTTCAGAAAGCCGACGCAGCCGAGCTGGTAAAGATCGTCCGGGTCAACGCCGCGCCCGAAGAATCGGCGCGCGACGCTCCAGATAAGCCCGGAGTTCTCCTCGACCAGCCGCTCCGCCGCGTCACGGTCGCCCTGCTTTGCAAGGCGTATCGCGTCGTAGATATCCCCGCTCATCGCTGGCTCATCCGGGGGCATATGTATTTCTGCATAGTGACGGTCGTGCCCTTGCCGGGAGCAGAACGCACACGGAGCTTGTCCATGAAGCTGCCCATTATCGTAAAGCCCATGCCGCTTCTGTCCTCGCCGCCGGTGCTGTAGAGCGGCTCCATCGCCTTATCGACGTTTTCAATGCCGCGCCCCCAGTCGCGCACGGATATCTCGAGCGTACTGCCGCCGAGTATGCGCAGGCGCATGCTGACGCGGCCTATCGTATCGGGATAGGCGTGGACGATGGCGTTCGTCACCGCCTCGGATACGGCTGTGCGGATATCTCCCAGCTCCTCCATGTTCGGGTCAAGCTGCGCTGCGAATGCTGCTGCCGCTGCGCGGGCAAAGCCCTCGTTGCTGCTTCTGCTCGGAAACTCAAGTTTTATGTAGTTTGTCTCGTTCATTGTCTTTCATCTCCTCCTCAGCGCCCCAGCGCGACCGGGACGAGCCGGTCTATGCCCGAGGCGTCTATCACCCGCTGCGGCTGGCGCGCGGGGTTTTCGATCCATGCCCTGCCGCCGAGGTTTTTCATTCTTCTGCTCACCCGGATTATCACCGCGATTCCGGAGGAATCCATGAAGCTCAGCCCCGACATATCCAATGCGCAGTCGCGCGGCAGGTATTCGTCAAGCAGTTCGTCAATGGTGTGTATCGCGCAGCGCGCGGCGTGGTGATCGAGCTCCCCGGTAAGGTACACCGTGAGCCGTCCCGCGCTGAAAGCCGTGCTTATGTTCATTGCCTTTCTCTCCCTTAAACAAAAATGACACCGCATATTGCTATGCGGTGTCATTGTATAACTTTATATATGCAATTACGGTCGAAGCCTGTCAGCGGAACACGGATTTATTTGCCGAGGTGCTCAAGGCTGAGCTTGAGGTTTTCAATCAGCGCTTCGAGCTTTGCCTTCTTGTCGCGCTCCATGTTGACGACGTTCTCCGGTGCGCGGGAGATAAACTTCTCGTTTGCGAGCTTTGCTATCTGGCCCTCAAGCTGCTTTCCGGCATTGGCAAGCTCCTTGAGGATGCGCGCCTTCTCTTTCTCGAGGTCGACAAGCTCTGCCATCGGCATGAACATACGGGCATTGTCGGTGACGACGGATACCATACCGTCGGGGCTCTCGGGGGCGGCGTCCTGCACGCTTATATTGCTTGCGTAGGCAAGCTTGCAGATGTAGCTGCGTCCTGCCTCGAAGGCTGCCTTCTTATCGGTGGCGATGATGAGGTGCGCCTTTCTGGACGGGGGCACGTTCATCTCGCTGCGGCGGGCACGGACTGCCTTGATAGCGGCCATGACCATCTCGAAGTTATGCTCATCCTCGGGGAAGCTCAGCTTCTCGCTGTACTCGGGATAGCGCTCGACCATCAGCGCCTCGCCCTCGTGCGGCAGCGCCTGCCATATCTCCTCGGAGATGAACGGCATGAACGGGTGGACAAGCTTGAGTATCTCGGTCAGCACGTAGAGCAGCACTTTCTGCGCTGCGATCTTGGACTCCTCGTCCTCGCCGTTGAGGCGGGGCTTGGTCAGCTCTATATACCAGTCGCAGTAGCTGTCCCAGATAAAGTCATATATTTTGCCGGCAGCGACGCCCAGCTCGTAGTTATCCATATTGTCGCAGACCTCACGGATAACGCTGTTGAGCTTGGAGAGGATCCACTTATCCTCGATCTCAAGCTTTTCGGGCAGCTCGTTGCGGTCGATGGTGAGGTTCATCATCACAAAGCGCGATGCGTTCCAAAGCTTGTTGCAGAAGTTGCGCATGGCTTCGCACTTCTCAACGTAGAAGCGCATGTCGTTTCCGGGAGAGTTGCCGGTGATGAGGTTGAAGCGCAGCGCGTCTGCGCCGTAGGTCTCGACCATTTCGAGCGGATCAATGCCGTTGCCGAGGGACTTGGACATCTTGCGTCCCTGGCTGTCGCGCACAAGGCCGTGGATAAAGACGGTCTTGAACGGCTCCTCCTTCATCTGCTCCATACCGGAGAAGATCATTCTCGCGACCCAGAAGAAGATGATATCATAGCCCGTGACCATGACGCTCGTGGGGTACCAGTAGTTGAGATCGTCGGTCTTTTCCGGCCAGCCCATCGTGGAGAACGGCCAGAGCGCAGAGCTGAACCAGGTATCGAGCACGTCCTCATCGCGGGTGATGTTCTTGCTGTGGCAGCACTCGCACTCGGTCGCATCCTCGCGGGAGACGGTGATATGGCCGCAGTCGGCGCAGTACCATGCGGGTATCTGATGCCCCCACCAGAGCTGACGGGAGATGCACCAGTCATGGACGTTCTCCATCCAGTTGAGGTAGGTCTTCGTGAAGCGCTCGGGCACGAACTTGATGCGCCCGTCGCGCACGGCGACGTAATGCTCCTTCCAGAAGGGATAATCGCCGCCGTACATGGCGGGATTGAACTTCTTGAAGTCGTGCGGCCGATGCGCCTGGCTGAACACATAGTTGATGAAATCCAGGATGTCGGCGGCCTCCTCGGCGCGCGCCTTTCGGTATTCGAGCATGATTTGTTCCTCCCCATGATTTATAATTGAGCGGCGTCCCCGTCGTTCAATATTTGTGCGTTTATCCCATCCAGGTCATTCAGGCGCGCCTGCACGCCCTCGGGGTCGGCCAGTATCGTGCGGCCGTGATGGATGAAGCCCAGTCTTTTCGGCGCGCGGCCCGATTCGGCCAGACGCCGCGCGGCGGCGAGGGGATCGTGATGCCCCGTCTCGTGGAG
>ERZ779877.3114-NODE-3114-length-11137-cov-3.868435_pt1 | contig 11137 bp, 10 predicted proteins | sample MGYA00511556_ERZ779877 | MGnify/ENA primary metagenome ERZ779877 (study PRJEB29588, sample SAMEA2159338) | human gut metagenome | biome: human gut; feature: human-associated habitat; material: faeces | place: Denmark | collected 2008/2010 ... | reverse complement strand
CCACACCCGCCCCTCCGCTCCTCCGGCCACTGGAAGCGCATGTCCGTTTTGCGACAGCGCCAAAAATGCCTTGCAGAAACGACTCTGAAACAAGAGATTACGGCCACAAGCCAAAAGACATTATTAAAAAGTAATTATTTTCACATGATTACTTGGAAGTAAAAAGAATATTTCCGCGCAAACATTTCAAATTCAGTCCTTGCAGATTTATATATTTTTTCATAACTTGCCACAGTTTTATTTTTAACTACCTCAACGCCGACACTAAGAAATGAAAGTAAGTTTGTTCTACATACTATTTCAAAATGAAATACGTCAGGAGGAAATAGAGTTGTTTCGTGGAGCTATATTAAATCAGCTTCCGGCATCTTTGGTTCTGTTTCATAATCACGAAGGCGAAGGATTCCGATATTCATATCCTTATATCCAATACAAACGTCTTCATGGAAAGGCCTTTATTGTTAGTCTTTCAGATGGAGTTGAAGTTATAGGAAACTTATTTTCTGAATCTAACTTCCACTTCTGCATCGGACAGCGTAAGTTAAAAATGGAAATTGCTTCAATTTGGACAAGGCAAGTTGTGGTTCAAGTTTGGAACACAGATTTCATTTATCATTTAAACATGTGGTTACCTTTGAATGAAAAGAATTATGCAGAGTATCAGACATTGGAGGGAATTGTAGAGAAAACATCTTTTTTGGAGAAAAAGCTTATCGGAAACATCCTCTCGTTTACCAAGGGAATAGGACTTTTCGTTAGGCAACAAATCCATTGCAAAATCCTAGCTATAGATTCGGAATTCTGGAGCCTTTATAAGGGAGTGCGTATGAAAACATTCAATGTTACTTTTAAAACCAATATTTCTTTACCAGAATATATAGGCCTAGGAAAAGGAGTCAGTATAGGTCATGGCATTTTATCTTATATTAAAAGCGACAATAAATAATCGATTATTGATATTTTTTCATACCTTTGCTTTACTACAATTTATTTGACATTAATCATCTAACAATATTATGGAAAAGATAAGAGAACGCATATATTTGGCTTCGTTGCTGCATGATATTGGTAAATTTTACCAGAGAGCAGATGAGGGAAGTGTCCGAAATAGTATTTATTTAAGAGACTTGTGCAAGGATGAATCTTTATTTTGCCCTTCCACAGCTGGGAAATACACTCATAAACATGTATTATGGACGGCTCAATTTATTGAAGACAATATTGCTGCATTCAAAAACTTATTATGGGAAGATTCTGGTTTATTTTCCGTGGGCGGAAATAATTTGATGTATTTGGCTGCAGGCCATCATCTTCCAACCGAATTGTTATCCGACTTGGGACGCATCATAAAAGAAGCTGATTGTCTTTCTTCTGGCATGGACCGTAATTCGGATGAGGCGCTTAAAGATGCGGCAGAAGAAACTACAACTAATTGGAATGCGTTCCAAAAAAAGCGTATGGTCTCCGTATTAGAAACTATTGATATTTATAATGATGATGATGATGATGATGATGCAAATGCGAAACAAGTCTACATGCATTTACCTGTAGATAAACTACATCTTTCTAAGGAACTTTTTCCACGATCAAGTTTTTCTTCAGCCCCTGATTATTCCCGGCTTTGGAATGAATTTGTGCGTGAATTCAAATTTATACAAGCAGATACTCATGTGGCTTTTGCGGAAAGCCTGCTGGCACTACTATTTAAATATACAGGATATATTCCTTCAAGTACCATCAATTTCCCAGATGTGTCTTTATATGATCATTTAAAAACTACAGCGGCTTTGGCTGTTTGCCTATATGATTATCAACAATGCGAACTTCACGATAAAGAGCAATGCCCATTTTTGCTTATTGGTGCTGATTTTAGTGGTATACAATCTTATATATATCAGATCGTATCCAAATATGCAGGCAAGAATCTAAAAGGAAGATCCTTTTATTTGAATATCCTTTCCGATGCAGTCGTCAGGTATTTGCTGAATGAACTTCATTTGTTCCAAGCTAATATCGTATATAATTCTGGGGGTGGATTCTATCTGATTGCCCCCAATACGCCTTTTCATCAAAATCAGCTAAAGAAATGTATTGCTGTTATTGAAGAGCATTTTTTCAAGGTTCATGGAACATCTTTGTATGTTGCAATTGATGCAGTAGAATTGTCCAAGGATGCATTGATGCACCGTAATGGAGAGGATTTGGGAAAAGTGTGGGGCAGTTTGTTTGTCAAACGGGATCGTAAGAAAATGGCTAAGTTTGCCAAACAAATCGAGGCAAACTATGACTCTCTTTTTAATCCCATCATGCAAGGAGGAGAAGCCCAACGGGATACGATCACAGGAGAAGAATTTGCTGCGTCTGAAACTATTTGCAAGCGTGGTTCGCTGACCTTAAAACCGTTAACCGCTATACAAATAGACTTGGGTGAAAAATTAAGAGATACCGATTTGCTCGTTATTAAAAAAGGAGATTTGCTAGACTATTGGAAAGACAAAGTTCATATTACGCCGGCAGACTTAGGATTTACTTATTATTTATTGAAAGAGTCTGATGTCCTTCAGATGAAAGACAAGTTGCGCTCTGCTGCGGATAATATTATGTTACTCACCCTAAATGGAAAAGAAGAGGATTGTAACTTCATGCATTCCATGGAGTGCACCTATAATATCTATGGACTTGAATTTTATAGCGGGAATGAGATGGGGGCAGATAGGGTTACAACATTTGAAGAAATGTGTGAGAATCCTAACTTTTCTCGAATGGGAGTGTTAAGAATGGATGTGGATAATTTGGGGAATATATTCCAGAAAGGATTACCTGCCAATCGGGCAACATTGTCGCGCCTTGCAGCCTTAAGCCGTTCCTTTGACTTTTTCTTCTCCGGTTATTTGAACACAATTTGGAAGGAGATAGAACCGGAAAGATCATTCATCGTCTATAGTGGAGGAGACGACGTCTTTATTGTAGGTCGTTGGGACGTTGCGATCCAATTGGCAGAAAGGATTAGAAATGATTTCAGAGCTTACACGTGCAATAACCCTTCGTTCTCGCTTTCTGGTGGCATTGCTGTTATTCCTCCAAAGTTCCCTATAATGAAAGGAGCTGAAGAAAGTGCCGTTGAAGAGCAACGAGCCAAATCTCATAGAGTCTTTCTGTCGAACGGAAAACCCAAGGAGAAGAATTCGTTGTCTTTTTTGGGAACTCCTTTGAATTGGGACCATGAATATCAGCCTGTCAAAGCATTAAAAGACGAACTTTGCGCTTTGTTGCACGAAGATAAACTTCCTAAATCATTCTTGGCAAAGATCATGCGTCACTATGCTAATGCAGGTATTAAAAAACATCGTATTACTCAATTAAAAACCTATTGGATGTTGACGTACGATTTAAACCGTATGAAAGAACGCTTTGTTCCTGAGGTCGCAAACTTAATAGATTGTTGCATTAAGGAAGTATGTGATAAGACAAGGAAGACCTTGAATGGTCGTCCGTTGGAAACCAATTACCATGCATTGGAACTATGGAACTTTGCTGCTCGATGGGCAGAACTGGAATATAGAAGTAATACAAATGTTTAATCTTTAATTTATTATTTATGAATAATAATCAGTATCCTAAAGGCAAATTTCAAGGCTTTGCGAACCCCAAGGGTGGAACAAGAGCCTCTGACGGGGCACCTAAAGAAAATGCAGAATCCTGTTTCTCAAGGTTATCATATGACAAGAATTGGATTACGAATAATGCGACATCGGAGTTGGTTGAATATGCTGAAAACGCTGGAAAGTTTATGGCAGAGAATAATTTAACCAACTCTAAAATTCGTAGCATTTACGGAGAAATCAAACGCATTCAGATGGGAGACTTTGAAAAAGAGAAATCGGCATTTTATCTGTTGAAGCCTAAAGTTGCTTATGCCTTAGGCCGTGATGAAAACAATCAGGGGCTCAAATTGTTTAAGCTAATTTTCGATAAGGCGTGGGCTGATGTTTCTAATCAGAAAAGCTATCAAAACTTCTGTAATTTTATAGAAGCAATATTAGCATATCACAGAGCTATTGGAGGACAAAAAGTTAACAAGTAAATTTAGAATTATGGCTGCAATTAAATTAGAGAAGAAGCTTATATATACTGGTATTATTACTTTGAAGACAGGGTTGCACATTGGCGGGACAAATGCTGCCTTGAATATTGGTGGTCCAGACAAATTCGTAGTACGTAACCCCGTTAATAATATTCCATATATACCAGGAAGTTCGCTGAAGGGAAAAATGAGAGCTCTGATTGAGCTCGCGAATGGATGTGCTACGATTACAAGCCGTGGAGAAGCCAAAGCCAGTGAAGAACCGACTTCCGTGTCCGGTCAATTATTTGGTGTAGCTACCGGAAAGGACAATAACAGACCTTCGCGTCTCATCGTACGAGATGCAGAAATGGATACCAGCCATCCGGAGATGTTTGAGAATACGGATTTGCCGTATACGGAAAGCAAAACAGAAGTAGCTATCGACAGAGTGACGGCTAGAGCAAATCCACGAACCTTTGAGCGTGTTCCCGCCGGAGCCAAATTTAAGGTTAATATGGTGCTAAATATCTATGAGGGAGAAGACGAGCAACGGTTAAGGACTACACTTAAGCAGGCCATCGAATTGCTGGAAAACGATTATTTGGGTGGCAATGGTTCGCGTGGATATGGACAAGTGGCATTTGACATCGACTTGGATAACCCCCAAATATTAACTTACTGATGTTATGGTTAGCTGTCTCCTTATCAAATTTAGGCATCTGACTCCGCTACATATAGGAAACGGACGTGAAAACTATGATTTTGCGGCCTCATCCTTGCAGAGTGACACGATTTCAGCTGCATTGGCTGCTATGAAAGCTCAGACAAAAGGTTGTGGAAATTTGCGGGATTTTATGGACTCTTTTATCATCAGTTCTGCTTTTCCATACATTGGCAACCGTTATTTCCTGCCCAAGCCCATGGGGCGAATAGACCTGGAAATAACAGACGAGGATGAATATGTTGCAAGGAAAAAAATAAAGAAGATCAGCTTTGTGGAGCGGAAATTATGGGAGGAACTTATTACTGGCAAAAAGCTTCGTGTCAAGGAAAGTCAGTTACAAGAGTGTTTCTTGTTGGCAGACGGTGGTGACGAGTATCAAGATACTCCTTATCGCACACAAGTGAACCAACGTGTCAAGGTGCCGTTGGACGGGAGGGCCGATGCTGAGCCATTTTTCTTTGAATGGACTTTTTTTCACGAAGATGCGGGTCTGTATTGTCTGTTACAGGCACCGGTAAACATTCAGGATGAACTTGTCACATTATTCCGTTTGTTAGGAGAATGTGGTATTGGAACTGATAAAAGCATGGGAGGAGGGAAATTCGAAGTAGAATCAGGCATAGTTTCTTTGCCCGTGGTTTCAGAGGCAAATGCTACGATGCTTTTGTCGCTTTATACCCCGACCGAAACCGAAGTTCCTCAACTTCATTTGCCGGAGTCTTGTTACGAGTTGATTTTGCGTGGCGGATACATAGCAGGCAGTTCTTACCCCGATTTTATGCATCTGCGTAAGAAGTCCGTTTATATGTTCAATGTTGGGTCTGTATTTCACACCTCATTTGAGCTCAAGGGGAAAATCGTAGACCTGCGTCCGGAGTGGAACGATGAATTGTTGCATCCGGTATTTCGTAGCGGTAAACCTTTTACTGTATCTATTAAACGTCCCCAATTATGAACGAGAATAATACTTACCAGATAAAAATCGAGACTCTTTCGCCTGTACATATCGGTGACGGCGTCCTTCTGCAAAACCGTAGCGATTTTATAACCGTTAGGGATGCCAACGAAACTTATAATTATGTTGTAGATCCACAAAAGGTCTTGAATTTGATTGGTGTCGGACATCTTAGTGATTGGGTGGCTGCTATTGATCGTCATGCCTTAAACACTCTGGATTTTGTCAGACAATACAAGCGGGAAGTGAAACCGATGGATCTGGCCAAGCGAAAAGTGCTGAGTTTCTCACAGGTTAGGCCCAATGACACGCTGAAAGAATGTATTCATAATGGGATGGGATTGCCTTATATTCCGGGAAGTTCTATCAAAGGAGCCTTGCGAACAGCTATTCTGGCTAGGCTGGTTCGAGATTTGCAGGATGTGGAAACAAAGGTGATTCGCGGGCAATTTTCTGCAAAGCAAGTGGAAGCCGAACTTTTTGGCTCCTCACCCAATAGCGACATCTTCCGTTTCCTCATCGTGGGAGACGCTTATTTCAGAAAAAACTGTGAGATATCCACGCGGATGGAAAACCTGAACATCAGGCAAAAGAATGAATTGCGTGATGGGCACATGTCGCAACTTGTAGAAGCTATAGCCACTTCATGTTCATCTGTCTTTCAGCTTAAATTGGCTACGGAAGCCCATCAGAATGCGCAAGGGGTCTGCAAATTGAGCGCCCTCCCTGAGTGTATGCGTTCCCTGCCAGCATTATTTAAGACATTAAATGAACATACTTCGTCACTGATAAGGGATGAAATAGAGCTGTGGTCTCAAAAGTCTGACGATGGCTATGAAGGAGCAGACGACTATATTGATGTCTTGACCGACATACAGACTGCAATCCGTGAATGCCGTGAAGGAGAAGAATGCGTATTACGAATCGGGCACGGATCTGGCTGGAGGTTTATAACCGGTGCTTGGTGTGAAGACTTGGAAAACTTCACTGATATTATCAATAAAGCAAGGCCCAGAAATTATAATTATCAGAAGTATGTCTTTCCAAAGACCCGTAGATTGGACGAAGACAGCGACATCTTGGGTTTTGTCAGACTATCTCATATCATTAACTAATAAAAGGTCATACTACTATGTCTAAAACAATTGTCAGTATCGTATCAGAACAGACAATACCCAATTATCTGTTCATTAAAGAAATGTTTTTGCCGGGTGATAGCCTGTTGTTTATTTCCTCCAGTCCTGAAAAGTTTAGGGAACGGATTGGTTGGATAATAAAGGCGTTGGATTATCATTTCCCTTGTGAAACCGACTGTGTTATTTTCCCCGCGGGAGGCGAAGAAAGATGGGATGATATGGAAAAGCGACTTCTGGAGAAACTGTCTAATGAGAAGCAGTATTTTGTCAACCTGACCGGGGGAACCAAATACATGAGCTTGTTGGTCCAGCATGTGTTCGAGCGTTTCAACAGTAAATTCGCTTATATTCCTCTTCCCAAGAATTGCATCCTCATTCCCAATCAAAAAGAGTTTGTCACTCTGAAATACAGGCTTAGTGTGGGGGAATATCTTTCCAATTACAACATTACCTACTCTCAAAAGGAGGTGGTGGAAGAAGCATCTTATACTGAAGCCTTTTTCGACAAGTTCATTCGTGGTGAGTTGGATTTTAAGGTAGTCGACTTATTGCGGGCATATCGGAACAAGAAGCAAATCAATATTAGCGAGGTCGAAACTTGTGAGGGAACAGAGAAATATCCTTCTATAAAAGGATTGGCCGCATTTGTCGATGACATTCACTTTCCGGCCATGAGTAAGGGCATCCTGAACAAAGCAGAAATTTGTTACCTTACAGGCGGTTGGTTTGAAGAGTATATGTATCACAAGATTGAGGAATATATACATCCGCAGGATATATGCTTGGGAGTTTTGATACAAGGGACGGAAAAGCATAACCAGAATGATTTGGATGTGGTATTCACTTCCGGGAACAAGTTGTTTGTCATTGAGTGCAAGACCGGCATCGTTGGTGAGCGAATGTTTAATGAAACGGTTTACAAGGCGACAGCCATTAAAGAAGCGGTGCTGGGGCTTTCGGCCAAGACTTTCATAGTCTCTTTGGCCGTCAATGATGAGAAGCTTAAAAGGACAGCCAAGAATATGGGAATTGATTATAAGAGCCGTGAGGATGTCTTGGACCTGGACGCCTTCATGAAAGAGATTCGGAACGCGGCTAAAGATTAATTCGCTGCTTATGTTTATCAACATTTCCAATCATCCGTCAAATTGCTGGGAGAAAAGCCAGCTGGACGCGGCAAACCTGTATGGGAAAATCGTCGACATGCCTTTTCCCGACATTCCGCCCGAGGTAGACGAGGCATATATCTCCGCATTGGTCCTGCGATTCATGCAAGCCATTGTCGGGCGGTATCGTCCCGAAAGGGATGTGTTGCACATCATGGGAGAGATGTGTTTCTCATTTGCCTTGGTGAATGAACTTCGTAAGGCCGGGTTTACGTGTGTGGCATCCACTTCTGAAAGGAAAGTGAGGGAGGAGAATGGCTACAAGGAAGCCTATTTCTGCTTCGTCCGCTTCAGGAAATATGAGTGAAACGCAGATCTTAAAATCGTAAAAGCAGAAGCTTATGGAATTGGTCTTAAATACATTCGGCACTTCTCTAAATCGCGACAATGAAGGCTTTGTCATCACCACCAAGGATGGCAGGCAGCGCATTCCCGCCGCGGGAATCACGTCCATTCAGATTAGCCGCGGCGCGCAGATTACCAGCGATGCCGTCATGTTGGCCATTGAAAGGGAAATAGAGGTGCTTTTCATGGACAAGGGCGGGCAGCCCATCGGCCGAATCTGGAGCCCTGAATACGGTTCGGTTTCCACCATCCGGAAAGGGCAGTTGGCATTCTCGCTCTCGCACGATGCTGTCGGTTGGATCAAGGGCATCATCCTTCGCAAGATTGAGAACCAGCAAGCCCTGCTCCTGATGATGCTTGCTAAGGATTCCAAGACAGAACGAAGCATAAAGAAAGCCATCAGCAGGCTGGAGGATTACCGGAACAAGGTCCGGCAGATTGACGGTGAAGTCGTCTCCGATGTGGCGCCCGCCTTGCGTGGTTGGGAAGGCGTGGCTTCCAAGATCTATTTCGACGCTTTGAACCTGTTTCTTCCGGAAGAATACCGTTTTGCCTTGCGGAGCCAGCATCCTGCCACCGATGTTCCCAATGCCATGCTGAACTATGGCTATGGCATGCTGTATGGCAAGATAGAGGGAATCCTGATAAAGGTGGGCATAGACCCCTATGTGGGAATTATGCATCGGGATGATTACAATCGCCCGGTATTGGTCTACGATGTCATCGAGCTTTATCGGGTTTGGGTGGACTATGTGGTTTGCTCTCTGCTGATGCAGCGGGCGATTACCGACGAGTATTATTCCGTTCGGGAAGATGGTTCGTATTGGCTGGAGGCGCTCGGCCGCAGGGTGATGATACAATCGCTGAACGACTATCTGGCAGAGGTGATCTCCCTCAGGGGTGTTTCCCGGAGCAGGATTCAGCAAATCTTTCTTTATGCGCAGGATTTGGCGCAAATGTGGAAAAAATACCTTTAGCTTATGATATCAGTCGGTGCAAACATAACCAACAATACGGTTGCCCTCCAGAAAGTGACGGTCAAGTATGTGTTTGATTCCATACGGAATCCCCGGCCGGCCATAGCCTCGCAGATCAGGCAACTGCGTATTATACGGGAACTGGATGGCAAGCAATACGCCCAACTGAAACGCCAGCTGCCCTATTTCGTATGTGCCATGTTCAGTCCTCCCTACCGAAAGGCCGACAATTTCGCTTACGCGGAATACTTCATTCTTGACATAGACCATGTGTCGGCCAAGCAAATATCCATGCCTGCGCTCAGGCGCAAGGTCGAAGCCGACAGCAGGGTCGTGCTTTCTTTCCTTTCTCCTGGCGAAGACGGACTGAAGGTCATGTTCAGGTTAAGGGAACGGTGTTACGACAGCGGCCTTTATTCTGTGTTCTACAGGTCGTTCCTCCAGAGTTTTTGCCGGCAATACGGATTGCAGCAGGTCGTCGACCGTCAGACCTGTGATGTGGCGAGGGCTTGTTTCATCAGTATGGATCCCCATGCTTATTACAACCCCGATGCCGAGGCGGTGGACATGCAGTCTTTTTTGCCTGCGGACGACCCCGAAGGCTTGTTCGGGCTGAAACATGAACAGGAGGTCTTATTGCAGATGTCCGAGGAAGGCCGGAAGGACGAAAAGCCCCGGGTAGCCGAACCGGACAGGCAAGTCATGGAGCATATCCGCGGATTGCTTGGCCTGAAGAAGCAAAAGGAGCAAAAGCCCATATTCGTCCCTCAGGTGTTGAACGACATAATAGACGACCTGGTACAATATATAGAGCAAACAGGAGTGTCGGTGACCGAAGTCAGAAACATCCAATACGGCAAGAAACTGCGTTTCGCCTTAGGACTGAAGGAGGCGGAGCTGAATCTGTTCTTCGGAAGAAAAGGATTTTCCGTAGTATCTTCTCCCCGAACCGGGACAAACGAGGAATTGAATGAACTGATGGTGAATTTAGTGTCCAACTATATAAGTGAAAGATAGCTTATGAAAAGGGAAAGCAAGAAAGAATGGACTTTTGTCGAAAAGATGAAGGCGCTTGTACATGCCGGCATCTCGACTTCTGCCGCTCCCAATCGGTTGAGTAACGACATGGACGATTTGCCCACGTTGGAAGAGCGAGTTAAAAGAGCTTTAGGAATCATTTATCGCCCGGACAGACCGGCTACTAATATGTTGTTTTTTGTAATGTATGATATCGGAAGCAACAAAGTGAGGGCTTTGGTTGCTAAATACTTGTTGCGGAAGGGGTGCACCCGGATACAACGCTCCATTTTTCTGGCAGACTTGTCCACGGCCGATTATGAAACGATACGGAACGATTTGACCCAAGTGCAGGCTGCCTACGAAAACAAGGATAGCATATTGATTGTGCCCATTTCTACGGACTATCTGCGCTCCATGCGGATTATTGGGCAAAAGATTGAGTTGGACATCATCTTGCATAACAAGAATACGATTTTCTTCTGAAGGGAATTGTGCCTTTAGCATGTTTTCCCATTCAATATTTTAAAGTTATATAACGGAATTGGTCTTTGACATAATGAAACAAATGAGTACCTTTGCGCCGCCTTAAAGAAGGCCTGTTTTTTAGGCCGGGACAAGGGAAATCCAGTCTTTCCCGATTATTTTGGGTTGATGTATAAGCGTATAGATGGGTTACTCCCATTGTGGTACTTCCATTAGAATAAGGATTAAGACAACTTGTTGAAAGTTCCGTCAGGAGTAACTACCG
>ERZ779877.3112-NODE-3112-length-11139-cov-2.312162_pt1 | contig 11139 bp, 10 predicted proteins | sample MGYA00511556_ERZ779877 | MGnify/ENA primary metagenome ERZ779877 (study PRJEB29588, sample SAMEA2159338) | human gut metagenome | biome: human gut; feature: human-associated habitat; material: faeces | place: Denmark | collected 2008/2010 ... | reverse complement strand
CAATTACCTGTGGCTAGCATATTCGGAATTTATTCGTGAATTATATTTTTCGATATAAATTTCGTATTTATTCGCAGACGATTGATTCGACGGAGTTAATGTTGAATAAAATCGTTTTTTCGACCTTCAATTTAAGAGTTTTTTCGACCGCTTTTTTGTAGAGCGCAAGTTGATAGGCGTAAGTTTCTTTCAGATGACTTATGCTCTTTTTAGAATACTTGTAATCTACGATAATCGCCTTATCGCCCTTTACCGCAAGCAGGTCGACGATACCTTGAACGAGTACGTCGCCCTTGGCTTTCGTGTCCGAAATCTCGTTCGCCGCCATCTGCGCGATAAACGGTTGTTCTTTATAGAGTTTGTACCCCTTTATCTCTCCGAACAAAGGCGAACTCAATATTTTGCGTAATTTTTCTACGGATAGCAGAGCGAGTTGTTCGTCGGTAAGTTTCTTTTCGGTTTTGATTTTTTCGAGAAGTACGCCCGCATCTTCGTAAAACGAATCCGCGTGCTGTAAAAACGCGTGATAAGCAATTCCTCGTTCGCGCGCCGTTTTATCTACGGGAAGTCTTATTTCCGTCATCTCGTCATCGTCGGTGGTCGCGTCTTCGGCGAGGCTCGTTACCGCGCGCTTGACGGGCAGATTCACGTCTTCTTCGTAGGGGTATATAAACGACAGATTTTTCCCCGACAAGGCGATCGATCTTATCGACGAAGCCATGAGCCGAGCGAAAGTGAGCGGAAACACGCTTCCCGGCGCTCAGCGCGATATGCTCGGCGAACTCAAAGAACTGGAAAAACTGAAAAACGAAGCGGTCAGACGCGAGCAATTCGACCTCGCGAACAACTACAAACGCCGCATTGCGGATTTACAGAGCAAACTCGACGAAAGCCGCCTTAACTGGTATCGCTCGTCCGAACACGCGACCAACGTTATAGGCGCGGAACAAATTGCCGAAATCGTGTCCGACTGGACGAAAATCCCCGTAACCCGCTTGTCCGAGAGCGAAACCCGCAGACTTATGGATCTCGAGGAAGTGCTTCATAAGCGCGTTATCGGTCAGGACAAGGCGATCAAAGCGGTTGCGAAAGCGGTGCGCCGCGCCAGAGCCGGGCTTAAAGACCCGTCGCGCCCGATCGGCTCGTTCCTGTTCTTGGGACCTACCGGCGTGGGGAAAACCGAACTTACCAAAGCGTTGTCCGAAGCGCTTTTCGACGACGAAAACGCCGTGATACGACTGGATATGTCAGAATATATGGAATCTCATTCCGTGTCCAAACTTATCGGCGCGCCTCCCGGATACGCCGGCTTCGACGACGGCGGGCAACTCACCGAAGCGGTCAGAAGAAAACCGTACTCGGTCGTTCTGTTTGACGAAATAGAGAAGGCTCACCCCGATATTTTCAATCTTTTACTACAGATCCTCGACGACGGCAGACTGTCCGATTCGCAAGGTCGAGCTGTCAGTTTTAAGAACACAGTAATAATAATGACGAGCAACGCTGGCGTAGCCGAGCTCAAATCCGCTCCGCGCGGCTTAGGCTTTTCGGCGCTTTTCGGTGCGGACAACGAGCAGAAGCGAACCGAAGAACTTCTTACCGAATCGCTCAAAAAGTATTTCAAGCCCGAGTTTATCAACCGTATCGACGTGATTTGCATATTCGAGCCGCTCAAAAAAGAGGACATCGGCAAAATCGCGGGAATACTTCTTGACAAATTCGAGAAAAATCTTATGGAGCGCGGTATCGAACTCGAAATCACGCCCGAAGCGCTCGATTACGTCGTGACCAAAGGCTACGACGCGGAGTACGGCGCGCGCCCGCTAAGACGAGTTATCGAACAGACAATAGAGGATAAGATCGCCGAGGGCATAATTTCCGGGCGTATCCGAGACAATTCACTTGTCCGAGTCGATCTCGAGGGCGGCGAAATCGTCGTAAGATAGAGAATGTAAATTCGGCGATGCCGTAAGCGGGTTATTATGAAAGCGCCTGAAACGTAAGTGAACGCGCGCTAAATAATAAAAGAAATTTCAATAAACCTATTTACAATTTTTTGAAACCGTGTTATAATATAAGCGTGGAAAGCGAAACGGCGGCGGGCGCGCCCCGCGGAGAGTTTCCGCAAAAAAAACTTAAGTCAAGGGGGCTTTACCTTATGAGAATCGAATTTCTTTGCAAGAACTACAACGCGAGCGAAAAACTGAAAGACATCATCACCCGAAAGGTTGATAAACTTGACAAGTTTTTTGAAGACGACACGAAAGCCAAAATCGTGCTGAAAAAGTCCAAGGACGTAGAAACGTTGGAAATCACCGTTTCCGTCAGCGGTGGCATCGTCCGTGCGGAAGTCGCGGGCGGCAATATGTACGAAAACATCGACCTTGCGATTCCGAAACTCGAAAAGCAGATTATCCGTCATCACGACAAGATGAAATCCAAGAAGTTTAAGGTCAAGGACCTCGACTTCTCGATGCCGGTCGTGGAGGAAGAAGCGAAAGCGCCCGAGAAAAAGGTCGTTCGCAGCAAGTCTTACAACCTCGTACCAATGACGGTAGAGGACGCTATCGAAGAGCTTGAGCTCGTCGGACACGACTTTTACGTTTTTGCGAACAAGTCCACCGGCAACGTGAACGTGCTGTACGCGCGTAACGACGGCGACTACGGCCTTATCGAAGCCGTTCAGTAAAATTCAAGTCAATATTCGGCAAACGGGGGCTTGCGGCAAAATCTGCCGCTAGCCCTCGCGCCGCGTAAAAAAGAAAATTACATTCAGAAGGAGAATAGAAGTATTATGAATCTCAGATTCGACTACAACAACATGATGACCGACGCGGTCGGCGACAAAGGCATTTGCCCGTGCGCGTTCGAAAAGCACGCGGACGCGATAGCCAAGGCTCACAAGTCCGTTATGGACAACCGCGGCAAGGGCTGGCAGGAGTGGTGCGACCTTCCGTTTGTGAAGGACGATTACCTCGACGAAATGATCTCTTACTGCGGCGAAATCGGAAAGAAAGCGGAGAGTTTCGTGCTGTTCGGCATCGGCGGCAGTGCGCTCGGTCCTCTCGCGGTCGCGTCGTCTTTACTTCATTTGCATCATAATGAACTCCCGGCGGCTAAGCGTAAAGCCCCGAAGTTCTACGTCGAGGACAACGTCGACCCCGAACGCATGAAAGCGCTCCTCGACGTTATCGACCTTAAGACCGCGTACTTCAATGTGGTCACCAAGAGCGGCGAAACCAGCGAAACGCTCAGCCAGTTCCTTATCCTTTACGCGCTTTTAAAGAAAGAACTCGGCGCGGAAGAAGCGAAGAAACACGTTATCGTTACCACCACGATCGGCAAGGGTACGCTTTACAACGTAGCCGCGAAAGAAGGTTTCAAGATTTACGGCGTGGGAGCGGGCGTAGGCGGAAGATTCTCCGTGCTTTGCCCGGTGGGCTTAGTTCCGTTCGCCGTCCTCGGCTTCGATATCAAAAAGATGCTCAAGGGCGCAGCCGAAATTTCCAAAGTCAGCGAGAATACCGACGTTAAGAAAAACCCTGCGCTTCTCACCGCGTTCCTTCAGTGCGAAGCGATGAAGAAGGGTTGCAACGTCAGCGTGCTTATGCCGTACGCCGACAGCCTCAAATTTATGGCTGATTTCTACTGCCAGATCTGGGCGGAATCGCTCGGCAAAGCGGTCGATCTCGACGGCAAAACCGTCAACGCAGGTCAGACCCCCGCGAAGTCCCTGGGCGTAACCGACCAGCACAGCCAGGTTCAGCTTTACACCGAAGGTCCGTATGACAAGGTCGTTACTTTCCTTGCAGTCGAAAAATACCGCGACACCGTGGTAATCACCGACGACAAGGACGTCGACGCTTGCGACTTCCTCAAGAAACACACTATGAACGAACTTATCAACGCCGAGAGAAAGGCGACCGAGTTCGCGCTCAAAAAGGCTCAGCGCATGAACTTCACGATCACGCTTCCCGAAGTCAACGAAGAAACGATCGGCGAACTTCTGATGTACTTTATGTACGAAACCGCTTTTGCCGGTGCGCTTCTCAACGTTGATACTTTCAATCAGCCCGGCGTGGAAGAGGGGAAGAAAGCCACCTTCGCAATGCTCGGCAGAAAAGGCTACGAAGCGAAGATGGAAGAAATCAACGCCGCTCCGAAAAAGTCCGAATATATAATCGACTAATCGATCGGAAACGAAAAAGTCCGACCTTGTATAAAATGCAATCAAACGCCGTGTTCCGTAACGAACGCGGCGTTTTTGCGTATTATGAGTAGTATTGAGGAAGAAAACGTCGATTTTGACCTCAAAGGCGTGAATTTTGCGGTAATTACGTAGTACTATGCCACGCATAGTACGCGTTAAATCTGCCCGGAATCGACAAATTTATGTCCTTAGACACGCTCGCGAACACAGTGATAACTACCGTATAAACCATCCCGAAACGGAAAAACACACAAAATAGGCGTAGGTCTGCAATATTGAATAACAAAATGTAGAGATTTTTATGCAAAATTGTATCAAAATTGCTTGTTATTTGTCGCGGCTTGTGCTACAATTCTTGCATATTGAAATTCGAACGGAGTTTTTATGAAACTTGGAGTATCCACAGCCTGCTTTTTCGGGCGGGAACATATCGAATCGTGTTTCGACGTTCTGCGTTCTATGAACGTCGGAGTGACCGAACTTTTCCTCAACACTTTTTCCGAGTACGAAAAGGCGTTCGTCGACGCGCTGAAAGAACGTAAGGGCGATATAAAAGTTCACTCGATTCACGCGCACGGAACTTGCTTCGAACCCGAACTGTTTTCGGGTTACGATCGTATCCGGGACGACGCGGAGCAGACCTATCGCAAGGTTTGTTATGCGGGCTTCGTAATGGGTGCAAAATATTACACTTTCCACGGTCCGTTCGTCAAGCCGCGCCGAGCGCTGAATATCGACTTTCAGAAGTTCGGCGACAGAGTGAACCAACTTTGCGACATTGCCGAAAGCTACGGTATTCAACTTGCGTACGAAAATGTGAACTGGGCGTACTGCAACACACCGGAATTTTTCAAAAATCTCAAACAGTATTGCCCCAAACTCAAAGCCACGCTGGACGTAAAACAAGCGTTTTTCAGCGACGTCGATCCGTATAAATTTCTCGACGTAATGGAAGACCGCCTTGCTACCGTGCATATCTGCGACGTGGACGCGAAAATGAATCCCGTGCTTCCGCTTGCCGGCAAGTTCAATTTCGAAAAGTTCTTCCGCGAACTCAACGCCCGCACGCCCGAAGTCACCGTTCTTCTGGAAGTCTACAAAGATTGCTACAAGGACTACGACGATCTCCGCGACAATTACGAAAAACTCAACGACGTAATCAATAAAATAATAGGGTAGTCTGAAACAAAGTGAATAAACGAAAAAGTCCGTTCGACCGAGCGGACTTTTTTACGTTATTCTCGTATTATTACAAAATCGGTTTACAAATATTATTACAAAATCGGTTTACAAATCGGTTATTTGTTATTTTCGCGCTTACCCGCGAGTTCCGCAAAACGACGGAACGTTTCGATTTCGCGCGGAACGTACGGCAAACCGTTGAAACGGTAAATATCGTGCTGCCATTTGGTAAGGTCGAAGTTTTCGCCTCGTTCCTGACGGATAAAATACCCGCCCCACGGCTCGTAAGTTTGCGAATAGCCTTGCATAAGTCCCCAGTGATACGAGCCTACGTTTTCCAGCCAGAACAGCGGCAACAAATGGTCCACGTCGTTGCCTTCGTAGCGATTGAGCCATTCGGTGCAGAGTAGCGGTCGACCGTAACGCTTAAGTCTGTCTATCAGCCGCACCGTGCTTTCGAACGAGCCGTACCAGTGAAATGAAATTACGTCCGAAAGTTCCAGCGCGCGTCGTTCGGCTTCTGTATCGACTTCCATGTTACCGTCGAACCGCCATACGTCGGCAGTCAGAGGTTGCGTCACGTTTTTCTCGCGCAAAACGGCGAAGAATTTCTCCATCGCCGGCACGCTCATTTCGCCGCGGTTGCTGTTTCCTATCTCGTTCCATACGTTCCATATCTGCAACCGCTCGTCGCGCCCGTACTTTTCCGCAAGTTCCGCAACCATTTCGTAGTACAGCGGCTCTATTTCGGGATCGTCCAGCAACTGATAACCTGCCTCGCGGTAATCGCCCGCGTGCTGTCCGCCCTTGATTCCGCTGTGATACCCCCAGTCCACGGGCTGTTTGCCGAAAACCGCGGGTTTCCATCTTGACTTCGCCACGGTGCAGTCGTTCCCGAGAACGAGCATAACTTTCAATCCGTGTCTATCCGCCAGTGCAAAGTATTCCTCAAGATTGCGCATAAAACTATCGTGTTCTTTTTGCCACACTTCGAACTGAATCAACGCGCGTACGGCGTTCAGTCCCGTTTTTTCGGCAAGCGCGAACTCTCGATCGAGTTGTTCGAACACCTCATGATGCTCGAATTCCTGCCAAAGCGCGATTCTGTTCACGCAGTTGGACGGGTAGCCGCAGTACCCGCGAATCCATTTTTGAGCGCGATACCATTCCCACGCGCGCTCGGCGCTCCATTTTCCGTTATTCATTTTCTTTGCCTCCGTAATCGTCTGTGACGGTTATGCTTTTATATTATGACCTATCTTCTGAATCTGGTCATTTTCTGAACGTAAGCGATCGGTACGTCCATGCGCACCGAAACTTCCGTTTCGCTCATACCCATTTTGAGGAACCGTTCGCACACCGCGCCCATGTCCTCGGCGATCTCGATGACGTGTTCGTCGGGGTCGAGAACGCGCACGAACCGCTGTCCCCACTCGTGTTCGGATGGCGGAAGCAGACAGTCGACCATGTTCGCGTCGATCCTGGAGAGAAGTTCGTCGAAGTTTTCTTCCTCGAAGTACAGTTCCGAAGCGTTGCCGTATACGATCTGCGATTCGTTCAGTTCGTTCATTTTCAGCCAACTGTCCTCCGATCTCAGCGTAAGCCCGCCTGACAGCGTGACGTAATCGCCGAAATCGGCGACTAGCCGCAAGCCTATAACGTCGCGGTAAAAATCGAACGCGCGTTGTTTGTCTTTGACGATGAGAATCGAATTGACGAATTTCATAGCGTAAGCCTCGTGATCGCGGCGTCGGTCTAGCCGCTTCGTTTCGCGCCGCCGCGGGGGCATGCGAATCTATCGCTTTGTCCTCGTCGGGCGCTACATATCATTATATAACGGATTTCGAAAATAGTAAAGTAAAAAGCCTCGTCCGTAAAGACGAGGTTTGTGGTACCACTATGGGGAATCGAACCCCAGTTTTCGGCGTGAGAGGCCAACGTCCTAACCGCTAGACTATAGTGGCAAATGCCGAACGAATCGAACAGCCTAATAATAATACAACATTTCGGCGTTTTTTGCAAGCGTTTTCGCGTACCATTTTAAAAGTTTTTTCGCGTTTTCCGTCAAAAATCGTATTTGCCGATTTTTCGGTAAATTTCGCGTTTTTTTCGTGCTTGCAAATCCGCGCTTTGACCGAAAACACTTGACTAAAATGCGGTAAAAAGTTACAATATAAGGGTAAACCAAAATCAATAAGGAGTAGGTTATGAACAAAAAGACTGTAAAAGACGTAGACGTTAAGGGCAAGAAAGTTCTTGTGCGTTGCGACTTCAACGTTCCGCTCGACGCGGACGGAAACATTACGGACGAGAACAGAATCATGGGTGCGCTTCCCACCATCAAGTATCTGATGGAACACGGCGCGAAAGTCATTCTTTGCTCGCACCTCGGCAAGCCGCATAATATCTTTACCGAAGGCTTCGGTCTCAACAAGAAAGAGAAGAAAGCCGTCGAAGCGCTGCCCGAGTCCGAACAAGCGGCAGCAAAAGCCGCTTATATCGAAAAGGCAAAGAAGAACGATCCCAAGAAGTTCACGCTTAAACCCGTTGCCGTCCGTCTTAATCAGTTGCTCGACAATAAAGTAGCGTTCGCTACCGACCTCGTAGGCGAGGACGCTCACGCGAAAGTCGCCGCGCTTAAAGACGGCGAGTGCGTGCTTCTCGAAAACACCCGTTTCGAAGCGGGGGAAGAGAAGAACAGCGAAGAACTCTGCAAGAAACTCGCTGATTTCTGCGACGTGTACGTCAACGACGCGTTCGGCACGGCTCACCGCGCTCACGCAACCACCGCGGGAATCGTCCAGTACGGATTCGCTCCCGTTGCGGTCAGCGGCTTCCTTATCGAAAAAGAAATTAAGTTCCTCGGCGGCGCTGTAGAACACCCCGTTCGCCCGTTCGTCGCAATCCTCGGCGGTGCTAAGGTCAGCGACAAGATCGAGGTTATCAAGAGCCTTATCGACAAGTGCGACAGCCTTATCATCGGCGGCGGCATGGCATACACCTTCCGTAAAGCCCTCGGACTTGCGGTCGGCAATTCGCTCCTCGAAGAGGACAAGATCGACCTTGCGAAAGAACTCATGGCAAAGGCGAAAGACAAGGGGGTTAAGCTCATTCTCCCGGTCGACAACGTAATCGCCGACGCGTTCTCCAACGACGCTAATACGAAAGTCGTCGACGGCGATATCCCCGACGGCTGGGAAGGTATGGATATCGGTCCCAAGACGATCAAGATCTTCGCCGACGAAATCGCGAAAGCAAAGACGGTCGTCTGGAACGGACCTATGGGCGTTTTCGAAATGGAGAAGTTCGCTGTCGGAACCAAGGCTATCGCTCAGGCGCTCGCGGATAACCACGACGCAATCACCATTATCGGCGGCGGCGACAGCGCTGCGGCGGTAACGCAGATGGGCTTTGCCGACAAAGTAACGCACATTTCCACCGGTGGCGGAGCTTCGCTCGAATACCTCGAGGGCAAAGTGCTTCCGGGCATCGCTTGCCTTAACGACAAGGACTAATTAAATCGCGTTTACGAGAAAGTCCCGCCCGTCACAGGCGGGGCTTTTATCGGAACGGACGGAGTACAATATGAAAAGGGAATTTGTAAAAGACATTTACGCTTCGTCCGCGGCTTACGGCGACAAGACCGTTACCGTCGGCGGCTGGATACGCAATATCCGCGATTCCAAGGCGTTCGGCTTTATCGACCTTAACGACGGCTCGTGCTTTACCGGTATTCAAATCGTGTTCGAGCGCGACAGACTGGCTAACTACGATGAAATCGCGGCGCAGAACGTCGGCGCGGCGCTCGTCGTCACCGGCGTAGTCACGCTTACGCCCGGCGCGAAACAACCGCTCGAGATCAAAGCGGACAAAATAGAAGTGGAAGGTGTTTCTACGCCCGATTATCCGCTTCAGCCTAAGCGACACACGGTGGAATTTCTCCGCGAACAAGCGTATTTAAGACCGCGTACCAATTTGTTCTCGGCTGTTTTCCGCGTTCGCAGCGAAGTTGCGTTCGCGATTCACTCGTTCTTTCACAGTCGCGGCTTCGTGTACGTTCACACACCGCTCATTACCGGCTCGGACTGCGAGGGTGCGGGCGAAATGTTCCGCGTAACCACGCTCGATCCCGCCAACCCGCCTAAAACTCCCGACGGCAAAGTCGACTACACCAAAGACTTTTTCGGTAAGTCCGCAAACCTCACCGTTTCTGGACAACTCGAGGGCGAAACTTACGCCATGGCTTACGGCAAGATTTACACGTTCGGACCGACTTTCCGCGCAGAAAACTCGAATACTGCTCGCCACGCCGCGGAATTCTGGATGATCGAACCCGAGATCGCGTTCGCCGACCTTAACGACGATATGCAACTTGCGTGGGATATGATAAAGTATATCATCAACCACGTAATGGAGAATTGCCCCGCCGAACTCGAGTTTTTCAATAAATTCGTCGACAAAACGCTTCTCGACCGCCTTAACGCGCTTAAGAACGCCGACTACGTGAAGGTGACTTACACCGAAGCGGTCGATCTTCTTATGAAGTCTGGCAGAGAATTCAAGTACCCGGTAAGTTGGGGCGTTGATTTGCAGACCGAGCACGAGCGTTACCTTACCGAAGAAATCTACAAAAAGCCCGTGTTCCTTATCGACTATCCGAAGGATATCAAAGCGTTCTATATGCGCCTTAACGACGACGGCAAAACCGTTGCCGCGATGGACTTGCTCGTTCCGGGCGTAGGCGAAATCATCGGCGGCTCGCAGAGAGAAGAACGCATGGACGTACTCACCGCGAGAATGAAAGAACTGGGGCTTAAAGAAGAGGATTACTGGTGGTATCTCAACCTTCGCAGATACGGCGGCACCAAACACGCCGGTTTCGGACTGGGCTTCGAGCGTATCATTATGTATATAACCGGAGTCGCGAATATCCGCGACGTAATTCCTTACCCCCGCACCGTCGGTAACGCCGAATATTGATTTGTTAGAATTGTAAATTACGAAAAGCGGCAAGCGAAAAATTATCTTCGCTTGCCGCTTTTAATTGCGTTATAAACGTTTTTACTCGTCGGGAACTTGTATTTCCTTAATCATGATTTCGTTGCCGGTCACGAGAAACGTATCGTCGCTGCCGCAGTGCGGACACTTTTTGCCGTGCTCGACGGTAGGGTAGTTCTGTCCGCAACCGTTACAATACGTCACGGCGTCGATTTTCTCGATCACCACGCTTGCGTCCTTGAGAACGGTTTCTTTTTTAACCGCCCAGTTCCAGCAGTCCTCGAAATAGTAGGGGATAACGGTGGAAACCTCGCCGATTTGTATCGTCACGGACGAAATTCTGTCGACGCCGTTTTCTGCGGCAATCGCGTTAATTTCCTTGATGCAGTGGAAAACCACGCCGAGTTCGTGCATAACTCAGTCCTTTTTCTTGCGAGTGAAAGCAATCTTCGCCGCGCGTTTGACCATGTACGGCATAATGTGCTTGAATTTGTCCTCGGCGACGACCATTTTGCTCGCTTCGGGGTGGTCGCGGTGAAGTGAAATCGCGTCGAACTTGCACTTGGTGGTGCAGAGTCCGCAGCCGATACACTTGTTAGGATCGACTACGGTTGCGCCGCACTCAAGACAACGCGCCGTTTCGATCTTGACTTGTTCTTCGGTAAGAGTGCCGTGACCGTCGCGGAAAGCGGAACTTACCGCGTGATTTTCGGCTATTTGCCGCGCGGCGACGTCGTAATGGTCGACGC
>ERZ779877.3109-NODE-3109-length-11150-cov-6.505633_pt1 | contig 11150 bp, 12 predicted proteins | sample MGYA00511556_ERZ779877 | MGnify/ENA primary metagenome ERZ779877 (study PRJEB29588, sample SAMEA2159338) | human gut metagenome | biome: human gut; feature: human-associated habitat; material: faeces | place: Denmark | collected 2008/2010 ... | reverse complement strand
GCGCTGATGGCGGCCGCCCTCAAACTCGCCCGCGAGGAAGCTCTTTGCAATCATGCGTCCCAGCTCCGTGCCGACCACGCGCGCGCCGAGGGCGAGCATGTTCGCGTCGTTGTGGACGCGGCTCATCTCCGCGGAGTAGCAATCCGAACAAGCGCAGCAGCGGATTCCCTTCACCTTGTTGGCGGCGATGGAAATGCCGATGCCCGTGCCGCAGCACAGAATCCCGCGCTCGCACTCGCCGCTCACGACGGCCTTGGCCGCCCGCTGGGCGAACACCGCGTAGTCGCAGCTATCCCCGGTATATGTGCCATAGTCGTGGTAAGGCAGATGCATCTCCTCCAGCAGCGCGATGATCTCCTTCTTCAGCGGCAGACCGGCGTGGTCGCTTCCCAGTGCAATCATGTAAAATACCTCCTGCAACAAATGCTCAAATTTTTTTACGCTCTCAGTCGATGAAATCCTCGGGTCGGAGCGGTTCGCGCCTGCCGTCGCCCGCTTCCTCCTGCGCCTCATGCTCCGCCGTGTGATCCACAAACGTCAGGTTGCGCAGGTCTTCCCGGCTGACGACGGTGTTCGTGCCCATGCACGCCCGGCAGCGGTACAGACATTCCGGGCAGACGCAGCCGAAGTCGATGCCCTCCGATTGAATCATATACGTTCCGCATTGCGGACATCCGCATCTCATGGTCAATGGCCTCCTTGTTCCGCATCGGGCAGCATGAAGTGCGCGCCGCAGCGGGAGAGGATCTCGCGATCCTCCTCCCCCGTGGAAAGCCGCCTGAATTCATAGCCGTTTTCGCGGAAATACGCGACCAGCTCCGGCAGAATCCGCCGCGTTCTGGTCTTGCCCTCGTGCATCAGCAGAATCACCACGTCCTTGCCGTGTGCCTGCCCCAGCGTGTATTCCAGCATCTCCCTGTCGCTGGAAAACGAATACTGCGCGTCGCCGGTCATCGTGTTCCAGTCAAACCAGGCGTAGCCCGCGTCCCGCACCTTCGCCTTGATGCGCGCCTTGTAGCTCGAGCTCCCGCCGGGAAAGCGGAACAGATCGGTCGAAAACCCCGGCTCGATCTCCTCGCTCATCATCTTGTTAAAGCGCCCGATGTCGCGAAGGACAAAGTCCTCGTCCTTCTTGATCGCCCCGGCCGCGTGCCCCATCGTGTGGCAGCCGACCGCGTGCCCCGCCTGCACGATCTGCCTAGCGTATTCCGGAAAGGCGCGCACGCTCAGCCCCACCAGAAAGAACGTCGCCGGCACGTCCAGCGCCTCCAGCGCGTCCAGCAGCTCGGGCGTGTCCTTTTTGGGGCCGTCATCAAAAGTGAGGTAGACCACGCGCCGCGCGTCCGCCTGTTCCGCCGCAGCCGCGCACGGCAACGCCATGCACAGCAGGAGCAGCAGCGCAATCCCTCGTTTCAGCATCTCTCTTTCCCCTCTCACAGGAGCTTTTTGTGCGTAAACCTGCGCCGTTCCGCCGCGAAATCGCCGACGATATCCCCGTGCCCGCGCAGAATGTACTTGTAGGAGCAGAGCCCCTCCAGCCCCATCGGGCCGCGCGCGTGAATCTTGCCGGTGGAAATGCCGACCTCCGCGCCGAAGCCGTAGCGATAGCCGTCGGCAAAGCGCGTCGAGCAGTTCTGATACACCCCGGCGGAATCCACCAGCGCGAAGAATTTTCCGGCCGCCGCCTCGTCGCGGGTGATGATGCAGTCCGTGTGGTGGGAGCCGTGCTTGTTGATGAAGGCGATCGCCTCGTCGATGGAATCCACCGTGTGAACGGCCATCGTCAGCGCCAGATACTCGCGGGCGTAAGCGATGTCCTCCGGCTTGGCCTCCTGCCGCCACAGCGCCAGCGGGCTGTTGTCGTGGGTGCCAGTGTAGCAGATGCAGTGCTCCGTGTAGGTGTGGGGCAGGTAGTTGCTGGTATCCCGGGAGTCGAAGGCAAATTCCAACACCTTCATGCCGGGCCAGCCGGAGTCGTGCAGCAGCTGCGCCACCTCCGGGGTGGGGTAGCCCAGATCCTCGGCGATGAACTCCAGCTGCGGGAACCAGCCGTTGAGCCGTTCGATCAGGTCCATGCCGGGACCGGCGATCCAGCGGCCGTTTTTGGCGGTGGGCTGACCGTAGGGCACGGCCCAGTAGTTGGCAAAGCCGCGGAAGTGGTCGATGCGGATCACATCATACAGCTTGCCGGCGCCGTCGATCCGGCGGATCCACCAGCCGAAGCCGTCGTCACGCATGGCGTCCCAGTCGTAGAGGGGGTTGCCCCACAGCTGACCGTCGGCGGTAAAGTAATCCGGCGGGACGCCGGCCACAGCCTTGGGCACCAGATCGTCGTCCAGCTGGAAGAACTGCGGCTCAGCCCAGACGTCGGCGGAGTCCATGGCCACGTAGATGGGCAGATCGCCGATGATGCGGATGCCCTGCTGGTGGACGTAGTCGCGCAGAGCGGTCCACTGCCTGAAAAACAGAAATTGCAGATAGGTGAAGAACTGCACATCCTCCCGCAGAAGTGTGCGGTACTTGTCCAGCACGGCCTCGTTCTTACGCAGGCGAAGGTCGTCGTCGGGCCACTCCGTCCATGCCTTCATGCCGAAGTGCCGCTTGCAGGCTATGTATAGGGCGTAGTCCGGCAGCCACCGCTCGTTTTCCGCCGTGAAGTCGGCCACCGCGCCGGCATCGCGCTCCCAGCCCCGCTGATAGGCCTTGTGCAGCAGGGTAAAGCGGCTCTCGTAGATCTTTCCGTAGTCCACATGGCGCGGGTCGCTGCCCCAGTCGGGGGCGGCGCACTCGGCGGCCGTCAGCAGTCCGTCAGCCGCCAGCATATCCGGGTCGATAAAATAGGGGTTGCCGGCGTAGGCGGAAAAGCTCTGGTAGGGGGAGTCGCCATAGCTGGTGGGGCCCAGGGGGAGCATTTGCCAGTAGGACTGGCCGGCGTCTTTCAGGAAATCGGCGAAATCATAGGCTGCCTTGCCCAGGGTGCCGATGCCATAGGGGGAGGGCAGGGAGGATACCGCCATTAAAATACCGCTGCTTCGTTTCATAACTCAACTTCTCTCTTGGATAGGATTTGACTTTCAGCCGGACGGTTCCGGCCAAAATATACGGGGGCGGGCGATCAGCCCGCCCCCGGCGTGTTGTAAGTTTAGCCCTTGACGGCGCCTGCCGCCACGCCCTTGATGATGTGCTTCTGGCCGAGAACGTAGATGATGATGATGGGCAGGATGGTCAGGACGATGCAGGCCATCATGGGACCCATCTCCACGCGGCCGAAGCCGCCGCGGAAGTACTGGATCAGAATGGGAATGGTCATGTATTTTGTGCCGTCCAGCACCAGATACGGCAGCAGGTAGTCGTTCCACACCCACATGGTTTCCAGTATGCCGACGCTGACAAGTGTAGGCTTCAGCATGGGCATTACCACCAGAAAGAAGGTGCGGAGAGGGCCGCAGCCGTCGATCATGGCGGCCTCCTCGATCTCCAGAGGGATGGATTTCACGAAGCCGGTGAACATGAACACCGCCAGACCAGCGCCGAAGCCCAGATAGATGATGCAGATGTTGAACGGGGTGTTCAGCTTCGTTTTATCCGCCAGATTTGCCAGAGTGAACATCAGCATCTGGAAGGGTACCACCATGGAGAACACGAACAGGAAGTAGCAGAGCTTCGTGGCCAACGTCTTCACGCGGGTGATAAACCACGCGCACATGGAGCAGCAAACCAGGATCAGCACCACAGAGGTGACGGAGATAATAAAGCTGTTGAAGAAGGCGGCAAGAAAGCCCTTGGAATGGATTGCGTTGGCATAATTACCCAGCCCGGCAAAGCCGTCGGCGGGAGGCAGCTGAAAAGCGGTGTTGGTGGAAATGGCGGAGTCCTTTTTGAAGGAGTTGATGAGCACCACCACCACGGGGTAGACCCACGCAAGACTAAGGATCGTCAGGATCACCGTCCAGAGGGTGTTGATGGCTTGAGAGCGTTTTTTCATCACTGCTGTACCTCCTTAGAGCGGGTGAACTTCAGCTGCAGGCTGGAGATGGCGATGACCAGAATGCAGAACAGCACGGCCTTCGCCTGCCCGATTCCCTTCCACATGGGGCCGGAGCGGGCGTAGAACGTCTGGTAGATGTTCATTGCCAGCATTTCCGTAGAATGGGCGGGCTCACCGGCGGTAAGAGCAAGGTTCTGGTCGAACAGCTTAAAGGAGTTGGTCAGGGTCAGGAAAAGGCAGATCGTAATGCTGGGCATCAGATTGGGCAGCTTTACCCGCCAGAAGGCCTGCCACGGAGTGGCACCGTCGATATAGGCCGCCTCGATATAGTCATTGGGAATGGATTGCAGGCCGGCAATGTATATGATCATCATGTAGCCGATCTGCTGCCAGCACATCAGGATGATCAGACCCCAATAGCCGGAGGTGGAGTCCAGAGTCAGCAGCGGCTTGCCCATCAGACTCAGTATGCAGTTCAGAAGGATCTGCCAGATATAGCCCAGCACGATGCCGCCGATGAGGTTGGGCATGAAGAACACCGTGCGGAATGGGGTGGTGCCCTTGATGCCGCGTGTCAGCAGAAGGGCAATGCCCAGCGCGATAACGTTGATGAGCACGGTGGACACCACGGTGAAGGAAGCGGTAAAGCCGAAGGCGTGTGCGAATTGCTCGTCCTGAAACGCCTTGACATAGTTGCTCAGACCCACGAACGTGGTTTTGTTGATGGTGGTGAACTTGCACAGGGACAGATACAGACCCTGAATAAACGGGATCACAAAGCCGATGAGAAAGGCAGCCAGCGTAGGCAGCAGGAAAATGGGCCAGTATCTGCGGATGTTCTTTTGCATAAGCGTGTACCTCCATATCGGTTTTGTTGAATTATCCGGCTGCCTGCGCGTCCTGTAAGCCGGGGCGCACAGGCAGCCGCTGCGCAGGAGCGCAGGGGCTGTGCGGCGGTCGGGTGAGCCTGTTTCAGCCCACCCGACCGGAAAATCACGGTGTAAAAAGGGATCAGCCGTTCAGAGCGGCTTCCTTGGCCCAGCCGTCCACGAAGGCGGTCTTGACGGCCTCCCAGTCGCCGGTACCGGCGGCATAGGCGGTCAGAGCGGAGCCAACGTCGTTCTTCCACTGCTCAGAGGGCATGGTGGTGAAGTTCCAGGACACAGGGGTCTTGCCGGCAGCGGTCAGCTCCTTGTCCACCTTGACGAACAGGTTGGGGGACTCGGCGGCCTTCTTGAAGGGGATCACAAAGCCCATGTCGTTGGCCATGGCCTGAGTGCCCTTGTCGGAGGTGACGCACCAGTACATGAAGTCCAGCGTGGCCTGGATGTCCTCAGGAGCGGCGTCCTTGTTTACGCACCAGTAGTTCTCGGTGCCGGTGCACAGACCCTGATTGGCCTCATCACCCACGCCGATGTAGATGGGGATCATGGTCATCTCGTCATCGGAGTACTTGGCGGACAGAGCGGAATACTCCCAGGAACCGTTCTGGAAGAACACGGCCTTGCCGTTCAGGAACTCGTTCTCGGAGTCGGTGCCGGTCTTGCCGGACAGATCAGCGGGAGCGCAGGTGCTGTTGTTGATGTACAGGTCAAAGATGGCCTTGTAGTTGTCCAGATAGGTGCCCTTGATGGCATCGGTGCTGTTGATGCCGTCAGCCTGATACTCAAAGTAGATGGGCAGGTTGGCCAGATGGGTCTTGAAGCGCCAGTCGGAGCTGCCGTCCATACCGGCGGAGGTGAAAGCGGCGAAGCCCAGCTCGTCCTTGCGGGCGGTGATGTCCTCGGCGACCTTCTTCAGATCATCAAAGCTCTGGATGTCCTCAACGGTGTAGCCGGCCTTCTCCAGCAGAGTCTTGTTGGTGATCAGACCATAGGACTCGATCACGTAGCCGATGCCGGCAACGGCGTCGCCGTCCTTCAGGGCAAAGCTGTCGCTGGTCAGCTCACCGTAGATCTGAGAATCCTTCAGATCGTAGCAGTAATCCTTCCAGTTGGCCAGACCCACGGGGCCGTTCACCTGGAACAGGGTGGGGGCGTCGGTCTTGGCGATCTCGGAGGTCAGCTTCTCCTCGTAGGTGCCGGAGGCGGCGGTCAGGACGGTGACGGGCACACCGGTTTCCTCGGTGTAGGCCTTGGCCAGATCCTGCCAGTCCTGATCCTGCTCAGGCTTGAAGTTCAGATAATAGACCTTGCCGGTGGCAGTGTCGCCGCCCTCGGTCTTGGTGTCGTCCTTCTTCTCACCGCAGGCAACCAGAGACAGGGCCATCACGAGAGCAAGAAGCATTGCAAGAAACTTCTTCATGGTAATTACTCCTTTTTTGTTTTTATTTTCACATCACAAGGATGTAAAAAACAGATTATTAGGGTACAAAAAACAAATTATTGGGATGCAGGAAACGGATCCTTAGGATACACAAAATAGATCACAAAGATATACAAAAGTATCACCTGGGCGCGGCCACGCTGCGGCCCTGGCGCAGGGTGGTGGGCAGCAGCTCACAGGCGTGGGAGCCCTTGTGCCGCACCATGTCCAGCAAAATCTCGGCGCTGCGGCGGCCCATTTCCTCCATAGGCTGGCACAAGGTGGTCAGCGGCGGCTCAATATAGGCAGACAATTCTAACCCATCTATCGCTATAACGGAACAGTCCTCGGGGATACGCCTGCCGGCGTCCATCAAAGCCCGCATGGCACCAATGGCCATAGAGTCCGCGATGGCGAAAAGTGCTGTAAAATCAACGTTTTCGGCCATTTTTTCCTGCACGGCTCTGTAGGCGTCCTTCGCGCCGAATCCGCCGGTGGAGATCACCAGCTCCGGGTCCACGGGGATGCCGTGACTCTCCAGCGCCTGCACATAGCCCTCATAGCGTAGCTGGCTGATGGACTGATCGTTGGGACGGGAGATCAGCGCGGCGATGCGCCGGTGCCCGTGGCGGTACAACTCCTCCACCGCCTGCTGTGCGGTGTCACCGTCGGCGATGGACACAGAGGAATACTCGCCCTCGATCAGCGTGCCATAGCGGTTGGAGTAGGAACAGCACACAAAGGGAACGTTCAGCATCGCCAGATCAGCGGGGGTGTAATCAAACCGACCGCCCAGGAACACGATGCCCTGCAGGTGCTTTTCGCGCTCCATGACCGCACCGCATTTGACCTCGTCGTCGCAAGTACCGATCTGCTGCATGACCATTGTAAAACCGGCATCGGTGATGGTGCGTTCAATGGCGCGGATAATGTCGGTGTAGAACGGATTGGACACACCGCGGACTACCAGACCCACAGCGTCGGACTTGGTGCGTACCAGATCGCGGGCACTGTTGTTGGGAATGTAGTTGCTGTTCTTGATAGCGGAAAGCACCTTACGCCGGACATCCTCACTGACATCCGGCCGGTCATTCAGCACACGGGAGACGGTACTGACGCTGACGCTGCACTGTTTGGCTATATCCTTGATCGTCATACCTGGGTGTGCCTCCTACTATACCAGATCGAAAGGAACGAAAATCGTCAGAGGAAAGCGAAAACGTTACCGGTAACGTTTCCGTTCAGCATAGTTATCCTATCAGGGTTTGCCGCAATTGTCAATTGCTTCGCTGCATTTTTGCCGAAACGCACAGAAAAGGCGGTGGTTTTCTTGTGAAAATCACAAGAAAACCACCGCCCGATTGAACGGGCGGCGGCGAAGTATCGAATGTACGGCGCAAAATGGCGGAATTACCGGCGAAGGAGGGCGCGGCGCGCCCTCCAGTCGGGCAGATAGGCTTCCACCTCGCGGTAGAAGGCGGGGGAGTGGTCGTGATGGCGAATGTGCGCCAGCTCATGGACCACCACGTATTCAATGGCGGTCTCGGGATAGGCCATCAGGTAGAGGGAGAAGCTGAGACGGTTTTTGCCGGAGCAGCTGCCGAAGCGGGTGCGGGCGGCGGTGATGGTGATACCGGCGGGCTGCACGCCCATGCGCTGGGCCCAGTGGGCCACCAGGGGCGGCAGTGTCTCTTTTGCCTGCTGTCGCCATGCGTCCGCTTGTGCCGCAGACGGCTCCGGGTGGGCGGATAGATAGGCCTGCCGTGCTGCCAGATGTTTTTCCAGCCAGCCGCGGTGACTGTCCACAAAGCGGGTGATATCCGCATCGGAGGCCCGCAGAGGTGCACGGACCAGGGCTGCTCCCTGTCGCGTGACCTCCAGCGCCAGGGTGCGCCGGCGGGAGCGTATCACAGTATAGTCGATCATTGACCGTCCTCCGGGATGAAACGCGGGCCGCGGTAACCGTCGCGGTCCACGATCTCGGACCACATGGCGGCGGGGCGCACCCACAGACCGCCATTATCATACAGGGCACGGTAGACCACCAGTTCCTCCAGTGTTTCAGAGTGGCGGGCGGTGCCAATGACCTCATATTCATTACCCTTAAAGTGGCGGTAGCGGCCTGGTTTTATAGTTGTCATACTATATACTCTCCTGACAGGTAACAGTTGTGTTGACGATACGAATAGTATATACTATTGGCAGTGATTTGTAAATCGGAGGTGCAAAGATGAAAAACACCACGCTGTGCTATATCGAAAACGAACGGGGCGAATACCTGATGCTGCATCGGGTGAAGAAGCAGAACGACCTGAACCACGACAAGTGGATCGGCGTGGGCGGCAAGTGCGAGGAGGGCGAGAGCCCGGAGGAGTGCGTTTGCCGCGAGACGCTGGAGGAGACGGGGTTGATGCTGACCGACTATCGGTACCGGGGGGTCATCACCTTTGTGTCGGATATCTGGGAGGGGGAATATATGCACCTGTTTACCGCCACCGGCTGGACGGGAACGCTGCGGGAGTGCAGCGAGGGCGTGCTGGAATGGCTGCACAAGGATGCGCTGGCGGCGCTGCCCCAATGGGAGGGGGACAAGCTGTTTCTGGCGCTGATCCACGAGCCGGACACGCCGTTTTTCTCCATGAAGCTGCAATACGCGGGCGATACGCTGGTGTATGCGGCGCTGAACGGAAAGGAGCTGGCGGTATGATCCTGGTGAGCGCGTGCCTGCTGGGCTGTGCCTGTCGCTACGACGGGCAGAGCAAGCCCAACCCGCTGGCGCAGGAGCTGGCGAAGCGCGGCTTGGCGGTGCCGGTGTGTCCGGAGCAGCTGGGAGGATTGCCCACGCCCCGAAAGCCCTCCGAGCGGCGGGGGGACCGGGTGGTGATGAACGATGGCCGAGACGTGACGGCGGAATACCACCGGGGCGCGGAGGAGACGCTGCGCCTGGCGCGGCTGTACGGCTGTACCGCCGCCGTGCTGAAGGAGCGAAGCCCCTCCTGCGGCTGCGGGCGCATCTATGACGGAACGTTCACCGGAACGCTGACGGACGGCGACGGCGTCACGGCGGCGCTGCTGAAGGAAAACGGCATCAAGGTCTATGGCGAGAGTGAATTGGAGAAGCTGCTGTGAGCCGTCTCTCCCATTTTATTTTCCGCCAAAGGCGCACAAATTTTGGATTTACATTTGGCGGAAAAGCAGGTATACTATGACCAACAGCGTTGATATATGCGGCGACGGGAGCTCCCGTCATTCCGTGGGTACCCACGGAATGATGCCGCCTGTATGCTATGGGAGAATAAAAGGAGGCGTGTACAATGAAGAAGCGCGTAGTGGGTATATTTTTTGCGTTGGTGCTGTGTTTGGCGATGGTGCCCATTTCTGCTTTTGCAGAGCAAAAGACAACCATTAGAACTGTTGATCAGCTTTTACAATTTGCAAAAGCGGTGGACAATGGCGAATATGATGACAAAACAGATGCGGTTGTATCTCTTGAAGCGGATTTGGATTTGAAGGATGTAAAAACATGGACGCCGATTGGCAGCGCCGACAACGACGCTAACGTTCCGCATTTTTTCAGCGGAAAATTTTACGGCAACGGACATACGATTTCTAATTTGGACTTTTCCGATGCCTATGGCATGATTGAATATGAATCATATGGCTTTTTCGGATATATTGAGAACGCCGAGATTTCCGGTCTTACTGTACAGGGCTCTGTAAATGCTACTGGTTCAAGGAAATACTCTGATTTTGGCTCCATTGTCGGTGCATCTAACAAGAGTACGATTCGTGATTGTGTATCTGATATATCATTCACTAACAGTGACAATTATCTCGACGGTTCTATTGGCCTATGTGGGTTTGCTATGGACTCCACCTTTGAGCACTGCCAAAGCAAAGGCAGCATTAGTGTCACTCGAACTGATAATGGCGTTGCCAGTCTAAACGTTGGTGGTATTGTTGGTTATGCTGGTGGCACTTCTGAAATCCGCTACTGTGTCAACACAGCTGACATAGAGGTTTGCGCCAACAGCATCGGCGGTATTGCCGGCTCTCTGGGCAGTGGTAATCCGTCCATAACAAATTGCTATTCCATCGGCAAATTGACGGTTCTCGGCAAACCTTCTGGCGGTAATACGGGCGGCATTGTGGGCTACATCTACGGTGACCCCCCTATCAAGAGCTGTTATTTCGCTGGTGAAATTGATTTGACCAAATATGGTGTCACCACACCACCATATAAGCGTCTCGGCGGACTTGTTGGCAAGGTTGAATCCGGCACACCTGTTTTTGAGAACAACTACTATACCGCAACGGAAAATGTTGCTTCCTGTGGCACTTCCACTTTTGCCGCTGGCACCGCAGAAGCCATTGATTCCATGAAAACCCAGGAATTTTACGACAAGCTCACCCAGAACGGCGGCGACTACCGCTTCAACCCGAACGGTACGCCGCTTCTGCCGGAGCACAAGTATCCGACAGTAGAGGAAACGCCGCGTTACTACTACAACTCTACGACTACCGTGAAGGACGAGGGCAAGACCGGCTCCCCCAAGACCATAGATGCGGGCGTGGGAATGTACGCCGTGAGTGCGGCGCTGTCTCTGACCGGGATGGTATATGTGAGTAAGAAGAAATCTTGAGAACGCAAAAAAGAAATCCCGAAAGGGATTTCTTTTTTGTCGGGGGACGAAGCCCCACGCCAGCGTGAGCGCTGGCTCGCAATGACAGGGGAGGGACATCGTACCCCAAGGGCATTTGTTCCGCTGCGCTCCACGGCAGGACGCCGGCCCCGAAAGGACAGCGCCCCATGCGGGGCGCTGTCCTTCTATATGAGGGTGTTACCACTCCAGATTCT
>ERZ779877.3107-NODE-3107-length-11154-cov-9.234616_pt1 | contig 11154 bp, 8 predicted proteins | sample MGYA00511556_ERZ779877 | MGnify/ENA primary metagenome ERZ779877 (study PRJEB29588, sample SAMEA2159338) | human gut metagenome | biome: human gut; feature: human-associated habitat; material: faeces | place: Denmark | collected 2008/2010 ... | reverse complement strand
ACATCGAGGAGCAGGCGCAGGAACTCTTTCTTCGGCTGGTAGAACAATACGCAGATGCCGAGGGTGTGACGGAGGAGGTAAAGGCCAATGACCCGCAGGCGTGGGTGCGGAAGATGAACGGCATCCGACATCGGGCAAACGAGGCCGTGATGCAGGAGATTGTATACGGGTAACGAGCAAGCGGAGGTCGATGGCCTCCGCTTGTTTTATATGCAGAAAAAGAACAATACTGTTTTGAAACGGCATTGTTCCGAACTTTGTTGACATTGTTCTTTTGCTCGGGTATAATGTACTTGTGATTTTATGCGTGGAGGTATCCCCTATGGCTGAAATGATCTCGGTAAGAGAGGCAGCAGTGCGCTGGAATATAACGGAGCGGAGAGTTGCGACGCTCTGCAAGAATGGGAGAATCGCCGGTGCGGAAAAGCAGGGCAATCGTTGGCTGATCCCCGCTGATACGCAGAAGCCGGCGGATCAGCGGCTCAAGACGGGCGCTTTCCGCAAGACGGAGCGCGTGCCGAAGCTGCCCCTGCCCATCGGCGTGTCCAACTACTGCCTTGCATCGTCGGAATACTACTACATCGATAAGACGATGATGATCAAGGACTTTATCGACGAGCGTCCGATGGTGACGCTGTTCACCCGCCCCCGGCGCTTCGGCAAGACGCTGAATATGGATATGCTGCGCACTTATTTTGAAAAGAGCGACAAGGATACCTCCGTCTACTTCCGGGATAAGAAGATCTGGGCCTGCGGCCAGAAGTACCGGGATTATCAGGGCAAGTACCCTGTGATCTTCCTGACCTTCAAGGATGTGAAGTTCGACACTTGGGAGGAGACCTTTGCGGCCATTCGGGATATTTTCGCAAAGGAGACCCGGCGGCACAAAGAGCTGCTGACCAGTGAAAAGTGCGACGAGTACAGCAAAAAGACCTATGAAAAGCTGGCAGACGGCAAGGTCAGCGAAGTAGAGTTGGCTTCTGCACTGCTGGACCTGTCCGCTATGTTGCACAAGCACTATGCCGTTGCGCCCATTATCATCATCGATGAGTACGACACCCCCATCCAGCAGGGCTATCAGAAGGACTATTACGACAAGGTCATCCGGTTTATGCGGAACCTGTTTTCCGGCGGGTTCAAGGATAATCAGCACCTGTCCTTCGGCTTCCTCACCGGCATTCTGCGGGTGGCCAAGGAGAGCATCTTCAGCGGGATGAACAACCTGTCCATCAACTCCGTGCTGGACAACAAATACAGCGCCTACTTCGGCTTCACCGCCGACGAGGTGATGGAGATGGCGGAATACTACGGCGCTGCCGATAAGTATGACGAGATTTGCCAATGGTACGACGGCTACCGCTTCGGCAAGACGGAGATTTTCAACCCGTGGTCGGTGGTCAACTACTTCAGTAACGAGTGTGAGCCGAGGCCCTTCTGGGTCTCCACCGGCAGCAACGATATTATCGGGGAAGTGCTTGCCCAGGCGGACGAGGAGATTTATAACCGTCTGACCTCCCTGGTCAACGGCGAGACCTTCACCACCTTCATCGACACCGGCGTGATTTATCCGCAGATCAAAAGCAATCCCTCCACCATTTACAGCTTCCTGCTGGTGACCGGCTATCTGAAGGCACTGAAAACCACGCCCTCCTTCAGCGGCGATTTTATGTGCGAGGTCTCCCTGCCCAACCGGGAGATTTCTCTGGTGTATAACAAGGAGATCTTGCAGCGGCTGGAGAATCTGATCCCGCCGTCCACGGCGATTTCCGTTCAGGAGGCCATCTTCTCCGGCGATAACGCACGGCTGAAAGCGCAGATCCAGACGCTGCTGACCCAGTCGGTCAGCTCCTTCGATACTGCCGGGGAGAATTTCTACCACGGCTTTATGCTGGGCCTGTGCGCCCTGCTGGGCGGCGCTTTCGTGACCTCCAACCGGGAATCCGGCGACGGGCGCTATGACATTCAGCTGAAGCCCACGCAAAAGGGTCTTCCGGGCATCCTGATTGAGCTGAAAGCGGAGAAAAATTGCAGCGATGAGCAGCTGAAAAAGCTGTCCGAGACGGCCTTGCAGCAGATCAACGATAAGAAATACGAAACCGAGCTGACGACCGCCGGGGTCAGGACGATTTATAAATACGGCGTGGCCTTCAGCGGTAAAAAGGTCGAAGTGGCAGTCGGATGAGGCTGACGAATTTCAAAGTATCAGCTTTCAGCTTCCAAAGTATCAAATTGATACTTTGGCGAAATCCCAAAGTGCCAGCACGGTGGTTCCAAAGTGCCAAATTGGCACTTTGGAGATGTGCTTATATCAAATGCTAAATGAATTAACAAAAATCGAGGGAGACTGCTTATGAAATCAAATTTTGATTTTCTGAATCGATACTGGCCTGCATTGGCACAGATCGGCGCAACCGCAGAAACCTATGTCTATTCTGATCCCAATGCCTGTATCTATAAACTCGGAATGTTTGCCGAGCGCTTAGTGCAGGAGATCCTTGTCTTTGAGCACATTGCGGAGCCGGCTGTTGACAACACCCACGCAAATCGAATTCGCATTTTGAAGCGAGCCGGTTTATTGCCGCACGAAATTGACAACACGCTATATGTTCTTCGCAAGACAAGAAACTCGGCCGTACATACCGGTACGGACTCCGTGGACGAAGCAAAGACATTGCTATCCTTGACATACAATCTTGCTGTTTGGTTTATGGAAACCTATGGAGACTGGGGATATATTGCGCCTGAGTTCGTTATGCCAAGCGAGACCACGCACGAAGATTTGGAATCCGTTATTGCCGAGCAGGAAAGGAAAATCGAGGAATTGACGAAGCAACTGGCCGTGGTCAAGACCGCCGCTTCGGGCAAAACGCAGAAGGAGCGCGCAAAGCGGTCGGAATCTGTCTCCGCTATGATGAATTGGAATGAGGCGCAGACCAGATGCTTGATTGACGAGCAGCTTCGTCTTTCTGGTTGGGAAGCTGATACGCAGAACCTGCGCTACAGCAAAGGAACGCGTCCTGTAAAGGGGAGAAATATTGCCATCAGCGAATGGCCTACCAATTCGGCCTTTTACAAAAACGGGTATGCGGATTATGCATTCTTCGTTGGCGAGAAGCTCGTAGCATTGATGGATGCAAAAAAGATGTCGGAAGATGTGGCATCTACCATCGATGTGCAGGTAAAGGACTATGCTGCACATATTAAGCCGGAGGATATTCCACATACGGTTGGAAACTGGAATGGTTATCAGGTCCCCTTCCTCCTTGCTTCAAATGGCAGGGCATATGCCAAGGATATTATTAAGACTAAAGGTTCGAATGTTGAACTCGTAAGCACTTGGAGAACAAAGGATCCCGGTTTAATTGAGCTTTGGAACGAGACTCGAAATAAGGGTGCGCTAATAACGGAAAAACTTGTTATCGACGGCCCATTTTCTGAAAATATTGGCGAAGGAGTGCTCAATTCCGAGATAATGGATGAGGTGATTTTATGCTTGAACTATGACGGAAAATTTGGCTTGAATAATATGAATAGCTATTTCCAAAATGCTAACACAGAAACGGCTGTTGTCTGGAGAGACTGGAAATATAAAGTTGGCGATCATATATTGTTCAATGACACGGACAGATTTTCTCTGCTCTATAATAATTTAAAAGGGCAAATTGTCCAAATAGAACTGTTTGACAGTAGAATCAGATTTACAGTAGATGTAGAGATCCCGTTAACAGAGCAAGATTGCCAAAACGATGGCATAGAATTCATCGATATAATTGATGATGTGACCCGAATACGATTTGATGTACTTGATTTTGAAGAGGAAATGGCAGATGAAGATCGCAAAAAAGCCATCGTACCGTTTCAGCTTGCCTATGCGGTTTCAATTCATAAAGCGCAGGGCTTAGAGTATAGGTCAGTTAAGGTTGTTATTCCGAGTAGCAACGCTGAAAAAATAACACACGGCATTTTCTATATAGCAATTACGCGTGCAAAAGAAAAGCTAAAAATCTACTGGAGTTCTGAAACAATGCAAGAAGTCGTCGCTGGATTTTCAGTAGACACTTCAAGACAAAAAAGTTTGGCAATTATTAAGGAGAAGCTGAAGCAGGACAAGAATACTTAGGAATAGGGCACCGACCGTTTGGCCGGTGCTCTATTTATATATGAGCCATCTATAAGTCAATAGTGATTACCAGCCGTCCTCCCATCATCGGGAGGGCGGCTTTTTTGCGTCCTGATAAAAGATTTGAGAAATTTCTCGGAAACACCCTGCCAAATGGCACCCATTATTCAGAGTAAGTAGAGGGACCTTTTGAAAAGTTGAGAGAATTTTCCAAATTACTTTGCCAAAATCTCAAAAAATTTCCCAATTGGTTAGTAGGAGGGGCACTTAAAAAATTTTTCTAAAACCCATTTGTTATTTGCCCGAAAAGTTCCCAGTTGATTAGTAGTAGGGTTCGCAGAAAAATTCTCAAAAGTTTTTTCGTTCAAATCCGAAAAATTTTCCCAGTTGGTTAGTAGAGAGGATTTCAAAGAATTTTTTCAAAGTTCCTTCGTACAAATCGAAAAATTTTTCCCAGTTGATTAGTGAGGGGGTTAAAAAACAGCCCTTCTCGCTGGCTACCTATTGAGGAGACTTTTCCCGTGTACCTTGAAAATTGAATCGCCGCCTCCAAAGGATATGCTTCCGGCAAGTGCCGCCACGACTTCCCGAAAAAGAAACGAGCGCACCGAAGAAGCAATACGCCGTGGTGAGACTCCGGGGCAGGAACGATACAGATGAGCGGCAGCAAGCAAAAATTACCGCAGAAATGCGGTTTCAGAACAAGCAAAGGAGGTTCAAACCTATGAAGAAAGGAGAGCTCAGAGAGCTTTATCAGATGATGTTTCCGGAATATCCGGACATTGTGACCGTTAAAGAGCTTCGGGAGATGCTGGGCATCAGCCGCAAGCTGGCCTACAAGCTGATCGACTATGGGTACATCCACGCCGTGAAGATCGGCACGACGCTGAAAATTCCGAAAATCAGCGTTATCAACTATGTGATGGAGAAAGAGGTGAAAAAGGTTGGATGAGATCAAACGCCTGACACCCGCCCAAAGGGCACGCTGCAACCGATTGATCCGGCGGCTGTGCGCCAACTACGACGGTGGCAACTGCCTGCCGCTGGACGACGGCGAAGGCTGCGTGTGCGTGCAGACGATTTCCTATTCGCTGCTGTGCAAGTACTTCCGGCGGGCGGTTCTGCCCGCCGACAAGGTACTCTGCGCCGATATTTACCGGCAGCGTACACGGACCTGCGAACGGTGTGGAAAGCCCTTTGCACCCAGTAGCAACCGGCAGAAATACTGCCCGGAATGCGGCTGCTCCATCCGACGCAAGCAGAAGGCGGACTCTGCCAGACGGCGGCGCAGCGTCGAACATTAAGCGTCTGGAAAGCCTTGATTTCTAAGGCTTTTTGCGGGTAAAGCGGGGGTGGGTGACCGTTTCCATCCGCCCCCGCCCAAATCCATTTCTAACATTCTACAAAGGAGAATTCTATGAACAACAAACTGAAAACCGTGGACGCAGAGACCTTGCTGTCCACGCCGATGAGCAAGACGATGTTCATCGTAGACGGCCTTATTTCGCAGGGCGTCAATGTCATCAGCGGTGCCAGCAAGATCGGCAAAAGCTGGCTGATGCTGTGGCTGGGGCTGCAAGTAGCGCAGGGAAATTCCATTTGGGGTTTGCCCACGCTGCAATGCGATGTGCTCTATCTGAGCCTTGAGGACACCCAGCGCCGCATCAAAGACCGGCTCTACAATCTTACCGACAGCGCCCCGGACAACCTGTATTTTGCCGTGACCTCCGGGCTGATCGGCGGCGGGCTGGAGGAGCAGATCACGGACTTTCTGACCGAGCATTCCGCTACCAAGCTGGTCATCATTGACACGCTGCAAAAGGTGCGGGACTCCAAAGGCAGCGCCGGAAAGGCGGGGATGTACGGCAACGACTACGATGATATTTCCTCCATCAAGCGCATTGCCGATGGCTTCAACATCGCCATTTTGCTGGTACATCATCTGCGAAAGCTGCAAGACAGTGACGATCCTTTTAATGATGTCAGCGGTTCCACTGGCATCATAGGCGCTGCGGACACCAACTTCATCCTGCGCCGTAAGCGCAGCGGAAACGCCGCTACGCTGCTGGTCAGTGGGCGGGATGTGGAATATCAGGAGCTGGCCTTGCAGTTTAACGACCTTGTCTGGGAACTGGTGGAGCGCAAGAACAGCGAGGATATTCACAAGGCAGAGCTGCCGAAATTTCTGTTTCGGGTGGTGGACTTTATGGAGTGCCGCACCGAATGGGTAGGCACGGCCACGGAGCTGCTGACCGAAATGAAGGAGCAGGAGGCCACGCCCAATATGGTCACAAAGTATCTCGGCCAGTTCGCCTATGAGGTGCTGGAGCCGCTGGGCATCGAGTATCGCACCAAGCGCACAGGTAAAAGCCGACTCATCAAATTTCTGCGCCGTGACGGCGATGACGCAAATGACGCCGGGATCGCTATATAAGGAAATCCCCGTCACAACCGTCATTGCCGTCACAAACCGAAGAAAGGGGGTGAACAAATGCGCAGCAAAAACTACGGGATCAATGTCCGTGTGACCGAGCAGGAGAAGCAGAAGCTGCTGGAAAATGCCCGGTTCTGTTCTCTGTCGCTGTCGGAATACTTGCGGCGACTGGGGCTTGGAAAAGAGGTCAAAGCGGCCATCACGGAGCGGGATTACCGCCTGTTTCGGATGCTGAACGGCCTGAAAAAGGAGCTCCCACAGCTTCAGAAAGTGGAAATTATAAGCAGACTGGAAGCGGTTTTGAATGAATTAAAGTAAACGAGAATTACGCCTGCGCAGTCTAAGCGAGCAGACTGTTTTTACTCCTGTCGGAGCCAAACAGTGTATCCGCTTGCGATGCCTGCGTCATCTGAGCGAGCAGTGCGTTTTTACTCCCGGCAGAGCCGGAGCGCAAAAACACTCGTTAGGGCGTGCCCTAAAACCCCGAAAGAAAAAACTATGAAAGTGAGGACAACACAATGAGAAAATCGGATTTTACTTTACCCACGCTGGACGACCTGTTTTCCACGCAGGCGGAGCGGGACGATGCCAAGCTGGAGCGGGTGCGGAATATTCCACTGGCCGAGCTGCATCCGTTCAAGGGTCACCCCTTCAAGGTGCAGAACAATGAGGAGATGCAGCGGATGATCGAGAGCATCCGCAAGGTGGGCGCTATTACCCCGGCGCTGGCAAGGCCGCTGCCCGACGGCGGTTACGAGCTGATCTCCGGTCACCGGCGACTGGCGGCGTGTCAGGTGCTGGGCGTCGAGACGATGCCTGTCATCGTCCGGGAGCTGTCCGACGATGAAGCGGTGATCGCAATGGTGGATGCCAACTTGCAGCGGGAGACTATCCTGCCCAGCGAAAAGGCGTTCGCCTACAAGATGAAGCTGGATGCCATCAAGCATCAGGGCATCGCTTCTGTGCAAGTTGCAGAGAAGTTGCTTAGCGTAGAAAAAGTGGCAGACGATGCAGGTGAGAGTAAAGACCAAGTGCGAAGATATATTCGCCTGACCTACCTGATTCCCGAGCTGCTTTCGATGGTGGACGACGGAAAGATCGCCTTCAACCCGGCGGTGGAGCTTTCCTACTTAGACTCGTATCAGCAGCGGGCGGTGCTGGACGCGATGGCGCTGAACGACTGCACCCCGTCCCACGCCCAGAGCATCCGCCTGAAAAAGCTGGCGCAGGAGGGCTTGCTGGATGACCAGATAGTCTACGCCGTGCTGGCGGAGACGAAGCCCAACCAGCAGGAGCAGCTCAAATTCAAGCGGGAGGAGCTGCGGAAGTATTTTCCCTCCGGCTACACCGAGGAGCAGATGCGCCGGGACATCATCAAGGGTCTGGAACTGCTGAAACGGCAGAGAGAACGGAACCGGGACGCCCGCTGATTCGTACCAATACGGCTGCAATCAAACAATTCGCAGAATAGAGAGAACCCCAAACCGATGGTATACTGATACTGTCGGTTTGGAGTTCTGTTCTGCAAATAGAAAGAGACAGGAGGAAAACAAAATGGTAGCAGGACATTTGACTTTGAAAAACGGCAAGTATTATGCCGTGTTGAACTACAAAAACGCCGGAGGGCAGCGAAAAACGAAATGGATCTCGCTGGGGCTTTCCGAAAAGGGAAATAAGCGCAAAGCCGAGTCAGAACTGGCAAGGCTCCGAGCGGAATTTGAGCCGCCCAAAGAAGTGGGCGACCTGAGCAGTGATATGCTGTTCGCCGACTATCTGCTGGAATGGCTGGAGATCGCCAAGGGAAGGCTGGCCCACGCAACCTACGGTGCCTATCAAGGACTGCTGAAAAGCACCATCGTCCCTTATTTTCGCAAGAAGAAATTGACACTGCGGGAACTGGAAGCCCGGCATTTGCAGATGTTTTATTCCGAAATGCTCAGGCGGGTCACGCCCAATACCGTTATCCATTATCACGCCGTCATTCACTCGGCACTGAAATATGCAGTCAAGACCGATATGCTGATCCAGAATGTGGCGGACAAGGTGGACCGGCCCAGAAAGAACAGCTTTCAGCCGGTCTTTCTCTCGGCGGACGAGATGCAGAAGATGTTTGAAGCCCTTCGGGGAACCAAGCTGGAGCTTCCGGTGCTGGTGGCTGCCTTTTACGGACTTCGCCGTGGCGAGGTGGTGGGCTTGAAATGGGATGCCATCGACTTTGAGCAGGGCACCATTTCCGTAAAGCGCACCGTGACCTCAACGATCATCGACGGCAAGTATCAGGAGTTCGAGCAGCAATCCGCCAAGACCAAGTCCAGTCTGCGCACCCTGCCGCTCATCGGCAGCTTCCGGGAATACTTTATGCAGGTGAAAGAGGCGCAGGAGCTGAACAAGCAGGTCTGCGGCAACTGCTACAACTATGAATACGATGGCTTTGTATTCGTGGATGAGTTGGGCGAGCGGATGCGGGTGGAATACCTGACCAACGCATTTCCGAAATTTCTGGAGAGTCACGGTTTGCGCCGGATGCGCTTTCACGATCTGCGTCACAGCTGTGCCAGCTTGCTGCTGGCCAACGGCGTCCCCCTCAAACACATTCAGGAGTGGTTGGGGCACAGCGACTTTACCACCACGGCGAACATCTACGCCCACTTGGATTACAAGTCCAAGATCACTTCGGCGCAGGCGATGGAGACAGGGCTTGCTCTGCCGGAGGGCGGCGACTTCAGCAGCCGCTGGAGTTCGATCAGTGCCGGGGAGAACAGCTGATTTTCTCCCCTGAAAACCGAAAATCGTGCGGGCTTTGCCCTTTAGGCAAAAATTAAAAAGCCTGTAAACGGGCTTGTTTACAGGCTTTTTGTGGCGGAGAGTTAGGGATTCGAACCCTAGAGACCTTTCGGTCTACAGCATTTCGAGTGCTGCACCTTCGACCACTCGGACAACTCTCCGTGTCTATTTTCGTCCGGTTTTCTTTCCAGAAATTTGCTCAAAAATTCGTTGGAGAGAAAACAGGAGAGACGGCAAAAAATATTCGATTTTGAGATTTTCTGTGTTGAGGAATATCAAGGAGAATCAGGGGGACGAAATTCCCAGCTTCTGCCGAAATTTCGAGTCAGCCCCGTTATGACCACTTCGATACCGCTGCTTGTCACGGGGTGTATCATACCATACTTTCCGCTGGGGTGCAACTTCTTTTTCTGCGGGGTATATTTTGATGCGGCGGCGCATGTACTGATGGGAGAGGGGGGACGGCTATGGAGAGGCGGGTGCTGATCTGGGATGATGGACTAAGTTATGTAAACTACATGGAGGCTCTGCGGGAGGTGGGGCTGACACCGGTGGTAGGGCGCGAGGCGGCCGGCCCGTGCGCTGCGCTGCTGCTTCCCGGCGGTGGGGATATCGCGGATCGGCTGCCGGAGGATGAGATCCGGACGATCAGAGCCTATGCGGCAGCGGAGAAGCCGATTTTGGGTATCTGCCGGGGAATGCAGGCGCTGAACGTGTTTTTCGGCGGGACACTGTATGCACGTGTGCCGGGACACCAGGTCAAGGCGGGCGATATTCTGCATGATACACGGGCGGTGGGTGAACTGGCGGAGCTGGTGGGTACCACGCCGCGGGTCAACAGCAACCATCACCAGGCCATCTGCCGCCTAGGGCGGGGGCTGGGTGTGCGGCAGTGGGCGGCGGATGGCGTGATCGAAGGGATATGTCACAGCCGCCTGCCGGTGCTGGGGGTACAGTGGCACCCGGAGCGCCAGGCATTTGCGCTGCGGCGGGGGGAGGCTGCGGATGGTGCGGCGGTGTTCTGGTGGCTGCGGCGGCAGGCAGAAAAGAACAGCGGCGGTTGACAAGGGCGGTCAAGTATGCCTATAATGGAGAAAATCGACAAGCGAGGTATACCGCTATGGAAAAGCTCCGCGCCTTTCTGAAACGAAAGGACATCGTTTTCTCCGCCAAGCGCTATTTTATCGACGCCATGGGGGCCATGGCCCAGGGACTGTTCTGCACGTTGCTGGTGGGCACTATCCTGAACACCATCGGCCAGCAGTTTCACATCGGCTTCCTCAATGCCGCCATCGTCACCATTGGCACGGGTGACGGCGCGGTATCCTACACCATCGGCGGGCTGTGCTCGGCTATGGTAGGCCCCGGTATGGCCGTGGCCATCGCCCGGGCGCTGAACGCGCCGCCGCTGGTGCTGTTCTCACTGATCCCCGTGGGTTTTGCCACCAACTACATGGGCGACGCGGGCGGCCCTCTGGCGGTGCTGTTCGTGGCCATTGTTGCCGCGGAGCTGGGCAAGGCCGTCAGCAAGGAGACGAAGATCGACATTCTGGTGACGCCCATCGTCACCGTGCTGGTGGGCGTGGGCTTCGCCGCGCTGATCGCCGCGCCGGTGGGCACGGCGGCCTCCGCCGTGGGACAGGCCATCATGTGGGCAACGGAGCTGCAGCCCTTCTTCATGGGCATCATCGTCTCCGTGGTCATCGGCGTGGCGCTGACGCTGCCCATCTCCTCCGCCGCCATCTGCTTTGCGCTGGGCCTGACAGGGCTGGCCGGCGGCGCCGCCGTGGCGGGCTGCTGCGCCCAGATGGTGGGC
>ERZ779877.3106-NODE-3106-length-11158-cov-19.133117_pt1 | contig 11158 bp, 8 predicted proteins | sample MGYA00511556_ERZ779877 | MGnify/ENA primary metagenome ERZ779877 (study PRJEB29588, sample SAMEA2159338) | human gut metagenome | biome: human gut; feature: human-associated habitat; material: faeces | place: Denmark | collected 2008/2010 ... | reverse complement strand
CAACCAAGACTGCATAAGGATGAATGCTCAATATTCTGACTAAAATAATTTTTGGGATGATTCTTTCAGTCTGAATATTTTTCATACCTTTGTACCGTAAGAGTTACCCAAACAAGCAAAGCGATGCAGACCACGGCAATTAGGACGGTTGCCAACCCATTACCCGAAAACGAAGTAATTCTTCTAACTCTCTTGATTTCAAAGAGGTATATTCCTTATACAGTTTTACGGAAAATTTGTGTAAAAGCCATCAGATTTCAACATATTAACACTAAATGGCGGCGGAACGATAAGACGGAACGAGAATTTTCATGGCTTCGCAACATATGTATTAAGATAAATCATTTAACTTTGTAAACGAAACAAAACAGGCGGAAGCGGATGGAAAAAATAAAGGACCTAATCGTAAAGCATGTCTGGAGCCGGCCTCTGCGGCACCGGCCAGAAGACTCGTTCATACTCCGTATAGTAAGGAATTTTTGTCAGTTTATACTGCTGATTTCCCTTTTTGTCCTGATTTATGCCTTTATCGTTACGCTCGGATGGATTAAGGGAGCGGCTATGTCACTCATATCCGTTGCCTGCTCGGCGGTCTATTGGCTGACGACGAGCTATCTTGGCAGGCTGTCTTCAGGCTGGATAAAGAAGCCGATGCTGGCCAAAGCTTTTGCCTACGGCGTAAGGGCAGCCATCAGTCTTGCCTTAATATTTTGGTTATTCGACTTTTTCCTTCAATCCGGAGCCGTGGGAAACATGACAAATACGATGCTCTTCAGTTATGCGACAACCTTTCTCAGCATATACGAGATTTCCTGTTTCAGCCAGTGCGCCTTTTATATTATATCTTACTTCATTGATAAATAGCTGTCCCGACGGCGGCAGGAGGGCACGTGCTTGAAGGTAATGGACCAACCGGCCGTAAGCTGTTAAAATCAGGCCGGAATAATTGGTACAAAATTTTATTTGGTATATTGTTTGCTTCTCAAAAGAAAGTGCTAATTTTGCAAATAGAACAAGAGTTGTTTGACAGAAATACACCGTATATCACAGAATTTGCGACTGTTGCCAAGTCATTACCTCCGTCTTTGAAGAACGCTCGTAAATAGCTTATTTCTAATGTATTCCTATCTTAATATCGTTTTTTTTGACAAAAACAATACAAATATGCATATATAGTGTCCCAAAAGTCATCACGGCGCGTTACATACCACGATAATCCCCTCAGCGGCTCGGCCGCCGGCGGCACCTCTCGGCCACAATAAAATGCCGAAGATCGTGAACATGGCGATTTTATACCAATATCTGACAAAATAATATCGCCCTTTTCGGATTACAATCACTAACTTTGCAAGCGGAAAATAATCTGAAAACTATACGAACAAAAATGGACTTCATGAAAAGACTTGGTTTGCTTGCGGGTGCGTTGGCACTCATAAGCGGCGCGGCGGCGGCCCCAATAGAGGTTGCCACGCCACATACCTCATTGGTAATCGACGCCACCGAGGGCGCCGAACTTAAGCAAATGTACTATGGCGACAGGCTGTCGGCCGCCGACCTTGCCGCACTTTCCAACGCTGGTGGCGCCACATACGCCGCCTATCCCGTGTACGGCATGAACTGCCAGGGCGAGACCGCGCTGGCGGTGAAGCACGCCGACGGCAACATGTCGTTGCAAATGGCGGTTGAGAATGTTACAACAGCTATGGAGGGCAACGCCACCGTGACACGCGTCAGCATGAAAGACAAGGTATATCCGTTCTATGTCGACGTGTGCTACAGGGCATACAACGACGTGGACATCATCGAGACGTGGACAGAGATACGCCATGACGAGAAAGGAGAGGTGGCGCTCAACCAGTTCGCCTCGGGCTACCTGCCTATACGCCGGGGCACGGTATGGCTGTCGTCGCTGTACGGTGCATGGGCTAATGAAGGGAGATTATTGCAGGAACCGCTCGAACCGGGCATGAAAGTCATCAAGAACAAGGACGGCATCCGCAACTCGCACACCGCGCACGCCGAGGTTATGTTCTCGCTCGACGGACGCCCACAGGAGAACACCGGAGCAACAATCGGCGCGGCGCTGTGCTACGGAGGCAACTACAAACTCCGTGTTGACACCGACGAAAGCGAGTATCACCACTTCTTCGCGGGTATCAACGAGGAGAACTCTACGTACAACCTGAAACGGGGCGAGACATTCGCCACTCCTGCACTCGCCCTGACATACAGCCGTGAAGGACTTAGCGGAGCCAGCCGCAACTTCCACCGATGGGGACGCAAATACCGGCTCATGCACGGCGACAGGGAACGAATGATACTGCTCAACAGCTGGGAGGGAGTGTACTTCAACATCAACCAGGAGGGCATGGACCAGATGATGGCCGACATTGCATCGATGGGCGGAGAGCTGTTCGTCATGGACGACGGATGGTTCGGCACGAAATACCAGCGCAACAGCGACAACGCAGCGCTCGGCGACTGGACAGTCGACAAGCGGAAACTGCCGGAAGGCATTGAGGGACTGCTGCGCGACGCAAAGAAAAACGGCGTGAAATTCGGTATTTGGATTGAGCCCGAGGCTACCAACACCAAGAGCGAACTGTACGAGAAGCACCCTGAGTGGATTGTAAACGCGCCCAACCGACAGCCGGCGACAGGCCGAGGGGGCACACAGCTAATGCTCGACCTGGGCAACCCCGAGGTTCAAGACTTCGTGTTCGGCGTGGTTGACAACCTCATGACCAAATATCCCGAGATAGCATATATCAAGTGGGACGCCAACATGGGCATACAGAGCCACGGCTCGACATACCTTACAAAGGACAACCAGAGCCATCTGTACATCAACTACCACCGCGGATTCGAGAAGGTATGCCAGCGTATCAGGGCCAAGTATCCCGACCTCATAATACAGGCTTGCGCCAGTGGAGGTGCCAGGGCAAACTGGGGCGTGCTGCCATACTTCGACGAGTTCTGGGTAAGCGACAACACCGACGCGCTGCAACGCATTTACATGCAGTGGGGCACGTCATACTTCTTCCCGGCAATAGCAATGGCGTCGCACATCAGCTCAAAGCCCAACCACCAGACGTTCCGCACCATACCTATCAAATTCCGTATCGACGTGGCCATGAGCGGACGGCTCGGCATGGAGATACAGCCAAAGAACATGACCGACGAAGAGAAGGAGCTGTGCCGCAAGGCCATTGCCGAGTACAAGCAAATCAGGCCCGTCGTGCAGTTCGGCGACATCTACCGGCTCGTATCTCCGTACGACAGACTGGGCGTTGCGTCGCTCATGTACACATCAGAGGCTAAGGACAAAGCCGTGTTCTACTGGTGGAAGACCGAGACTTTCGTCAACCAGCACCTGCCACGCGTCAAGATGGCCGGCCTCGACAGGGCAAAGACTTACCGCGTACACGAGCTTGACAGAATAGACAACAACCCGTTGAAATTCGAGGGAAAGACCTTCAGCGGCGCGTTCCTCATGGACACGGGACTCGAGATTCCATACACACACGACGTAGACTACAACAAGCTGAACGATTACGCCAGCCGGGTATTGTATCTCGAGGAAGTGAAATAACACAAATAACATCCTTGCCACACGAACGGCAAGCACTGTAAACGGGACATGCCGTATGTACGCATACAACGTAAGCAGACATACCGCAGAACCACAATAACCTCAAGATTTCGTCTTGTCTACAGAGAATATGCCAAAATGGGGAGTGTCTCCATTTTGGCATATTAACATATTCCGTACCATCCCGCCAGCGCATTAACGTGACTCCGGTTTTCCGACTTTATGCCGTATTAACATAAAATACATGGCATGAAAATTCATAAAGACGTAAAAACATTGTATTTTTGTACCTGCTACGCCGTGACATTCGGTCCGCACAACGCCAATCCGCTGAAAAGACACCGGGGAGGCGCCTTTCCAGAAAACGGCCGGCGCACTAAAACAAGCAACGATGGATTATACGATATATGAATTCTCACTTGGCACGGCACTGGTGCTGATGCTCTTCTTTGCCTCCTATTTCCTTGCCGCAAAGACTCCCGACAAGCCCATCTTTGCCAACTACGTACGCTCACGACGTATCATGGGCGTGGCGCTGATGGCGCTTTCGGCAAACTATTCGGTTCATTTGTTTCTCGGAGTGCGCTTCTACCGCCCGGGAGTGGCCATCCTGATGAACCTATCAACGTATTTCCTGTCCTACTGGCTGTTCAGTTCGGCACTTACAGCCTTGCTCGACAGAACGTACCTTACGAGGCAACGCTTTATGAGGCATATTATATATTGGCTGGCGTTCACTGCCCTTTCGGCGGTTATACTCGAGCTTATGCCAAAAGGAGCGTGGCAATACGCGGGCCTGTTCGCCATGGCCCTGTGGCTGCTCGCCTACGGCATACACCTGGCACGGAGGCTCATCATGACCTACCGCCGTGCCGTACGACTGTTTGACGACACCCATTCCGAGCACATCGCCGCCTACATACAGTGGATGTCCGTCTTCACTTGGTGGGCGGTCATATACGGTATCAGCTGCGGATTGTTGACATTCCTGCCTGACAGGTATGTATTCCTGTGGATTATTTCGTCCATCCCCTTCTACATCTACCTCTACTGGTCTTACATGAACTACCTTCTGTTTTACGAACAGGTGGAGACCATTCTCGAAAAGATGGCGCCGGAGCCCATGGGGGGGGTAAAAATCGGCAGACCCGTAAAGAGCCGCCACAGATAACGCCGGCTTATTATGCAGGCATTGGAGAGAAACTTGACTCATGGGTCGGCATGGAGGGATATACCAGCCCGGGACTTAACATTGAGGAACTGGCCGGCACGCTCGACACTAACCGCACTTATCTGGCTGCCTACATCAAGTCAACTTACCACATGTCTTTCCGCGAATGGATTGCGGGACTCCGTATTGAATACGCCAAGCGGATGTTGGTTCAACAGCCCGAACTTACAGTGTCGGCAATATCGGAAGCGTCGGGATTCCTTTCGTTGAGCTATTTCACCAAGATTTTCACTGACAAGGAAGGCTGCTCTCCCTCCAAATGGAGGAAAAACAGCTCATCGGCAGTTTAGGTGTATGGGGAAAGTAAAAAAACAGATATAAGCATTATACCCTTCAACAGGTAAGGCTTTGTACTATAAAAAACGTGAGTTCGGTATAATGATGATGTGATAATAATCCTACTTCAAGCGGTCAGTGGGTATCATTCTTATACCGTACTCACTTTAAAGACTGTGTTTTATAAGTAAACAAATAATAATAATTTTCGCTAAACATCTGTCAGTCTGTCAGCATAGAGGATAACTCACTGATTATCAAAAAGTTGGACAATGAAAGATTGAGAGTGAATCTTTCAGCTTCTTTTACGCCGGCAACTGACAGGAAAGGGCTGACAGATGCCCGTCAGATATCTGTCAGCTCATAAACAACTGACAGCCAGGCTATTAAGAGCAAGGCTGAAAGATGAAAGAACATTTTGAAGATAAACAACAACGGGAAAACTATGAAGATGCAACAGGCCATCTTTTGCTTTCCAATACATACTCTTTGACAAGCTAAAAGGCCGCCTTTCATGAGGCAAAAGACTGCCTTTTACCGTCAGAATGAGGCACATCAATTGATAATAACACGTGAGTTCGGTATAATAATGATGTGACAGATACCCACCGACCGCTTGAACTACAAAACAATGTAAGTTCTTTATTCAAAAAGAAGTATTATTTTTATACCGAACTCACGTTAACTTTACTCACGTACGTTTTTGCTCTAACTACAATTTTTGCTCTAACAACAAAACGTACCATTGCCGTAACGACAATTTTTTGCTGTATCTACAAAAGCCGTTCTTTTTCAACAACTTACACTTTGAAATACGGGATTTTTATGCTTACTTTGTAAAGTAGCACTGTATCCTTAAACCATAAACATGTTACGAATATGAGCATAAAAATCAAGACAATACTGATTATTGCCTCGCTGCTTACTGCTGTATCCACGTTTGCGACGCGGCAGAAAGCGGACACCACCTACACCTTCCGTTTCGTACCACAGAAGGATATGTTCTATGTGCCGCTTGACGGCAACGACCGGGAACTTGCCCGGCTGCTGGAATGCGTGCGCCGGAACAAGGACAGCATACTCAGCGGCAGTCTTCCGCTCTATGTGGACGGCTACTGCAATTCCCTTGACAGCGAAAAGGAAAACCTGCGGATGGCCGCCATCCGTTCCAACCGGGTGAAATCGGAACTCATTGTGCGCGGCGGAATCAAAGAGGAATGTTTCATCACCAAGCCCCACGCCAAAAGCCATGCTGCCGACGGTGATTTAGTCATCGTCCGTCTGACAGTACCTGCACCGGAAGCATCCGCCACTGAATCGGAAGGGCTGAGCAAGGCAGAAGAAGAACGCCTTGCCGCCGAACGAGCCGAACAGGAACGCAAAGCTGCTGAAGAAAGGCGCAAGGCTGAAGAAGCACGCCACGCTGCCGAAAAAGCGGAAGCGGACAGACTTGCCAAAGAATAGGCGGCAAGGCAAGCAGAACAGCCACAAGAGATAACTGCAACTCCGTTGGAATCCCCATCATCTGTCCCTTACCATTTTGCCCTGCGTGCCAACCTGCTGCGTTGGGCGACACTCACCCCCGACCTGGGTCTGGAGTGGCGTATCAGTCCGTCATGGGGCATCGCCGTGAACGGCTCGTGGACTTCATGGACATGGCAGGACAATAACCGCCGCTATGCCTTGTGGGAGGTGGCTCCGGAAGTACGTTACTATATAGGCAAGGAGAAGCGCGGCTATCTGGGCGCGATGTTCAAGGCAGGCGAGTTCAACTACAAGCTCTCCGCAACCGGCAAGCAGGGCGACCTGATGGGCGGCGGCATCACCGGCGGCTACCAGCTACGGCTCAGCGATGCCCTGTCGCTGGACTTTTCAGTGGCTATCGGCTGCCTACATGCCGATTATGAGAAATATGAGGTTACTGACGGCGTGCGCGTCCGCCGTGGTACGGAAACCAAGAACTGGTGGGGACCCGTCAATGCCGGCGTGACATTGGTATGGAAGTTATTCTAAGGAAGGAGGATGATATGAAGCAAACAGAATATACGTGTTGTTTATCAAGAATATTTGCAGTTCGCAAAATGGATTTTTACCATTTCGGGAAAATTTTCACTTTTATGGCAATCATGCTGGCTGCAACGCTGCTCTCTTCCTGCGTGAAGGATGAACTTCACAACACCCCGCACCCTGACAGGGGAGCCGTGACCGTCAGCCTGACAGGACTGGCAGCGGACGGTGAGTATGTGCTCGACATCGACGGACAGACTGCCGACATCACCGGCTCACCGTTCACTTTCCCCGACCTGCTCACTCCGGGAACGTACAGCCTCGTGGTCTATAACCGTGCCGAGGGCTTCACCTTCGACGGACGGATGGCGCAAGTCCATACAGAGGACGGCAAGACCCGTGCGGACGGCGTGTCCATCATCCCCCTGCCGGGTTATCTGAAAACCGCCAGCCGGGAGATTACGGTCGTGGCTGACGATACGCTGCATCTCACTCCGGCACCCCAGCAACGGGTGCGCGACCTGCACATCGAGTTCACCGTGACGCAAGGACGACCCGAACTGATACAGACCGTGACAGGCACGCTCAGCGGCATTGCAGGGGCGTTTGACATGGAGGCGGAACAGACCACGGGCGAACCTGCCTCTACCGTAGTGACCTTCACCCGCGACGGCGACAAGCTCACCGCCGATGCCCGACTGCTGGGCACGATGGGAGCCGTGCAGACGTTGGTGCTGGACATCGCCTTCGTGGACGGCGGACGCACCCAACAGACAGAAGTTGACCTGACGGAAGCCCTTGCCGATTTCAACGGCAACATGACCGACGGCTACCGTGTAACCGGCACACTGGAAACGCCCGTCGGCATGGAAGAAGGCAAGGGCGAAATTACCGGATGGGAAACGGTAGAAGGTGGTGATGCCAGTGCGGAAATGTAAGACAATGAAGAATTAATAATTAAGAATGAATAAGATGAAGACAAGATTTTTTGCTTTCGCAGCGCTGGCATTGACACTTGCCGCCTGTAACAACGACAACGAGAACCTGAATGACGGCCCGGTAGCCGCCCAGTTTATCGCCGACATTACGCCCGCTACCCGCGTCAATTCGGAAGGAACCGACTGGACCGACGGCGACCGCATCGGCGTCACCGGCGCAGGCTTCACCAACGTGCCCTACAAGAGAGAGAACGGTAAGTTCGTGCCCGAGGATAAGACCATCTATTTCAATGATACCGAAACGAAGACCTTTAATGCCTACTATCCGTATCAGTCTGACGGCGGAACGGTGACCGTCAACACCGCAGCCGACAAGCAGGGCCCCGGCATCGACTTCCTCTTTGCCTCGGGAGCGAAGGGAAGCACCCGCAGCCCGGAGGTGAGCTTCACCGACAAAACCGACAAAGGCGGTGAAGACAACTCCTTCCACCACCGCATGAGTCTCATCAAATTCACCTTCAAGCCAGGCGACGGCCTCATTTTCAACGGAATGGAACCTGCTGACTACACATTGGACGGACTGAAGCACGAAGGCACTTTCGACACGGCTACCGGAACGACTGCCGTAACCGAAACCGCCGAATCGCCGATTACCATGCAGCTGGGCGGTGCCACCACTTCGCAAGTCATCATTCTCCCGCAGGGAGTGACCACCTCTCTTGACCTTACAGTGTCTTTCAACGGACTGGACTATACAACCACACTGCCGAATCCATCCAAGCCCGAAGCGAATCAGTTCTCCGCAGGCTATGCCTACACCTATAACATCACGCTCAACAACAAGGGCATCACGGTGGAAGAACCGGAGATTACCCCGTGGGAACCCGGAGATTCGAACAATGTAAGCATCACGCTGTAAGCCCTACATACCGCTGCCCCGGCGCAAGCGTCAAGCCGGAGCTGCCCATAGACACTATGGTGCGACGGCCGCCTTCGCAGGCGGCGGCAGCACAAAGCGAAAACAAATAAAAAGACAACCCGATATGAAGAAAAGACATTCCATCCATCTGCTTCTTGCCGCAGCCGCACTGCTCCTTGCCACGGCTGCCTGCACGAAGGACGAACTGGCGGACGGCGACCGTCTGCCCGAAGGACAATACCCGCTGGAGATAGCCCGCATCACCCTCAGTGTGGAGGGCGGCGAGGCACAGCCCTGGGGCACACCGGCGACGCGCGTCAGCGAGAACGGGGACGGCACGGGCAGCAAGTTTGATGCGGGCGACCCGTTCGCCGTACAGATAGACGGCGAGGGAGAGGTCGGCACCTACACCGTGCAGGACGACGGTTCCGCCGAAGCCGAAATACCCCTGTATTGGAGCGACAGGGACGAGGCCCACACCGTCACCGCCTGGTACCCCGCCACGGACGGCACCCTCGACCTCAGCGACCAGCAGACTCACGGTCTTGCCTACCTGCTGAGCGGTACGGGCACGGGCGACTACCTGACACCCGTCAAGCTGACCTTTACCCACCAGCTGACCAAGGTGCGCGTCACGCCTTCGAACAATGCACTCGGCGAGGTGCAGAGCCTCCAGCTCTATACCTACACCCAATGCACTTATGAAAAAGGGAAAGTAGTGCAAGGCACAGACGAGGGCTGGATAAAGATGAAGAAGTGCGAATACAACGGCGTGACCTGCTGGGAAGCGAACGTGGTGCCCGACTACACGATAACCAAGCTGATGGCGAACGGCACCGAGGAGCGCACTCTCTCCTCTGCCATCACCCCCGTGGCGGGTAAGTTCTACAACATCACGCTGGACTATGACCCGGGCTATACCACCACGACCGACGACCAGGGACAGACCATCTACAACACGGACAACGAGAAGGGTCTGAAGAACCTCGCCAAGCTGGTGAACGAAGAGGGGAAGACCGACATCGACATCACCCTGACCGGGGAGTGGACGCCGATAGGAACCTATGACAACCCATACACCGGCACCTTCGACGGCGGCAACCATACCATCACGGGGCTGAAGATTGACCAATCGGGAACGGACAATGTAGGACTGATTGGCCGTCTCGGCAGCGGAGGCAAGGTGCAGGACGTAACGCTGACAGAAGTGAACGTAACAGGTGGCACGTACGTCGGCGGCATTGCGGGACAGACCGATGGCACTGTAGAGAATTGCTCGGTCAATGGCACGGTGACAGGACAAAACCAGACCGGCGGTATCGTAGGACGAAATTTTAGCACCATCTCCGGCTGCTCAGCGGAAGGGACTGTGACGGGTAATATCAATGTCGGTGGAATATCCGGACTCTGTGTTCCTAATTATGACACAGGAACCGGCAGCTTAATCGGGTCAACCATCGAGGGCTGCCATTCCACAGCGGCTGTATCGGGCATTAGCTCTGTCGGCGGCGTGGTGGGCAACCTGGGAAACAATAGCTTCCTCATGGCCTGTTACTCCACGGGCAACGTTACTGCCACGATAACGGATGGTTACGCTTCTGTCGGCGGCGTGGTGGGTATAAACGGCCAAGGTACCGTAACCGCCTGCTATCACGCCACGGGCGAAATCACCAGTTCAGGAGGAGATAGAATCGGCGGCATCGCTGGTTGCAATGACCAAGGTACTTTCACCGCCTGCTACTGGGAGAACGATCAGGAACAAGGCACCGGCAGCGGAAGCACCGGCGGAACCGCCAAGGTGACGGACGGTAACTGGACGGAAGCGATGAAAGCCATGAACGAGAAGCTGTCTGGCACGGGTTGGCTGTATGTACTAGTCCCAGACGGTCTGCCCGTATTGGAGAAAAAACAGTAAGAAGGAACTCCAATTCCGGGCGGGAGCATTTGTGCCCGGTAAATCATACAGACACCGCAGCCCGCTACCACAAGGTCAGTGGGCTGCAATCATCCCGTCACCATTCAGTAAGCCACCACGACAAAAAACTCCACACGACAAGAAGTCCATCCCCACTATTAACGCAAAAGCGTGCAACTCTGGTGAGCTGCCCGCTTTTGCGTACCGTTTGTCTTATCTATAAAATTACTTCACTTCCTCAAATCCAAACACCTTTGTGTATCAGACATTTACAAATACA
>ERZ779877.3102-NODE-3102-length-11174-cov-4.885152_pt1 | contig 11174 bp, 10 predicted proteins | sample MGYA00511556_ERZ779877 | MGnify/ENA primary metagenome ERZ779877 (study PRJEB29588, sample SAMEA2159338) | human gut metagenome | biome: human gut; feature: human-associated habitat; material: faeces | place: Denmark | collected 2008/2010 ... | reverse complement strand
AATGGATGTAATCTACCAAAAATTATATAATTTTTATACATCTGTTCCAGTATTTAAAAGATATGTACTAAAAATTAGAAGAAAACTAGAGATTATACATATGCAAGATGAATACAAGACAAGAATGCAAACAGCAAATATTATTACAAAAGCTTTGTGTATTATAATTCCTGTTACAATATTGGTAATTGCATTCACAAAATCAGATCCATTACTATTAGTTATATTATTGCTATTTGAATTATTCTTGATTGAGACACTTATGTCTGGAATGATAGACAAGTATGATACAAAACTTTTAAAACAACAAATTGATTTCTTTGCCGAAATAAGACATGCATACCATGAATTTAATATGGTTGAAGAAGCAATTTATCAAGTATCACAAAATGATGAACTTGAAGTTTCTGTACAAGGACAAAAAATTTATGAAATATTAATCTCTGAAGACCCAGAAACAGAACTTGAAAAGTATTATGATGTTGCGCCAAACAGCTTCTTAAAAGAGTTTGCAGGAATATCATATTTAACAAGAGAATTTGGTGATAGAACAGATAAAGATGGAGCTTCACTATATCTTAAAAACTTAAATAACATTACACAAGAAATGCAACTTGAAATATTAAAAAGGGACAAGTTAGATTATGTATTCCAAAGTTTATCAGTTATAGCAATTTTACCAGTACTATTTATGGCTCCACTAAAAAATTGGGCAATAAGTAACTTTGCATTTACTGCACAGTTCTATGATGGTAAAGGTGGACTTATGGTGCAAATTGCCTTGGTAGTTCTTACATTTGTATGTTATTATTTAACTAGAAAAATCAAGGATACAGGAGGAATAAAAGTAGATTTTAAAGACCAAAGTAAAGTTTGGCAAATGAAATTATATAGTAAACCATTTGTAAAGAAGATAGTTGATTTAATAATACCTAAAAAGAACACAAAGGAACATAGAGTTGTTACAAACTTAATGAAGGAGTCTGCAACAAAACAGAAAATAGAAACCTTGTATATAAACAAAATTGTAATTGCAATTGTAGCAATAGTTATTGTAATATTATTATTTTCATTTGGACATAAGGTTGCACTTGATTATATTTATAATGAACCAACTTCAGACTACAATTTATTGGGCTCTATGACTGACAAAGATAGAGCTGAAGCTATGAAAGTTACTGAGGTACAAAATGAAGTTTTGAAGAAATTTAAGGGCAAGATGGGTGTCACATCAGATGAAATAAAGGCATATTTACCAAAGACCGAGTTTTATAAAAAGTCTACTGAAGCTGAACTTAAAAAGGCTACAGAGCAGATAATGAGCAAACTTGCTGTTGTAAATAAGGAAAATTTTCAGTGGTTTGAATTGTTAATAGCATTTATCTGTGGATATTTAGGATTCTGTAGTCCTACATGGATGTTAATTTTACAAAAGAAATTAAGATCCCTTGAAATGGAAAATGAAGTAATGGAATATCAAACAATAATATTAATGCTTATGAAAATTGAAAGAGTAAATGTTGAAATGATATTAGAGTGGCTTGAGAGGTATTCAAATATTTTTAGAGAACCAATTTCTAAATGCTTAAATAACTATGAATCAGGAGCGTGGGAAGCATTAGAACAATTAAAAGATGAGATTGCTTTTCCTCAGCTAGAGCAAATTATAGAGAGTTTACAAGCGGCAGTTGAAAAAATACCAATTTCAGAAGCCTTTGATGAACTAGATAATGAAAGAGAATATTACCAAGCAAAACGTGAGGAATCTAATGAAAAACTAATAAAAAGAAAAGGAATGATTGGAAAGGTAGTTGGATTTGCTCCAATGGTTGGATTATTTGTTGGATACCTAATTGTACCATTAGTTGCAATAGGAATGTCAGCAATGACAGAAAGCTTCAATTCAATTGAAATTAATACAATGTCTTAAGGGAAAGGAATGAAGTTATGGATAATGCAGCACAAGCTTTATTAATAGCGGGTGGAATTTTACTTGGAATACTTACTATAACAATGCTAGTGTATATGTTTAGTAATATTTCGAACATGGGAAATGCCCAAAATTTAAAACAGGAAGCAGAAAGATTAGCAGCTTGGAACAATGAATGGGAAGCATATAATAAGCGTTTACTTTACGGAACAGAGGTATTAACTGTAATTAATAAAGCAGAACAAAACAACAAAGAATATAACGAAAATGATAGATATAAGGTAAAAATTTTTATACAACAAGGAAATGGTGCTGAGTTGAGTGATGCTGAGTATAAGGATTTTGTCAATAACACAAAAACATCAATTTATACGTGCGAGAGTGTAACATATAATGAAGAGGGTAGAGTAAGCACTATGACATTTAGATTTAAAGAATAGGAGATTGATGTAATATGGAAAATGCAACACAGGCATTAGTTATAGTGGGAGCAGTATTCCTTGCGTTGATAGTTCTATCGATTGGAGTTTTATTACATGGTAAACTTAATCAAACTTCAGAATCATACGTTACAAGGTTAGACACCGTTGAACTACAAAAATACAATAGTAAATTTTTAATTTATGAGGATAGAAATAACTTAACAGCACAGGATGTTGTAACGGCAAGAGGAATTGCCAAAGAAAGAGATGTTGGTACAAGAGTATTTTTAAAAAATGAGGATATTACTGATTGGAATGATTCTCAAATAAATGATTTTTTATCTAAAAACATATTGCTAGATAAAGCAGGTCATACTGAAAACGTATTTCGTTGCAAAAATATAGATTATGATGAAGAAGGAATGGTTATATCAATAATATTTGAAAAAATATACTAAAATATTGAAAAAAAAAAAGAAAAAATGTATAATTAGGTTAGGTGAAATATGAAAAAGACAGTACTAATTATTGCAATTCCAATTGTAATTATATTATTTTCAATATGTGGATTGTTTATAACTCAAAAGACTACTATTAGAAACATAAAAAAGTATAATAGTCAGTATGAGTACTATATAAACAAAAGCATATATGGCACAGAATTAGTAACTCTTATAAATAAGGTTATAAATGAAAATGAAATAAACAAAGTTGAAAAAGATGAAAAAGGATTTTTCATTGAAAATAATGAAAATAGTATTAAAATAAATATAAAAATGAATACAAATGGTAAAACATACCAAATGGAAACCTTTTATAATAATGATATAACTAAGTTTGTAGAAAACTTTAATTTGGTTAAATTTAGATGTAATAAAATTGAATATCACAAAAAATCAGGAAGAGTAAGTAAACTGTATTTTGAAGAAATTTTAGAGTAACAAATGATATTAACTTTTAGAGCAAGAGCTCTAGAATCAAATAAATATTAGAATCAAATGGAGGTGAAATATATGGAGAATGCTTCAAAAGCTTTAATTATAGCTGGTGCTATTTTAATTTCTATATTATTAATTTCAGTTGGTGTTTTAATAATGAATTCAACAGGTGATACACAAAAATCAGTTGAAGATCAATCAAAGGCTATAGCGATAAGAACATTTAATGCTCAATTTACACCATATGAGGGTAGTGATCAATCTGCAAGCCAAATAAGAGCTTTGAAATCAGCAGTACAATCAAGCAATGGAACAAATGTTGATCATCAAGTTGTTTTCGAATTAGCAACTGGTGTTACAATTACATCTAAAGACAAATATAATGTTGAATTGACATATGGATCTGATAATAATAATAAAGGTTATGTTACAAAGGTAACTGTTAGCAAATAAAAAAAGATAGTTTTTGGGATAAGTTAAAGCTTATCCTGAATCAAGTATATAGTATAGATGCTATATACTTGATTCAGGACAAGAAAGAAGGAGGAAAAAAATGGAGAACGCAACAGATGCATTAAAAATGGCTTTTGCAGTTTTTGTTTTTGTAATAGCACTATCAACAGTTTTTTCTCTTATGACTAAAACCAAGGAGGTTGCTGATACTGTTTTATGGTATTCAGATAAAACAAATTATTATGATTGGGCAGAAGAAAATACGGATAATGGTAGAACGGTTGGAGAAGATGTAGTAATTTCAGCCTTATATACAATTGTAGAAGAAAAGCTATATATACAAATTAAAGACGGAACTACAACAACAACATTTGCACCAAGTATATTACCAGCAGAGGTAGAAAAAAGGCAAAAATATATTAATGATAACTTAAATTCAGGAAGCAATACTTATAAAGAAAGAGTCATGGAATTAACAACAGGAGGAGTATTTAGAACAGCAGAAGATGGAACTAAAATAACAATTCAACCAGGAACAACAAAAGCATATGTAATTTTTGAAAAACAATAATAACTAGGAGGAGATAAGATGTCAGATACTTTTATTACAATAATGGTCGTAATGGTTGCTGTTGTTGCTTTATTCATTATTCCAGTAATGGCAACGGCCAATCAAAACGATAAAGTAACACAAACTGCAGTACAAACAATAGTTGCAGAATTTGTAAATACCTCAGCAAAAGAAGGAAAAATAACAGAAGAAAATTATGATGAATTTATTCAAAACTTATATGCAACAGGAAACTCTTATTCTATTGAACTTGAAGTACAAATTCTTGATGATAATCCTGCAAAAAAAGGACAAAACATAAATAAAATTGGAGAAAATATTTATTATTCAGAATTTAAAAACTCTGTGGAAAGTAAATTAGAAACAGATGGCGTTTATAAACTAAAACAGGGAGATTACATTAAAGCCAGAGTACAAAATACTAATGTAACATTTGGAACACAATTTAAAAACTTTATTTATAGTATAGCTGGAAAAGATACAATAGCAATAGAAGCTAGTAGCTCTGCATTAGTTACAACAACAGGAAAATAAAAAGTAAGTTTTAAAGGGCAGAACATTTAGTGTGACTGCCCTAATTTTAAAGATAACAGGAGGAAAGGCTTATGTCTGATACACTAATGGCTATTATTGGAATTTTTATAGCAGTTATACTAATGTTTATATTACCACTTTCAATAATGGCAAATAAAAATGATGAAATAGCACAAACTGTTGTGCAAGTTGCAGTTTCTGATTTTGTTGAAACAGTAACAAATCAGGGGAGAATAACTGAGTTTGACTATAATAAACTGGTTCAAAAAATAAGTGCAACAGGAAATGCTTATGATATACAAATAGAAGCACAAATAATAGATGATAACTCAAGAAGAGCAACATCTACAGCTGATAGTTCTCAAACAGGTGAGTATAAGTATTATTCTGTTTATACAAATACAATAATGGATAAAATAAGAAATGACGGATTTTATGAGTTGAAAAAAGATGACTACGTAATTGTAAATGTAAAAAATATAAATATAACATTAGGAACACAATTTAAAAACATGTTTTATAAACTAGTCGGAAAAGATACATATACAATAGGAACATCATCTTCTGGAATAGTAGTAAATTCAGATACTAATGTAGAAAAATCAGAAGCAATAACACCTAATAAACCAATAACAGCTGAAAAGGATGTTACAATAAAAGCAAAACAAAAGATAAAAGAATCACAAGTAATATCTGGAAATTTAGATATTGTTGTTGTTTTGGATTGTGAAGATACAACAATGCCATATCATAATAACCATAATGATAGCATAGTTTTTATGAATACATTAATTAATGCAGTAAAAGGAAAAGGAAATTTATCTTTTGTATTAACATGCTATCCCAATAAACTATATACAAACTTATCGGATGTAAGTTGGATATATGATGCTCAGGAAAATACAAATTCTGAAAATTATAAGCAAGCTATGATTACTGCATTAAAGAATGTAAAGGATAAAACAGGTAATAGATGTATAGTTTTTCTATCATGGAATGCAGATGCAACACCAAGATTAAATGAAGCGGTAAATGTTATAGCATCAAATTCAAGCAGTTATGATATTTTTTGCACAACTCCTTGTTGTAATAATAAGAATCAAGGCTCTTTATGGGCATCAAAACTTCCTTCAGACAAATGGGGAGGAAATTTAGTAGGAACAGGTATTAACGGAAGATTCGAATCGCTACTAAAAAAAACCGTTCTTGTTGATAAAGTAGTTGACCTACCAGAAAAAACAATTACTAGTAATGGTTTGAAAATAAAATTAGATAAATATGATGAGACTTATCCAGTAAATATTATTGTGGATAGCACTTCATATGAAGTAGGAAGAACACTACCATCATATGTGCTATATTTTGATACTGAAATAAATGCATATGTAATAGATATTAAATTAGTTAAAGAAATTTTAAACATAACAGACTCTCTATGGGCAACTACAAATATACAAGTAGATTATGTACAAACAACATAATTAAAAGGCAAGAGAAAGGAATAAAAATATGAAACTACAAAATTTAGCAATAATATTTTTAGTTATAACAATACCCTTAATTGTAATTTTGTCATATTATTTGAACATGCAACAGCAAACATTAAAGTTGCAAGCAGAATACGATACAAAACTTGCGGAGGCAACAAAGGAAGGAATAAAGGCTTTCGAGGTAAATACAGTAGATTGGTCAGAATGGGTAAGTGAAGTAAATAGCCAAGCAACAAGAAATAATGTACAAGCAGTAATAAATACGTTTATAACAAGTTTATCAAACAACCTACATTTATCTGGAACAGCAAAGGAGTATATGTTAAATTACATACCAGCAATAGCCGTAACAATGTATGATGGATATTACATTTATGCTCCAACATATGTGCCAGTTACAGCTACAAATAGTAATGGTGTGCAAATGTTTTATGAATCTGGTACAGCTAATAAAATAACTCTATCAGATGCAGGAGAAATTTTATATGAAGCAGATGTAGATAAAGGAATAACAGGGCAAACATATACATATACATACACAAATGAAGCAATGGAAACAGAAATTCAAACTTTTTCAAACTTAACAACAAATATAAATGAAGCCAAAATGGAATACAGAAATATTCTAAATAACAAAATAGCATATGCAGCGAGGTATAGAGATACAGCAAATAAAAGTAGAACAAATGTTGTTGTTAATTACACTTTAGATAACAGAATATATGTATATGGAAAAGTAAATGGAGAAGTTGTAAATAAAGATGGATATTTAATTTATCTAGAAAGCAATATACTACCAAGAGCTTATATACCCAATGCATATTTAAGTAATCCAAAGGATTCGCATATAATAGTTGATCATAAAATAACTGGTCTAGAATGTGACAATACAGAAATAGAGCCAGAAATACTAGAGGAACAGGTTTTATGCAAGGAAGATAGTCAATATGTAATTAAAACTTTTAAATATATATATGATATAACACACGAAAAATTATATTATGATGAAATTGCAGATAATTTCTTTACAATAGATTCAACAACTAAAGAAAAAAATTTTATAAGTAATTCGAATAACATAAAAATAGGTTCAGAAGATTGCAGATATAAATCTGTTTCAATTCTATGGGGAGATTCAGATGGAACAACAGAATATAAAAAAGTATATCAAGCAATAAATGGAAAAGATAAAGGAAAATGGTGTATAAGTATTAAGCCAGAAAATGCTCAAACAGACAAACACAAAGAAACAATAGATACAGAAATAAAATCAGAAAAACTAAAAGACTTAGGGCTTGATGATATAAGATACAGTACAATATATAGAGATTTTAGTGCAATAAATTATTATGTAGAAGCATATGCTTTTACAAATTGGGTAAAACAAAACTTAGGAAATAGAAACCTAGAAATAGTACAAAAAAAATCTAACAATACTATAGAAAATCCAATAATACTTAGCTCTAATATATTTAAAATAAGTGCAACTAATGATCCGGAAGATGAAACATCAGAAATAGTACAGCATAAAAAAGGAGTAATGAGAGATGCTGTAACAACAAACTTGAACTTGGCTATATCAAATTATAATGGTCCAGGAGAGACTATATATAAATTGCCAAAACTAACAGATAGTGACTGGGAACAGTTATTTAGCAATATTTCTTTAATAACATTCTTCCAAGGTGTGCCAATAGGACTAAAAACATACAACAACTATGCAATAGCAACAAGTACAACAAATAGGGAATATGTAGACCCAGGAGAACTATATTTTAGTGGAGATGATATTAACTATCATAGAGTAAATTGTGAAAAGTGTGGAAATGTAGTTTACACTGGTTATAGAAGTGTAGAATATGTACAAAAAGAGTTTTTAAATGGAACTGATAATATATATTATTATCAACATAATGATAATAAAAATGGAACATCAAGAACAGCATGTTACTATTGTGCAGTAAATAAATCAAATTACAAGCAAACATCAGATAAAAAAATAGCATATTTGCAGGAAAAATCATATAACGAAGCATTAGCAAGAGAGAGATACTATCAAAAGCAAACTTTAGATGGAAAAATAGGAATAACAATATTTTATCATCCAACATATGAAGTTGGAGGAGAAATAACAGCAATAAATGACATCCCAGAACCACAAGACGCCGAGATTGGTGTTGCTGCAGAAATTCAGGGTAAAAATCCTACACCAAATATAACTACAAATAATAAATTTATAAAGTATGTATTTGTTGGTTGGACTGATGTACCAAATTCTACTACTGTAAAATATCAAGCTGGGGAGATGGCGACTTTTTATGAGGATGTAGATCTTTATGCTGTTTGGAGAATTTCATTAAGTGAATTAGATTGGACAAGAGATTTTAAATGGGGAAAAGATACACCAAGTTATTGGGATGGTGGAGATCATGAAGTTTATGATGGAAGTATATCAAACATAAGAATAACTGAAGCTACAGAAGGTGCTAAAGTTGAAATGACAGGAAATAGTCAATTCGAAGGTAAAGGAGCAACTTGGGCAACATTTAAATCAGAATTTATATCAATACAAGAGTTTCAATTTACATACCATGTAAATAAGGGAGATAGCTTTAATGCAGTTGGATTTATGTTTAATGTTATTGATCAAGGTAGCTATTTGGAAGGATATATGTTTAGTATAAACTTTACAGGAAAACCAAAAGAAGAGGCAGGAGATACAGGATCAATATTTAAATTTAGATATAATAAAAATAGTAATACAAAAAATATAGAATCACTTACACGTGTTGGGTCAGCTTTCCACATAAATGTTTCCTCAAATAGGTATAGTACAACAAGTGGTAGTATGAGCATAAAAGTTCAGGAAAATGGATATTTAGTTACTGGTACAGAAATGACGGGTTCAAGCTTCATACCGGTAGATAATCCTCAACCAGATACATTTGGCTTCATGTCAGATCACTATTCACATGGTTGTGAGCAAATTGGTTATTATAAAATAGACAATATAAAAATTATTGCAGTAAGAAACAAATAGTATAACAAACCGTTAAACTGGTTACCCTACATATAGGGTGACCAGTTTTGAAATTTTTAAAAAGAACTTTATTAATAATATTCCTCTTAATAACTTTAATATACACAGTAAACATATCCAACATACCGAAGAAAGTAATTTTATTTGAAAACGAAGAATTATCTTTAGGTGAAATTCCAGGAGTTACACTAAAAAACACACAAAGCACAACAATAGAAACATCAATAAATAGTCGGAAAAACTAAACAAACATCAATAACAGTAAGTCTATTCAACTTAATAAAAGTAAAAGATGTTGATGTTACAACAGTTAAAGCAACAAAAGTTGTACCGCTAGGAAATATAATTGGACTAAAGCTATACTCAGATGGTGTCTTAGTAATTGGCATGACTGAAATAGAAGGCAAAAAACCATATGAGAATACAGGCATAAAAGAAGGAGACTTAATAATAGCCGTAGACAACATAACAGTAACAACAACAGAAGACCTAATAAACTGTGTAAATGCTTCAAATGGACAAGATATCAAGATAAAATATTTAAGAGATGAAACAGAATATACTGCACAAATGGAGCCGGTAAAAACGAAGGAGAATAAATATAAGATAGGCTTATGGGTAAGAGATGGGGCTGTTGGTATTGGAACTGCAACATATTACGAACCAGAAAGTGGCAAAATTGCAACACTTGGGCATGGAATAATAGATAGAGATACAGATAAGTTAATTACAATAGAACATGGAACTTTGCATGGAAGCACAGTTACCAAAATAAAAAAGGGTGAAGAAGGAACACCAGGCGAAATTAGGGGAATAATTGATGAGGATAAAAATATAGGCACAATAAACTTAAACACAAAGTTTGGAATTTATGGAACTTTAAGTAGTTTAAATGAACTTGGTATAGATAAGCAAAATAGCCTAGAAGTGGCTTTAAAAAGCGAAATACAAACAGGTAAGGCAAATGTAATACTAAGCTTAGATGGTGGTCCAAGAAAAGAATATGAAATAGTAATTAAAAAAATATATAAAAACAACACAGAAGATAATAAAAGTATGTTAATAAAAGTTACAGATAAAGAACTTTTAAATAAAACAGGTGGAATAATACAAGGGATGAGTGGGAGTCCAATAATTCAAAATGGAAAGTTTATAGGAGCAGTAACTCATGTTTTGTTAAATAATCCACAAGAAGGGTATGCTGTATTTGGTGATTTAATGATAAAACAAATGAGAGAAGTAAAATAACAGATACTAAAAGTATCTGTTATTAATTTATTCATCAACTAATGTAGCTCTTTTGCCTGCAAAAGTTAAATTAGTAATTGTAGGTGTTAGTTCTTTTGAAAAATATAAATGAGGATATAAAGTTAATGTTTCCCCAAGTGGTAACCATGATGAATCCGCTTTAAAATTTATAGTTAATTTGTTTCCAACAAGTGAAAAAGATTCGGCTTGCCATATATTTATATTAGTTGAGTCGTCAATTATACATCCATCTGGAACGTCAAAAGAAATTACTATTCTTTTATCAGCTTTATAATCTTCATCCAAATTTGTAATATCTATTTGCAGTGCATAAACATAGCTACCATCGCCGTTTTGCCAATTATATGTGGATTTCCATTTATATGTACTTTGACCGTATTCTATATCTTCATCACCGCTTATTGCTTAAAATATTTGCTTTACCTGTTATTGTCATGTTATCTGATAAATATGAATAACCATATGACACAAATAATAATGAAATAGCAAATATAACAAATATTAAATAAGGATTTATTATTTTTTTT
>ERZ779877.3099-NODE-3099-length-11199-cov-2.427225_pt1 | contig 11199 bp, 9 predicted proteins | sample MGYA00511556_ERZ779877 | MGnify/ENA primary metagenome ERZ779877 (study PRJEB29588, sample SAMEA2159338) | human gut metagenome | biome: human gut; feature: human-associated habitat; material: faeces | place: Denmark | collected 2008/2010 ... | reverse complement strand
CTCCTGCCGCTCCTTGACCGCACCGCCGTACAGAAGTTTTTAGACAATCCGAAAGACTACGGTCAGCCGTGGTACGGACAACTGATGGCCGGTCCGCAGATGACTGCCTATCTGTTGCAGATTCACTACTGGCTGACAGAGTACCATGTGACGATTTTATAGAATGATTTAATAAAGAAAATTAATTTTGACACAGTGAAATGTACCTGTTAAATATCTGTCAAACGGTTTAAAAATGTTTAAATGTCCCGGTCAAAGTGTTAAACGCACGTTTTTTAAAGAGCGCACGCTGACACTTTGACCGGGACATTTTTTATTCTTTGCAACCCTTTTGGGGTTAATTTTCCTGTTTATTTCCCTGTCAAAACGGCGAAGCGATGACCGGCTGTATCTGTTTTCCCTGCAAAGCCGCTTCAATTGTATCCGGTATCTTTTCCACATGTGCTATCATGGAATGGTGCTTCTTTTCATAGTTATCCTGTCCAAACGGCACAAAATAAATATTTTTCATATTCATCAGCTTTCCGATATTCTTAAAGTTGATGCCGAGCGCATCATTTGTGGAAATCCCGATAACAAGCGGTCTGCCGTTTCTCAGATGAGCCTTTGCCGCGAGAAGGACCGGTGTGTCCACTATGCCGTTTGCAAGCTTTGCCGCTGTGTTGCCGGTGCATGGGTAAATCACCATCACGTCAAACAGCTTTCCCGGGCCGACACGCTCTGCCTCCTGCAGTGTCCTGATGCCCTCATCCCCTGTGATTTCGGAGATAGTATGCATAAAGTCTCCCGCCTTTCCAAAGCGCGTGTTCATCATCTGTGCATTATAGGAATATACAGGTGTCACATGTGTGAAGCTATCCACAAGCCGCTTTGCAACATCCTTAGTCTTTTCAAAACTACAGAAGGAGCCTGTAATTCCCATTCCTACGGTGCAATCCGAAATAACCATAAGCCCTCCGTCATACCTTTTCTTTTCATACAGTCATAAAGTATTTTTGCACCGGTTTTCGGACAGTATATGCCCGGAAGGCCGAGCGCATGCGTACAGTTTATCTGATATCTCTTACAGGCCTCAAAATCACAGCCGCCAGGCTTAGATGCAATATCTATAATTATCGCATCTTTTTGCAAAATCATGATTAAACTTTCATCTATAACCCTATCCGGTACTGTGTTTATGAGAAACAGTGTTTCAAAACAAGCCTTGGCAGGATCATTAAAATCCACCGTTTCATAGCCCAGTTCAGCGGCCTCATGCCTTGCCTGTTTTCTCCTTGCCATCACCATGACATGGGCTCCCATAGCAGAAAAAACGCGGGCCATTGCCTTTCCGCATTTTCCAAACCCGCTCACAAGTACCTTTGAGCCGTATATACCATGTATGCTTTTTTGTATCGCTATGGACGCAGTGGCCTCGGCCGTAACAATGGCATTCTGCTCTATAACAGTTTCATCTCTCATAAAGTCACGGCCCCTGTCAACACCGGGGAAGCACTCCGGCATCATGCCGCCCCACACTGCAATATTGTTAATTATTATATTATGTTTTAATTTTTCTATATCACTATTTATAAGCTTAAGCTTTGAAAACGGTGTGGGAAACACAATATTCCCAACACGCTCATAATCAATCCCGCCACTATTTCTGCAATCTGTCTGTTCTCCTCCCAGCATATCAGCGAGGTACTTTTGCCTCTGATCCGTAACATATATTATAGTGTCTTTTTGCATAATAACTTCTTCCTTTCGCTATAATATATGCGCATTTTCAGCTTATGTGAGGGTATTTTGTTTTCCCGCCTAAAGCATCCTCATAAAGCTTTTTCAAAGCTTTACCTATTCAAAAAATACAGAGCCTGGCATATATTCCGCCAAGCCCTGTATTTTTTATAAATTCTACATTAAATTTTTAAATTATCCTATTTCAATTCCGGTTCCAACGGATAATCTCTCGGTAGCTTATTACAGCTGTGTAACAACAAAAATATCGTAGATGGCCTTTATTGCCTTGTCAAAGTCATCATTGCTTACACCGATGATGATATTGAGCTCTGATGAACCCTGATCAATCATGCGCACATTGACATTGGCATGTGCAAGTGCAGAGAAAATCCTGCCGGCTGTACCACGGTTTGACTTCATGCCACGGCCAACAACAGCGATAAGCGCGAGGTCTGACTCGAGGTCAATGATATCAGGATGAGCAAGTCTTCTGATTGAGCTGATAACCTGCTGCTCCTTGCCCTCAAACTCTGCCTGATGTACGAATACCGTCATAGTATCGATACCTGATGGCATATGCTCTATAGAGATACCGTTCTCCTCAAACGCCTGGAGAGCCTTTCTACAGAAGCCCACCTCTGAGTTCATCTTGTCCTTGTCGATATTTACCGCAACAAAGCCCTTCTTTCCGGCGATACCTGTGATGGTATAATCAGGCTTTTGGCATGTGCTCTCAACGATAAGAGTACCAGGTGCTTCCGGGTCGTTTGTATTTCTGATATTGATTGGGATGCCTGCCTTTCTTACAGGGAAAACAGCATCCTCGTGGAGCACTGATGCTCCCATATATGAAAGCTCTCTGAGCTCTCTATAAGTAACAACCTTGATTGGCTGTGGATTGTCGATAATTCTAGGATCAGCTACGAGACAGCCTGAAACATCTGTCCAGTTCTCGTACATGCTGGCATGACATGCCTTTGACACGATGGAACCAGTGATATCCGAACCACCTCTTGAGAAGGTAACTACCTTTCCGTCAGGTCCTGCTCCGTAAAAGCCCGGAATAACAGCCTTTTCTGTCTGCTCAAGCTTCTTTGAGAGCACCTTGTCTGTCTTTTCCGCGTCAAAATTGCCATTCTCATCAAAAAAGATGACCGTTGCCGAATCTATAAACTCATATCCGAGATAGTTTGCCATGATGATTCCGTTTAAGTACTCACCACGAGAGGCTGCATAATCTACACCTGCCTTTGCCTTGAAATTCTCAGCGATAATCTTGAACTCCTCATCAAGCGCCAGCTTTAAATGAAGGCCATTTATGATTGAATCATATCTGTCCTTGATTTTTCTGAGCATAACCTTGAAATCCTGATCATTCTCAGCCAGATCATAGCATGCATAAAGCATATCTGTTACCTTTGTGTCTTTGGAATTTCTCTTTCCCGGTGCACTCGGCACAACATATTTTCTTGACTCATCGCTTCTTATGATGTCGCCAACCTTTGTGAACTGCTCTGCACTGGCGAGCGAGCTGCCGCCAAACTTTACTACCTTTACCATTTGTCTGTTTTTCCTCTGCTTCCTATATAAATAACTGTATTAGCCAATATTATACCGCTTTGATAAATCATTCGTCAATACTCAATGTAGTCAACATCAAGCTTCATAACATCGTGTTCTTTGTCAAATGTGATGATACCGTATGATGGCATGCAGCCCCACAGCGGTGCACCGATACTTCCCGGATTCATCATTGCAAGACCATTGTGCTTATCATAAAACAGCTTGTGTGTATGGCCAAAGAGAGCCAGATCTGCCCCGATTTCCTTCGCATGAAGCTCCAGATGCATATATGACAGCTTTACTCCATATGTATGTCCATGGCACATGAGTACCTTATAGCCGTCGATATCAATAAGTCTCTCTGTATCTCCCCGTGAAAAATCACAGTTCCCCGGCACATTGACCATGGTTATATGAGGGAACTCTCTCCTAAGGGCATCCGCATCCACAACGCAGTCTCCCAGATGAAGTATCATATCAGGTTCCTCTCTTTTGACTGCCCGAATCATATTTCCCACATTACCATGTGAATCACTCAGTACCAAAACTCTCTTCATGCGCGTCTCTCCTATATCTTGTTTTACGTATCCATCCAGAGCCACCTTGAGAACAAAAAAATCTGCCGCTTACATGCGAGCATGACGCATCAGCCTTTTTGTTCTCAGTGGTTCTGAATAGTTACCTTTTTTATATATTATCATAAGTTTTCCGCGTGTAAAATATTTTTTTCTTTATATACGCAAAAAAGCTCCATGGCGACTTCATTGTCAGCCCGGAGCTTTTAATCTTTAACTTTGACTACGCAAGCCTCTTCCACTGCTTGCTGCACTTATAATAAGAATAGAACATACATCTTTCTGCCTGCTCGCATCTGACCGGTGCACTCTCGATATTGCACTGGCAATTTACAATAGCATCTGCTTTTCCCTTACATGAACCCTTTATCATTACATCATCTAAAACTTCGTCTGACATTCTCTTTCTCCTCACATTTGTTTGATAGTATATTTACCTGTTACAATATTGATATATTTTATTATTTTTCTCTATACGGGCTATGCTTTACGTACTTTTACCATCGGCTTAAATACTAACATCTTGTCCGCAACAGTTGTGATTATACTATATATTGTATTTTAAATCCATATGTCATTTCTAACAAAACAAATGATTTTTTATGTCACATTTTTCACTTGACGAATTTCATTTTCATGTTCAAGCCCAAAAATCAAAGATATCTGAGTAAAACTTTTCCAAGGTATCATCATCCGCATTAAATATCTCGTGCTTTGAATCAGGATAGACCTTCTTAATGCCCTGAGGCAGCTTCGCAATAAATTCATCCTCAGCGGTATTTGAAACTAGATAATCCTTTCCCGCCTGACATAACAGCACCGGTATTTTAATTTCCTGTGCATGCTTCTTTATATATTTGGATGCCTTGCGCCCGGCCCTGCACCATCTGTAGGTGGCGCCATTTGTACGATAACGTTCCTCCTCCACCTTGCACTTGTATATGTAGTCATAGCGCGCCTTTGACAGACAACAGCTCGATTCAAAATCATACTCATCCGTATACGGTGTCTGGCTCGGCAGATATTTATCGTTCCAGTTAAGCACACTTGCGACAAACAGTATCGCCTCCACGGCAAAATGTGAAAAATTGCCATAAAGCATCTCTATCATAGGGCTTGAAAGTACTGCCTTTGTAAATACCTCAGGATGCTTCTCAAGATACAGGGCAGCTATCGCGCCTCCCATAGAGTGACCGTACAGGTAAAGCGGTCTGCGCCCCTCACGCTTCATCACAATCTCTCGGATAAACATATCAAGGTCACTCACATAATCGTCAAAACTGTTTACAGTGACCATGCTCATATCTGATACACTTCTTTCCGAAAAGCCGTGCCCGCGATGCTCCACCATATATACAGAGTATCCGGCCTTTGCGAAATAGTAAATCATCTCATAATATTTAGGCATACACTCTGTAAATCCATGTGATATGACTATGGCAGCCTTTGCTACAGGTGTCGTCACATAGCCGTAATGTATGCGTGTGCCATCTGCACTCTTCATATAGCCATCTTCAAAATTAAGCCTGATAAAAGGCAAAACACATCTTGTTAATTCCTCATTATATTTTTCTTCTGTAATAATCATAGCATTCCCCACTTTTGGTATTTGATATTTTGTAAGTAACTATATCTCAATCCGGTCAATAAGATTCAGGTCATATTTTCTGACTATATCAAGTGCCTTTTCATAGCTTTCCACATCACATATATTGTCCACTGTATGTGCATCAAGCCCAAGTATCACTTTGTTGCCGATGTCATGTGGTATACACCAGAAGCGATCTGTCGGATAGTGCTTTCCTGCACTGATACCAAGCATGTTTATCTCAAGCGGTATGTCAAGCTCCTTAAGTGCCTTGCACATCCTCGTCATCTCCCATTCGTAGACAGAATCAAGTCCCTGATAATTTATTAAATCAGGATGTGCCAAATAGCTGTACATGCCTGTTTTCATGCCCTCTATAACAATATCCACATACTCGCGTATACGACTCTCATCATCTGTCGGTGTGCCTGTATATGGGCCTGTCTGCTCTGATTTCATAAAATGCTGGCCCATTATCATGTAATCACAGCCAAGCCTGTCAAACATAGCCTTCTGCTCCTTGAAAAACTCCGGTATGTACTCCGCCTCAAAGCCAACGTAGAGCTTTATGTCGGATGCATACTCCTTCCCAAGCTCCCTGATGGCATACACATACTCCGGTGCCTGCTCCATCGTCATCCGGATGCCCGACACATAGCCATCCTTAAAGGGGCACGGCACATGATCTGAAAAGCCAAGCTCTGCGATACCCATTCTGATAGCCGCCTCTATATATTCTCGCTCGCTGCCATATGCATGCTGGCACCTATAGGTGTGCGTATGGTAGTTTGCCTTTAAAAATCCCGTCATTACTTAAACCTCCAAAAATCTATCTCTTATTGCTGTTCAAACAGCTATTCAAATACTACAATCGAAATCGATTTTATCACTTTTTATACTTTATTACAATCTCATATTTTTGGGACTTTTTTCTCTATGAAATATATATGCGTTATGTTATAATCCATTGATATATGATAGTCATAATAATTCTGTCCACCACACAATCATAAATGAGGGGCAAAATACCTTTTGACCCTCATATCATTATATTTTTATATACGGAGGAAATAATGTTCAAAAAAGGAGTGGTTCCCTCCCAGGGACTGAGAATTATCATCGTCGGATGCGGCAAGGTAGGCCGTACTCTCGTTGAGCAGCTTGGCAAGGAGGGGCACGACATAACAATTGTCGACAAAAACAGGGAGAGGATTTCCCAGGTATCCAATATCTATGATGTAATGGGTATTGTAGGAAACGGTGCCAGCTACAAGATACTGCAGGAAGCCGGTATTGATGATGCCGACTTAATAATCGCAGTCACAGGCTCTGATGAGCTGAATCTGCTATGCTGTACCATTGCCACACAGGTCGGCAACTGTGCTGCTATAGCCAGAGTCAGAACGCCTGAATACAGCCAGGAGGCCAAATATCTGCGCGACAAGCTTGGTCTTGCACTCATTATCAACCCTGAGCTTGAGGCAGCTATTGAGATGGCTCATATTCTTCATCTGCCGTCCAGCCTTGAGGTGACAAACTTTGCTCACGGTCAGGCACAGCTCATCAAGTATGAAATTCCCGAGGGCAGCATCCTCGACGGAACAAAGCTCATGGATCTGGGCACCAGACACCATGCCAACATACTTATCGGTGCAGTCGAGAGAGATGATGAGGTCACTATCCCATCAGGTGATTTTGTGCTCCGCAAGGGAGACAAACTGTCATTTGTCGGCGAACGCAGACATACAAAGGAGTTTTTCAGCCACATCGGAGTCAATACACACAGCGTAAAAAATACACTGATTATCGGAGGCGGCAAAGCCGCATATTACCTGGCAAAGCAGCTCATATCACGAGGCATAAAGGTCAAAATAATCGAAAATAGCTTCGAGCGCTGTGAGGAGCTTTCCATACTGCTTCCGGATGCTGTCATCATAAACGGTGACGGAACAGAACAGGCACTCTTAAAGGAAGAGGGCATAGAGACCTGCCAGTCATTTGTACCTCTTACCGGTATAGACGAGGAAAACATCATGCTTACGCTCTATGCGAAACAGGTTTCCAATGCAAAGGTCATAACAAAGCTTAATCGTATAACTTTTACCAATGTCATAAACAGCCTGGACCTTGGCAGTGTAATCTCGCCAAAATACATCACCTCAGAAGCCATAATTGCCTATGTCCGTGCAAAGAAAAACTCTATGAACTGCAATATAGAGACTCTCTACCACATGTACGACTCAAGAGTTGAAGCAATTGAGTTCTTTGTATCAGAAAACTCAAATGTGACAGACATACCGCTTCGAGACCTAAAGCTCAAAAAGCATCTGCTCATCTGCTTCATCAACCGAAACGGCAAAATTATTATCCCTACAGGTAATGACAGCATACAAAAAAATGACACTGTCATGATTATAACAACCCATACCGGCTTTACGAATCTTCAGGATATTATGGAATAGTGGGGGAATGATATGAACACTTCAGTAATTCGATATCTTCTGGGATATATTTTAAAGCTTGAAGGCTTTTTGCTGCTTCTGCCATGTATTGTTGCCGGTATTTATTATGAAAAAAGCGGCATCTACTTTTTGATTGTTGCACTCATAAGCATAGCTATCGGTTTTCTTTTTTCGGCTAAAAAACCGAGGGATTTTACCTTTTACCTGAAGGAGGGCTGTACAACAACCGCACTGGGCTGGGTCGTACTGAGTATATTCGGCTGTCTGCCGTTTTACATATCAGGAGAGATTCCAAGCTTCACAGATGCTCTTTTTGAGACCATCTCCGGCTTCACCACGACAGGAGCGAGCATCCTGCCAGAGGTAGAATCACTCTCCTATTGCATGAATTTCTGGCGCTGCTTTACGCACTGGATTGGCGGTATGGGTGTGCTTGTATTTCTTCTGGCAATCATCCCGCTTTCAGGCGGCAGCAACATAAATCTGATGCGTGCTGAAAGCCCCGGGCCTTCGGTTGGAAAGCTCGTTCCAAAGATGCGGCACACTGCCAGGCTTTTATACATAATATACTTTGGTCTTACGACTATGGAGATTATTTTCCTGCTTTTCGGAAAAATGCCTCTGTACGATGCCATCTGTACCTCTCTCGGCACAGCCGGAACAGGAGGCTTTGGTATCAAAAACGACAGCTTTTGCAGCTATAATGTTTATCTGCAATGGGTTGTTACCATATTTATGATACTTTTCGGTGTCAATTTCAACGCTTACTACCTGCTTCTCTTCGGTCACATCCGTGACGCACTTAAGGTTGAGGAGGTCAGATACTATTTCGGTATCATAATAGCATCCGTTGTAGTCATAAGCGTGAATATCGCGCATATGTGTACCGGTGTGTTTGACGCAGTCACAAAGGCTGCGTTTCAGGTTGGCTCAATCATCACGACAACCGGATTCTCGAGCACCGATTTCGACAGATGGCCTGAGCTTTCAAAGACACTGCTTGTGCTTTTGATGTTCATTGGCGCATGTGCAGGAAGCACCGGCGGAGGTATCAAGGTATCGCGTATTGTCATCGCTGTAAAGACAATACGCAAGGAGTTAAATGGCTACATTCACCCAAAGAGTGTGAAAAAGCTCACCTTTGAGCACAAGCCTGTAGACCATGATGTTATCAGGTCAATAAATGTTTATTTCATGACGTACGCCGTCATTTTTATTGTTTCACTGCTGCTTGTTTCCGTGGAAAACTATGATTTCACTACCAATTTCACGGCTGTCGCAGCTACATTTAACAATATCGGACCGGGTCTTTCTCTGGTCGGTCCGACATGCAATTTCGGCTTTTTTAATAATTTCTCCAAATATGTACTGATGTTTGACATGCTTGCCGGAAGACTCGAGCTGTTTCCACTGCTCATCCTCTTCCATCCGTCAATCTGGAAGGAATTATTTATTCAAGCAGATAAAAAAGTAAAAGGGAATAGAAAGGAGAAACAAAATGTTCGCATGTAAAAATTGCGGTGGAAATGTGAAGTTTGACATCAAATCAGGCCAGTTAGCCTGTGAATACTGTCATTCACTTTTCGACCCTTACGCGTACGAGGACAAAACCTCTGACGCCGAGGTCCAGAAGGACTTCGAAGCAACCATTTTCACATGCCCTCAGTGCGGAGGAGAAATCCTGAGCACAGACGATACCGCAGCAGGCTTCTGCAGCTTCTGCGGTGCATCAACTGTGCTCTACAGCCGCATGCAAAAGGAGCACAAGCCGGCTTATATCATACCATTTGCAAAGAGCAAGGATGACTGTAAGCAGGCCTACATGAGCCTCATGAAAAAGGCTATTTTCGTGCCAAAGGAGCTTAAGGATCCTAAGTTTATCGATGGATTCAGAGGTATCTACATGCCTTACTGGACATATTATGTAACCCAGAAGGCTCCTATTTCACTTCCGGCGAAAAAATCCCACCGTTCAGGAGATTACATAATTACAGACCATTTCAGGCTCGAGGGAGATCTCGACGCCTACTACAAGGGACTGTCCTACGATGCATCATCATCCTTTGATGACAGCATCAGCGAAAAACTCGCGCCTTATGATGTGAAGAATATGAAGCGCTTTACACCGGCATTCTTAAGTGGTTTTTACGCTGATACAGCTGATTTACCATCAACGGTTTACGCAAGCGACGCAATGGATGCAGCCTGCACAAACACAGTAAGCGAAATAAGTAAAGAGCCTGCCTTTACCGGCTTGTCAGTCGACAGTGACTCCGCTGCTCTTTCGCCTTCAAGTCTTGGCACTACTGTAAAAGAAACAGATTACTCGATGTTTCCGGTATGGTTTTTGTCGTACCGCAATAAGGATCGTGTGGCATATGCCACAGTAAACGGCCAGACCGGCAAGGTTGTTGCAGATCTGCCTATATCTGTCGGTAAATTCCTGCTGGGCTCACTCATTGCGGCAATTCCGGTATACATTTTATTATGTCTGCTGACGGTTCTCACTCCCGGAATGACTCTCACCATAGTCGGTGTGCTTGCGATTATCGCAAATATCTGTTACTCACAGGAGCTGACCATGATTGCTGTAAAGGAAGCCGGTACCGAGGATAAGGGCCGTATCGCAAAGGAACAGCCGGAGGCACTTGGTGCAATCAGCAACCGCAGACGCCTTAAGGCTGCAAAAAAGGCCACGAAAACCATAAAGAAAAAGACAAACACATCGTTTGTAGCTTACTTTATACTTTTTATATTTGTCATTCAATTCGTACCTGCGCTGTTTACAATCATCGCAGGTATCGGAGGCAGCTTTGGCAATGCAGACGGCAGCCTTATTTTATTTGTTATTTTGACCATTATATCATTTATTTTTTCAATCAGAGCCTTCTCAAGCTTTGACAGGATGCCCGGACACAAGGGAGTTGCCGGACTCATCTTTGGCATGGTATCCATGCTTATTGGCGATGCTGTTCTTTTGTTCCAGCCGGTGCTCGATGCATGGTACTATGGCGCAGCTTTTATCATCATCGCCTCAGTGCTTATCACACTGATTAATGTCATCCGCGCATTCAATGTACTTACAACGCGCAAGCTGCCACAGTTTGCCACACATAAGGGAGGTGATGACCGTGCATAGAAATAATTATAAAAGTCCTTTTTTGCATTGTATAAAATGCAGGTACTCAGCTTTATTTACATTATTTTTGCTTGTTACAGTCCTTGTTTTGAGCAGCTCATCAAATGTATATGCCACTGAGACAGCCACAAATTACAATCTAAGCGGAAC
>ERZ779877.3097-NODE-3097-length-11204-cov-28.763028_pt1 | contig 11204 bp, 7 predicted proteins | sample MGYA00511556_ERZ779877 | MGnify/ENA primary metagenome ERZ779877 (study PRJEB29588, sample SAMEA2159338) | human gut metagenome | biome: human gut; feature: human-associated habitat; material: faeces | place: Denmark | collected 2008/2010 ... | reverse complement strand
TAGTGACATTTTAAATGAATAACCGTTACTGACATTTTCAATGAATAACCACAATTTATTAAAACATTTAAATAATATAAATCTTGCTATTGTTGAGGCTAAGGACGAAACTCATACTCCTGGTCAAGGTTTATTACAAGCAGTTGAATATGCAAGATTGTTAAATGTTCCATTTGCCTATAGTTCAAATGGTCATGGATTTGTTGAACATGACATGATTACTGGAATCGAAAGAAGTTTAACAATGACTGAATTTCCTTCTCCTGAGGTCTTAAGAGAAAGATATGTGACAGAAAAAAATCTAAGTAAAGATCAATTAGATTTAATAGAATATCCTTTTTATGTATCTTCAGATTTCATTCCTCGTTATTACCAAAAAGCATCTGTTGATAAAACTTTAGAGGCTATTGCTAATGGCAAAAAAAGATGCCTAGTTGTTCTAGCTACTGGAACAGGCAAAACCTATACTGCTTTCCAAATTGTTTGGAAATTAAAGCAAATGAGAAGAATAAAGAAAGTTTTATATTTAGCAGATAGAAATATTTTAATTGAAAAACCATACAATGAGGAATTTGCTCCTTTTGGAAATAGTAGGACGCTAATTAAAAAAGGAAAAATAGATACAGCATATGAAATTTATTTTGGATTGTATCAGCAATTAGATAATGGTCACGGTACTTCGAATCTCGAGACTTTTAAACAAGTTTCTAAAAATTTCTTTGATTTAATCATTGTTGATGAATGCCATCGAGGAAGTGCAAAGGAAGATTCACATTGGCGTGAAATATTAGAATATTTTGACACAGCTATACAAGTCGGAATGACTGCTACTCCTAAAGTATATACGAAAAATAAAATTGAAGATGATGAAGATGAACTAGAAATTGATTTGGCTAAAACATATTTTGGTGAACCCGTTTATATTTATTCGCTAAAGCAAGGAATTGATGATGGCTTTTTAGCTCCTTACAAAGTAATGAAGGAATTCTTAAACATCGATGTTTCTGGTTATAGACCACATGACGGGGAAGTTGATATAAATGGAAACTTATTAGAAGATAGAATATATACAGTCAATGATTTTGATAAAAAGCTTATTGTTGATACAAGAACTCAAGAGGTGGCTAAAACAATAACAAAATATCTAAAAGACACTGATAGATTTCAAAAAACTATTGTCTTCTGCTGCAATATCAATCATGCAGAGAGACTAAGGCAAGAATTGTGGAATCAAAACCTAGACATTTGCAGAACCAATCCAAGATATATTTGTAGAATAACTAGTGATTTAGCAACTGCTTCTGCTGATTTAGAAGATTTTACAAAGGTAGAATTTAACAAAGATTTAGATCCTTGTGTTGTCGTTTCTTCAGATCTAATGACTACTGGTGTAGACTGTAAAACTGCAAAATTAATTGTTTTAGATAAAGTCATTAATTCAATGACAATGTTTAAGCAAATAATAGGTAGAGGTACTAGATTAAGAGTAGCTGAAGGAAAATATGAATTCTTAATTATAGATTTTAGACAAGTTACGAGATTATTTGCTGATCCTAATTGGGATGGACCAATAGAATATATAGAACCTACCGAACATCATGGAGGAACGGGTGGCGGGCATGTCGATGATATACCTGTTTATCACATCGATGGGTGTAAGGTAAAAGTGATGGGCGAAGAAGTCCAAATCATTGATCCAAATGGGCATTTAACAACGCAATCATTAATTAATTTCACAAAAACTAACATTTTAAATCAATATGCAACTTTAGACGATTTCATCCAAAAATGGACTGAAACTAAAAAACATAAAGCAATTGTTGATGAGTTAGCTGAACACGGAGTATTATTGGAACAACTTCGTGAAGAATTAGGAATTTTTGATATGGATGATTTTGACTTAATATGTCATGTTGCTTATGGTTTAAAGCCTCTAACAAGAAGTGAAAGAGCAAAAAACATTAAAAAGAGCTCATTGCTAGATAAATATACAGGTGTTGCCAGAGATGTTCTTGATAGATTACTTGAGAAGTATTGTGATGAAGGCATAGATGATATTGATGATGTAGCAATTCTAAAATTAGATGATTTTCAAGAATTTGGAACACCTAAACATATTGTAAATGATGTATTCGGAGGAAGAACTGAATATTTAGCTGCAATTAGTTTAATTAAGAATAATTTATTTGGAGTAGCGAGGGTTTAATATGAGTGATTTAAATGGTTTAGTAAAACGTGTTAGAAAAATAATGCGTAAAGACAATGGAGTTGATGGAGATGCTCAACGAATCAATCAACTTGTTTGGATGTTGTTTCTAAAAGTTTATGACGAACTTAAGGAAAGCAATGAGTATGAAATAGAAATTGATAATTATCAATCAATTATTCCTGAAAAGTATAGATGGCGTAATTGGGCGGTAGAAAAGAAAGATGAAAACGGAGCAGTTTTGCCAGACACCTTAACTGGTGATGACTTAGTTGATTTCATTAATAATGGTTTATTTCCAACGCTAAGAGATTTACCTGTCGATGAATCTACGCCTAAGCGTTCATCAATAGTTAAATATGTTTTCTCAAGATTGCATAATTATATGATCAATGGTACGTTAATCAGACAAGTAATTAATGAATTAAATGCAATCAATTTTGATGAGTATGAAGATAGACATGTTTTTAACGATATCTATGAATCAATTTTACAAGAATTACAAAATGCAGGTAGTTCAGGAGAATTTTACACTCCAAGACCAATTACTGATTTCATGGCAGAAGTATTGGATCCTAAACCAGGAGAAAAGATTGCTGATTTTGCATGTGGAACAGGAGGATTTCTTGTTTCAGCAATAAATCACATGCTTAAGAAAAACAATTCACAAGCAACCTTAGATAGTTTGCAAGACAATATAATTGGATGTGAATGTAAACCTCTACCATATTTATTGTGTGTTACTAATATGTTATTAAACGGGACTGATGGATCTAATATTAGATATGGCTCTTCTCTTTCTAGAAATTATTCAGAATATACTGATGAAGATAAGGTTGATGTAGTTTTAATGAATCCACCCTTTGGTGGCGAAATTGCTCCTGGTGAGGATAAAAATTTTCCTGAATCTCTTAGAACATCGGAAACAGCAAATTTATTTGTTGCATTAGTATTATATCGTTTGAAACAAAAAGGCAGAGTGGGTATTGTTTTGCCTGATGGATTTTTATTTACTAATGATCAGCCTGCATATGTAGAATTAAAAAAGAAGTTAATGAATGAATGTAATCTCCATACAATTGTAAAACTACCAAAAGGTTTATTTTATGCGAATATAACTACTAATATATTGTTTTTTGAAAAAGGCAAAAAAACTAACGGAATATGGTATTATCAAATTCCTCTTCCAGAAGGATATAAAAGTTTTAGTAAAACAAAACCATTTAAAAAAGAACATTTACAATCTTGTCGTAAATGGTGGAATGATAGAGATAATGGAGATATAAATTCCTATCATATCTCTCAAACACAGATTATCGAAAATAATTATAACATTGATTTCAAAAATCCTAATACCATTGAAAAATCTATCGACTATTCTCTAAAAGAACTATTAGAAATGATAAATGAAAACAATGAACAAAATAATCAAATATTGGCTCAATTAAAAGAATTAACTAAGGATATCATCGAATGAACATCCAGGAATTAAAACTTAAAATATTAGATTTAGCTTTAAATGGTAATTTTTCTGAAACTCTATCTACAGATGAGCCAGTAGAATGTTTATTAAATAAATTAAAAGCAAAGCCACTTCTTGACGAGTTATCAAACTATCCTAAATCTTGGTCTGTTGTATCTTTTGGTTCTTTAGCTGACATCTATACTGGCAACAGCACATCTGATGACGAAAAAAATCGATTTTCTAGAAAAATAGAAAACTCATATGAGTATATATCTACAAAAGATATTTCTATGAGTGGTAAAGTAGACTACGAAAATGGAATGTATATCCCAAAAAGTGAAAAAAAATTTAGGATTGCAAAAACTAATTCCATTCTTTTGTGCATTGAAGGAGCCAATGCCGGAAATAAGATTGCTTTTATTGATCGAGATGTTTGTTTTGTTAACAAACTGTGCTGTTTTCATATAAAGGAAATAAATAGAAAGTTTATTTATTATTATTTGCAATCAAGAAAATTTAGAAACAAATTTTTGGATAAGATGCAAGGTATTATCGGGGGTGTTTCAATATCAAAAGTAAAAAAGCTGCCCGTTCCAATACCACCTATTGAAGAGCAAGAACGAATTGTGGAAAAACTCGACAATGTGTTCAAATTATTAGAAATATTAGAAAATAATCAGAAAAATTTAGTTGATTTAAAGGCAAAGACAAATAATAAAATATTGGATTTAGCGGTTGAAGGGAAACTAGTTAAAAGTCATACATCTAGTAGTGCCATTATTTTACTGAACGATATTACAAAAAAGCAAAAATTGCTTATTTCTAAAAAGCTAATAAAACCAATTAAAAATATAGCACCAATAAATAAAGATGAATTACCTTTTGAAATACCTAAAAACTGGGTTTGGACTCGCTTAGGATCAATTGTCGAACTAATAACTGATGGTACACATAAAACTCCGAAATATGTTTCTAGTGGAATTAAATTTATTTCTGTACAAAATATATCTTCAGGCTATTTTGATTTAAATAATGTCAAATTTATTACAAATGAAGAACATGAAATGCTTTGCAAAAGAGTTAAGCCTATAAAGAACGACTTGCTTATTTGCAGAATTGGGACGCTAGGGAAAGCTATTAAAATAGATTTTGATCCTGAGTTTAGCATTTTCGTTAGTTTAGGTTTGATAAGATTCGTTGATTCTCGAATCGTAGATTTTGTTAAAATTTTTATAAATTCATCATATGGAAAACAATGGATTTTAGACAATAGAGTGGGCGGAGGAACACATACATATAAACTTAATCTAGAGTCGTTTCCAAATATGTTAATTCCATTACCCCCAGTTGATGAGATTGAATTAATTATTGATAAAGTGAACTCACTCACTAGTTTAGTAAATACCTTATGACTAATGAAGAAAAATTAGATTTTATAAAAGCAAATTATAAATCTTCAAGATGTTGGGAATTATTACAAGGAAACGAAAAACTCGAATTTTATGAAGAATGGGTAAAAACATTGCTTAGTATTATTCCAACTCATTTATATAAGTATCGTGCTTGTAATGAAGATAATTTGAGGATGTTAAGAAATAAAACAGCATGGTTTTCTTGCCCTTCTACTTGGAATGACCAAATAGATGTAACTGTTAGTTATGATTTGGATAAAGATGTCGATGAATTAGAAAAGAACTTTGACAAATATGTTTATAAGTTTGCATTTGCTTTTATAAATCAATACATCGAATCATTTTGTGACCAGAAAAAGTTTGTTACTAAAGAACAAGTTAGAGATGTATATTACAAAGCGTTTAAAGGTGATGAGTCTATTAATTTCGATAGAATTGTAAATTATTTAGAACCTGTTGTTGGATGGAAACCAGCTAGACAAATAGCAGCTAAGACTCAAGAGGCATTTATGATGGTTGAAAAACCTAAGTTTAAAAACAAAATACTAAATGGGTTTAAACAATTTCTTGGTTTCAATGACATTAGAAATAGAATGTATATGTATTCTCTGTCTGAAACATATGAAAACAATCATCAATGGGCTATTTATGCAGATGGGGGTAAAGGGTTTTGCATAGGATATGAAATAATACCGAAGAATAAGGAAGAGACCGGTATGATTCCTAATCTACTGCCAATTTATTATGGTAAGAAAGAAGATTTATTGATATCTAAAATGTTAGACGAAATTTTAGAGTACATTGCTAGAAAAGAAGAAATTTCAGATTTGATAAATCAAGAGACTGAGGTTCTATATGTGGCATTACATACTAAGGCACCTGAATGGGTTGGTGAGCAAGAATGGAGATTTACTATTCCAATAGAACAAGCAAAAGAAAATGCAATTCCATTCAATTTTGCTAAAACTCTATATCTTGGTGAGAACATTGAAGATGAATGGAAAAATAGATTGATAGAAATTGCAAAAGTACAAAATTTAAAAGTCTATCAAAGACAGCTGGATAAAACAAAATCTAGATGGATTTATAAAGAAATCGTTTTAAAGGAGAATTAAATAATGAGTAAAGTAGTAATTGAATTACAAAAGAACATAATAGATAATAATTTGGATGTTGTATCTATTCTTAGAAAGGCTAAATTAATCTCTTCAAAATTAAATTTAACAGAGTTTAACAATTGGATTGAAAAAGAATTGAATGGTTATAATGAATATAGCGAGATACCCGATTATAGAACTGTTGTTGGTGAAATAAAAGCTAAGAATCCATATTATGGTTTAATTCCAGTAATGATGCCTTCTTCATTAGCTAGTGAATTGAGCACAAGAAAATTGTACCAATCTATATCGGAAATACAAAATTTGTCTGAAACAAACGAACATATAGTCGTGAACTTGCCAACTGAAGTATCTGATATTTTATGTCAAAACACAGGTGTAAATTTTCCGTGTTATTTCATTTTTGGTGCACACAATTTATTAAGAATTATTGATAATGTAAAAGATAAAATTCTTGAGTGGTGTTTGAAACTTGAAAAAGATGGTATTCTTGGAGAAAATTTTGAATTTAATGATACCGAAATTGAAAAAGCCAAAAATGTTTCTCAGCAAATAAATTATTATGGACCAGTTATTAATGGCAATGTTAGTGGAACTCAGATATCAACAGGCGATAATAACAATAACGAATTTGCTTCTAATGATTTTAGTGAATTAATAAATGAAATTAAAAATTCTTTGGAAAAGGAAAAAATAGATGAACAATCAAAAGCAGAAGCATTCGAAATATTGAAAGATATCAATGAATCTATAAAACAAAATAAAAAGAAAAGTTTTGTAAGAACAATGCTGGCGGGCATGAAAGATTTTCTTATCAATACTGGTGCTGCGGTCACTGCATCGCTAATAACTGCAAAACTATCAGGATTGTAAAAAAAGACCATACCCTTGAGTTGATACTCTTTAGTATGGTTTTTTCTTTTCCTCTAAAGGGCTAATTAGTTAAATCCCTAATTAAACTGCCCTTATGCGCTGTTTTTTAATTGGATTTAAGTAAAATAAAAGGCGACTTGAGCCACCTTTTTATTAGGAGAAAATGAAAGCCTTATTTTTTATAGATATAATAAGCATCTCCGATTGAACCAAATTCTACATTAGCGGTAAGAACGATTTCTTTAACAGCTTTTTCCATTAAAGGAATAATATCTTTAAGTTCACCAGTAATGCCTTTATTAGTTTCAAGTTCGTTAATATATTCTTTTAAATAATAACGGTATTCAAATGATTCTCTCTTTTCAACAAGGAGAGGATAGATTTTGCTGCCTTCTTTCTTTTCTGGATGAGTTTCAAACCATTCAAGAATGTTACGGGTTGTAGCAAGTCTAATATCGGTATCCATGTTAATTTTAGAAATACCTGATGGGATAACTTCTTTTAATTGTTCAATTGGAATACCATGACCATGTACATTTCCACCTAATGCGTTAATCTCATTAACAATGTATTGTGGAACAAGGCTTGAGCCGTGTGAAACTAATACAGCATCAATTTTTTCATGGAGCATGTTTTCCATGGTTGCAATTGCGATTTCTTTTCTTAATTTAACGTTATCGCCTTTAACTGCACCATGTTTTGTACCATATGAAATAGCGAGTAAATCAACACCAGTTTTCTTTAAGAAGTCGATTGCAGTGAGTGGATTGGTGTAAGTTGAAGTTTCAGCAAAAACGTGGTCTTCAACTCCAGCTAATACTCCAAGTTCAGCTTCAACTGATACATCATGTTTATGTGCAAATTGGACAACTTTTTTAGTTAAAGCAACGTTTTCATCATATTCAAGGGCACTTCCATCAATCATGACACTATTAAAGCCAGCTTGAATACAAATTTTACATGTTTCAAAACTTCTTCCATGATCTAAATGAAGAGAAACAGGTATAAATGTTTTTTCAGCTAATTTTTTAACATAGCTAGCAATACGTTTTGCGCCAAGTTTCTTTTCTTCCATAGTTCCATGGATGAAATCTGGATTACCACCGATGTAAGCAAGTCCTGGTTCGGCAACTTGAATGATTGCGGCACAGCGTAACTCTTCACAAGCTTCGATTATTGCTTTTGCTTGGCAAAGAGCGTTAACGTTGAAAGCACCGTGAGCGAATTTATGATCACGGGCATATCTTAAAATATCTTTTGATTTTATGTATGGCATCTTTAGGCCTCCTGTAAGCCTATTATCTAATAATAAATGGCGATTATCTATCAAAATTTAGCTTTTGAGGAAGATAATGAGAAAATTGATTTCATTTAAAATTAAACGAGTTTCAAATGAAAAGATTTATATGTATTTTAAAAAAGACTCATTCTAATCGAAAAAATGTCAGATTGACTAAATTTGCTACTATTATTTGGAAACTTCTGAGAAAAACGAGATTTTCAATCTGCTTTTAAAATAAATTTAAGCAATAATGAAGAAAATTTAACTATCAAATAATTTTATTTTTTGTTTATGTAATGAAATAGAAAAATTGCAAATTCTAATAATTGATTATTTCTCAATAAACTACGAAAATAAGTTCAAAGGTTCAAAACTTTTTTAATGTGCAATTTTTAAATTTGAGAATTATAAAGTATAAAAAAACACGATAATCATCGTGTTATTTTCAGTCTGGGGCGAAATACCGGGATCGAACCGGTGCATGCTTGGTTCACAGCCAAGTGAGTTAACCACTTCTCCAATTTCGCCAAATGCTAGTAAATTATACATTTTAAGGTGCAGTAGTGTCAAATAGAAAATAAGTAATTTTTAGCAATCTCTTATTGACAGTGCTAGGAATTCCAATATAATAATATTAGCACTCATAGAGCAAGAGTGCTAAAAAGGAGGTATTAAATATGAATCAATACCAAGGACCAGAAGATTATAGCAAAGACGAAAACATTCTTTCTAAATTTGGACGTAATATTACTGAGCTTGTTAAAAGTAATAAAATTGATCCTGTAATTGGAAGAGATGATGAAATAAGAAAGATTATCACAATACTTGCAAGAAAAACGAAAAACAACGTTATTTTGCTTGGTGAACCAGGAGTTGGTAAAACAGCAATAATTGAAGGGCTTGCCCAAAGAATTGTTAAAAACGATGTTCCACAAACATTGAAAGATAAAGAGATTTTCGAACTTGATATGGGAGCACTTGTTGCTGGAGCAAAATATCAAGGCGAATTCGAGGAGCGTCTAAAAGCCGTTTTAAATAAGATTAAGGAAAGTGAACATAAAATAATTATGTTTATTGATGAAATTCATCTTATTGTTGGTGCTGGACGAAATCAAGGCGCTCTTGATGCTTCTAATATGCTTAAGCCAATGCTTGCTAGAGGCGATATTGATTGTATTGGTGCAACTACATTAAAGGAATATCAAGAATATATCGAAAAAGATAGAGCTTTAGAAAGAAGATTTCAACCTGTGATGGTTCAAGAACCTTCTAAAGAGGATACTCTTTCGATTTTAAGAGGCTTAAAAGCCCGTTTTGAATCTCACCATGGTGTACACATTACTGATAATGCTCTTGTAGCAGCAGTAAATTATTCTACGCGATATGTTACTAATCGTTTTTTACCTGATAAAGCGATTGATTTAGTTGATGAAGCTTGTGCTGAAACAAGAGTTGAAATCGAATCAATGCCAAGTGAACTTGATGATGTATCACGTAAAATTAGACAACTTGAAATTGAAAGGCTTGCTTTATCTCAAGAAAAAGATGAACAATCTAAAGTTAGATTAGAAAAGCTAGATAGCGAGTTAAATAAACTTAATGATGAAGCGGCTAATTTAACCAAAGAGTGGCAAAAAGAAAAAGCTGAGATTAAAGAAGTCAAAGAGTTAAAAGCACAATTAGATGATTTAAATTTTAAACTTCAAAATGCTTTTAATAATGGTGATTATAAAAGAGCTAGCGAAATTCAATATAAAGAAATCCAAAGTGTAAAAAATCGTATTGATGCATTAGAAAAAAGTGAGAGAGATCATAAAATCTTATCGGATGTTATTACAGAAGAAAATATTGCCTCAATTGTTTCAAAAATGACTAATATTCCAGTTAGTAGAATTACGCAAGGTGAAAAAGAGAGAGTTTTAAATCTTGATAAGATTCTTGAAAAACGAGTTATTGGTCAAGACAAAGCGATCAAATTAATAAGCGATGCAATAATTAGACAAAGAGCTGGAATAAATGATCCTCATAGACCAATTGGATCTTTTCTCTTTTTAGGACCAACAGGTGTTGGTAAAACCGAGGTTGCAAAGGCTCTTGCTGAAGCTTTATTTGATAGTGAAGAGCATATCATCAGAATTGATATGAGCGAATACATGGAAAAATATAGTGTTTCAAGATTAATTGGCGCCGCACCAGGATATATTGGTTATGAAGAAGGCGGACAATTAACTGAACCAGTAAGACATAATCCTTATTCAATTGTTCTATTCGATGAAATTGAAAAAGCTGCACCAGATGTTTTAAATCTTTTATTACAAATTATGGACGATGGTAGACTTACTGATGCGCAAGGTCGACTTTGCGATTTTAAAAATACAGTAATTATTATGACTAGTAATATTGGAAGCGAAGAGATTCTTGAAGGTCATCCAGAAAATGTTGAAAAAATTCTTCATCGAACATTTAAACCTGAATTTTTAAATAGAATAGATGAAACCGTTTATTTCAATAGTTTATCAAAAGAAGTTCAATATAAAGTTGTCGAAAAGATGTTGAATGATTTAAAAACAAGACTACTTAATGAATATTATGTTGTCGATTTTACTGATAATGTCAAAAAGTATGTTTTGGATAGTGCTTATTCTCCTGAATTTGGAGCACGTCCTTTAAAAAGATTTATTCAACATAATATAGAGACAATCCTTGCTCGCGATATAATTAATCAAAGCATCAAAACCGGAAAGAAGTATATCGTTGACTACAAAAAAGAAGAAGGAATTATAATTAACTAATAAGGGGCTGTTGAAAAACCTCTAATTAAAAGAGGCTGATTCAACAGCTTTTTTTA
>ERZ779877.3096-NODE-3096-length-11206-cov-3.618061_pt1 | contig 11206 bp, 10 predicted proteins | sample MGYA00511556_ERZ779877 | MGnify/ENA primary metagenome ERZ779877 (study PRJEB29588, sample SAMEA2159338) | human gut metagenome | biome: human gut; feature: human-associated habitat; material: faeces | place: Denmark | collected 2008/2010 ... | reverse complement strand
TGAGGGCGAGCGGAATATCGAGGCCGTGGGCTGCGATTACGTTATCATAAGAACGGCCTGGCTTTACTCTGAGTTTGGCCATAACTTTGTGAAGACAATGCTAAATCTTACTGCGACGAAACCAAAGCTGACCGTCGTTTTCGACCAAGCTGGCACGCCGACCTACGCCTATGACCTTGCCGTGGCAATAAAGACCGTGCTTGCCGATTATGAAAAGGAAAGTTCCAAAAGCGGTTATTCAAAACGGGGAATATATCATTTCAGCAACGAGGGCGTCTGCTCGTGGTTCGACTTCACGAAGAAAATCGCCGAATTGGCAGGGCATACGGCCTGCGACATCGAGCCTTGCCACAGCGACGAGTTCCCGAGTCCCGTCATACGTCCGGCATATTCGGTTCTCGACAAGACGAAAATCAAGGCGACTTTCGGACTGAAAATCCCCTATTGGACGGACTCGCTGAAAGTCTGCATGAAGAATATTGGGGCGTTGGAAGCGTGACCGATAGTATTGTCGATAACACATTGAAAATCAGGAGTTTATCGACAGCTTTCCAAAAGGTAAGGTCTCAGGCCGCAAAAGGTAAGGTTTTGCGAGGCAAAAGATGACCTTTTGCAGACCAAAAGACCGTCTTTTACAAACCGAATGTTTTATCAATAAATTAAAACACAAAAATCATGGATTTCAAGAGAAACATCATCATAACGGGCGGAGCGGGTTTTATTGGCTCACATGTCGTACGCCTGTTTGTCAACAAATATCCCGAGTACCATATAATCAACCTCGACAAACTGACGTATGCCGGCAATCTGGCGAACCTGAAAGACGTTGAGGGCAGGGAGAACTACACGTTCGTAAAGGCCGACATCTGCGACTATGAGACAGTGAAGTCATTGATGGCGAAATACAACGTGGATGGAATAATCCACCTTGCCGCAGAGAGCCACGTTGACCGCTCGATAAAAGACCCGTTCACGTTCGCGCATACAAACGTAATCGGTACGCTGACGCTGCTTCAGGCGGCAAAGGAATACTGGGAGAGTCTGCCCGAAGGCTACGAGGGCAAACGTTTTTATCATATCTCGACAGATGAGGTTTACGGCGCGCTGGAGCTTACCAACCCCGAGGGAATTGAATCGCCGTTCACCACAAAGGCATCGTCGGAGCACCACCACGCCTATGGCACGGAGTTCTTCACCGAGGAAACGAAATATAATCCTCATTCTCCTTACTCTGCGTCAAAGGCAAGTTCGGACCATTTTGTCCGTGCGTTCCACGACACCTACGGTATGCCGACAATCGTAACAAACTGCTCGAACAACTACGGGCCTTACCAGTTCCCCGAAAAACTTATACCTCTGTTCATCAACAACATCCGCCGCAAGAAGCCGCTGCCAGTCTACGGCAAGGGCGAGAACGTGCGCGACTGGCTCTATGTTGAAGACCACGCCCGCGCCATCGACCTCATCTTCCACAAGGGCAAGACGGCCGACACCTACAACATCGGCGGCTTCAACGAATGGAAGAACATCGACATCATCAAGGTTGTTATAAAGACCGTTGACCGCCTGCTCGGGCGCAAGGAGGGCGAGGACATGGACCTCATCACATACGTCACCGACCGCAAGGGCCACGATATGCGTTACGCCATAGACTCAAGGAAGCTGCAAAGGGAGCTTGGATGGGAACCGAGCCTCCAGTTCGAGGAAGGCATAGAGAAGACCGTCCGCTGGTATCTGGACAACCAAGCATGGATGGACAACGTGACGAGCGGAGACTACCAAAGGTATTATGACGAAATGTACAAGGACAGGTAAACGTCATTCCATTCAGGAATAAAGGGCAAGGTATGCAAGGATGCTTTGCCCTTGTTTGTTTTCAATCGTTGTTTGACATCCCCCGGCAATGAAACGAGTCGGAAACACGCTACGCGATTACCAAGAGGACATGAGGCGGCGTGTCCTTGACGCTTGGGAACATGAAGATTCCGTGTTGGTGCAAATGCCGACAGGCACGGGCAAGACGATTGTAATCGCTTCGCTGGTAAATGAACAATTGAAAATCGGCAATGGAAAACCATGCGGCCTTGTCTGGATTGTGGCCCACCGTAGGGAATTGGTCGAGCAGATTGAAGACACCGTCGCAAAGTTCGGCATCGGGAAACATGACGGGAAAATAAAAGTACGGTCCATACAATGGCTGTCAAGGCATTGGGATGACGTGAATAATGAGAAGCCGGGTTTGATTGTCATCGACGAAGCCCATCATGCCCTGGCGGAAACCTACAAGGAACTGTGGCTGCGCTATCCCGAAGCGAAGAAACTTGGAATGACCGCCACCCCGTGCCGGCTGAACCGGAAAGGTTTTACTGAGCTGTTTGATGTGCTGATAACATCGGACAGCATAGCAGACTTTATCAAGCAGGGATGGCTTTCACCTTTTGATTATGTGTCCATACGTTCGGACAGTGAAGACCAAAAGTTGATAAACGGTCTGGAGAAACGGGGTACTGACGGGGATTTCCAAGTTAAGGAGATGGACAAGGTGCTGAACCGCCGTCCGACTATTGAACGACTGTATGAAAGTGTGCGGCAATATGCTTATGGTAAGAAGGGCATCGTGTACGCCGTCAGCATCAGCCACGCACGGAACATCGCCGCATACTACAATAATAAAGGTGTAAATGCCGTTGCCATTGACAGCAAGACACCGGCCAGGCTGCGCAAACAAATGGTGGAGAGCTTCAGACTTGGCAAAATCCAGGTGCTGGTGAACGTTGACGTGTTCAGCGAAGGTTTTGATTGCCCGGATGTTGAATTCGTCCAGATGGCCCGACCGACCCTCTCGCTTGCCAAGTACCTGCAACAAGTGGGACGGGGACTGCGCAAGACGGCAGGCAAAGAAACGTGCATGTTGATAGATAACGTGGGATTGTACCGCCTGTTCGGGTTGCCCACTGTTTATAGGGACTGGCAAGCCATGTTCGAGGGACGGGTGGCGGGAAAAGGACGTACCCATGCGAATGAAAGGACGACCGCCTGCATGTCCGTATCATCGGTGGGAACGGAAACAGTGGATGAAGGCGGGCAACTCGAAACCATCATGACGCACGGGCGGTTGATGGAATGCCTGAAAAGCGATTCTCCCCTGCCTGGCAATAAAACGTCACAGGCGGAAGCCCTGAAACCATACAAAGACCGTCAAAGCGGACTTTGGGGATTAAGGCAAGGGCAGACCATCACAGCCAAGGCGCAATACCGCACCGTTTTTGACGTGAAAGGTAACCTGGCCGCCGTGAGGTTCGACGACAACTGGACCGGCATCGTGGACGGGAGCGGGAACATACGGATAAAGCTCGGACGATGCAGGAACATGAGATTCATGCCGGACGACATTCTTGCCGTAACTGACAATGCCGGATATGCATCCTACATCGACTTGAAAACGTCCAAGCCGTATGACGTGAAACCGGAGGTTCTGAAATTCGGGAAGATTGAGATGTTGAGGGTCGGAATGCTGTATTACAGCCGTACCAAGAATGTCTATAAGAGTCCGTTGGGAATGAACGGCTTCGACTTGGTGCCACGGGGATTCTACCTGCGGATTTACACCAACCTGTCTGACAACCGCAAGTTCAAGCACATAGACGGCGGAGATGCTTTCCTCCACCGGGACTGCGTGTGCGTCTTGGCGGATGACGAAGATGATTATTATTGGTTCTGCGGCGAACTGGCCGACGGGAGCATTGTCGTCGCCGACGAAAAGGGAAATTACTTCCACGCAATGGAAAGCGGAAAAAAGGAATGCATTGCCCGCGAACATCCAAATACGCAAGACGAGGATTTTGACGTTGTCATGCCACGCCTGAAAGCGGAAGCCGGGGCGAGAGCCGCAAAGATGCGTGAGGACTACCGGCGTGAGCAAGAACGGAAGCGACGTGAGCGGTTGGCGGGAATGCAAAATGCCGTCCCTTTCCAGTCAGGGGCGAAATGGGGGCTGAAACTTGGCGGCAGGATAATAGTCCCCCGATATACCGCAACATCCGGCCACCCGTAGGCGTATATTGCGCCGTTGAAACCAGCCCCCGGCAATGGGGTGTCATCATGCTGGACGGACGGAAGGTACTCGAGGCGAAATACACGGATGTGGAGATAAACATCGACGGGACCGCCCGATTGACCGTTTTCCCGGGAAAGACGAAGACAGTGAAACTGGAAATATGAAACTAAAAGACAAATCCGATGGAGGCAATAAAACCCTGTCGGATTTTTTGTCTTTCATCATTTGGCATTTACAAAATAATTGAATGTTTTTGTTTGGGTTTCAGATACAATGAGAATTAATCATTGGAAATCGGTATCAGCAATTTGATGAAAACATAAAGTGCCGCTCATGGATATTCTGTCAACGTAGTCCTGCTAGTGAGATTATGAATAACAATAATTTACTCTGAGATAATTCCTCTTTATAAGGGAATAGGCGTTTTCAGTAAGAATTAGTGTTATTTTCATTTATTCACTAGCAACACCTCTGGCCGATAGTTCCACAAACGGCAGGACTTGTAGATACTGACCTCCATGGCGATTTACTCGGTTGATTTTGCTCTTATTGTTTAGTCTGTTATTTCGTCAACCCATTTAACAGCTCGACATTTTCACTTCGCCCAATCTTCAAGTCTTATTCCTGGTATCCGTTCAAAGTGCCTGGTATTCGATGTCACCATTGTCATCTTGTTCACAATGGAGGTGGCTCCGATAAGCAAATCAAAATCATCAAGGCGCAGCCCTTTTTGTTCCAGCTCGGCCTTTAACTTTCCATACAGTTTCAGGCTTGGATACATAGGCAAAACCTTGAACATACCCTTAATATTGTCAACGTCGTCAAAATGTTCAGGCCTGTTGCTTTTTGCCGCTCCATAATACAGCTCGGCGATTGTGACTTCCGATACATAACATTTCTCGAATGACACATCCAAAACCTTCCCACGTATTCCGTACTTGTTTTTAAGCATGGAAATGCATATATTTGTGTCTAAAAGGTATTTTGCCATAATGATTCAATGCTACCAAGTTGGAACTTCACGTTTAAAAAACCTTGACTTGCGTAGGTCTTCAGCAATTTCCTCCGGTGTCCTGTCACCGCCCCAATCTGTATGGAAGCAATCGAACACATGAATGTCCTTAACCTTTTTTTTCTTCTTTTTTTTGATTATCGAATTTGTCAACTTGGATATCAAGTCGAGCTTTTCCTTATCCGACAAAGAAGACAAGGCGTTCATGTAAATATCCGTTATGCTTACCGTTGTTCCCATGAATGTAAATATTAAATTGGGTGACTAAAAATGTTTATCTTCTAAAGAATATCATTGTGAATGGCATTCTCCTTTATTTGCAAAGTTAGTATAAAGTGTTGAATTTTCAAAGCAAAAGTATTATAAAAGTTGAGCTTTGGAATATTGGTTACTTCAATTAGTTACTTCATACCATAAAAATATGGTTAAGATTTTCCTATTTTCAGTGATAAGTACAAGCATTATTTCCTAAAACGGAGGAAACGCAAGCAAATAATTTCATCCTAAAATGGAAATAAGAACAAGCCCCTTCATTCCATACCTTTTGTCTTGATATGGTTTGAAGAGGCTTTTTGTTTTTACTTTATTTATTCCGTCTTATTATTTTGCCGCATTTAATTGGCTAATCCTGTATTTTTTTCCGTTCTCTTTCCTTTGGTACAACTCCGTTCTCTTACTCCCGAACTTTCCACGGTTTGAGTTGTAGTTGTTGATTGTCATTTCCTCTATGTCCCTTTCGTCTATCCCGTGCCTTCCGAATGTTGCTTTCAAATAACTTACGGCATCATCAAACAACACACCGTAAAGACACAACCACTTGGCCCTTGATAATATTGACTTGTGCCTGTTTCCGTCCTTGTATGAATCGGGGTATTCCTTTCTCCAGAGTTTGTCAATATAATTGGTGAGCTGTTTGTCCTTCCATCTCACCTGGAAAATGGAGTTGAGTTTCATTTCATCTTCTGTATGCTTGAACTCCTTGCTTGACCATCCCTTGTTGTAATCTTTCTCCGGCGGGTCTGGAATGTTCGGGTCGTAAACGAAATGGTAGAATTCAAGGTTGTTTCTGTTCGGATTTAGCCATACATCAGGGTCGTAGCTCAAGAAACACGTCCTGCTCAAATTGCCGCACTTCTTGTCAAATTCATCGGTGTTGGGATATAGTCTGAGTTTTACCTGCCAGAATAAGTTGTAATGGTGTTCGGGATTTGTGTTGTCATGGAGCATCGCAACTTTAAGTCCCTTGTTGCTTGCAGAGAACCAGATTGCATAGATATAAAGTCTGTCTGCATATCGGATTAGCTTTTCCTTGAATTTTGCAGCAGCTTCATGGTCCGGGAATTTGTCGAAGTCGAGGATTAGGATGTTGGAGTATTCCTGCAAGTTGTTCAAGTCGTCGTTCCTGTAAGAGAATGTTCCAGAAGGCGCAATCATGGGGAGTTTCTTTTTCTCCTTCTTGAAATCTTCTTCGGTTGTTTGGTTCCTTGTCATTTCCGTCTGTTTCCTAAGTTCCTCGTCCTTAGGTATTATTTCAAGGAGTACGTAATCAAGGTTCAGGTATCTCTTGCTTCTTGAATCTTCCGAGTTGTTGTAGAAGCTGACTGTGTTTTTGATTTTATTGTTTGTTTCCATAGCTTTATTTTTGAATTTTATTCTTAGTTTGCCTGTAATAATTGGAATGTAACTTGCTCATTTTTTGTTGACATTCCATTGGTTTTTCATCTTCTTGTCATTGGTCTTGTTTTGTCTTTTTATATTCCTGTTGTCGTCAAACCAAAATATAATTCAAGGCGGCCTGTTGTATGTTTTTCTTTTTGTCATGGCTGTATTTTATTTTGTTTATTCGTTGATGTTTGATTGCCAGTGAAAGGGAGTCAAACTAAAAATCCTCATTCCATTCTTTAGTTATAGTATCCAAATTTGTTTCCGTGCTTTTTCCCGACAACCAAAATGATGAATCAAATTTCTTGGACTTTGTTTCATCATACGGACTAAGAAACATAAAGGAAAGACAAGAGAGTGACTTCGTCCCTTTGACAGTGGAGAGAAGAGTGTTTTATTTGTCCATTTCTTTCTCCACTATCATACACTGCGAAGCAAGTGTTGTTGTTTTCTTATTTATCTTATTCTTAGGTACTATTTTTTCTTTCTCAATAATATTAATACGTAGGTTGAAAAATAGTACCTGGCTTAATAATGACGGAATGGCAAAAACAAACAGGATTCAAGCCGCCTGTGCCTTTTCTCCCGATATGATGTCAAGTGTTATGCCGAGTTTCCCAAGGTTTTCAATTTGGGGCTTGTATCTTTGTCTCTTCCTGTCGTGCCTCGTAATACCCAACAATTCAAGGAAGCCAAACGTCACATCCTTCTTGTATTCCTTTCCTTGTATTATTGCTCTTTGCATCTTGTCGTCACTTCCGGCCAGCAAGACAATTCCTTCCTTGACGTTCTTCCTTATGTTCAGGCTTTCAAGTTTAATCCTCCAGTCCTCGTGCTTGATAGGATTTCTCACTTCGATTTTGTTCCTGTTAAAGTAAGAATCCATCCTTGAAATGAAATCCTGGTTGAAGTCGTCGGTGTAAAAGACTGTGTATCTCTCTCCCTCGACGTGTTTCCTTATGCCGATTCTTGTTATGAGCTGCGAGAAATACCAATCCTTATGGGCCTGTGAATCCGTCCTTGTACCGTATGCCTTCCTGATTTTCGCGGCTTCGGTATTAGGCAAGTTCCAGTCTCCGCAAAGGATTATCTGCTCCATGTCCCTGAATTTGTTTGTGCTTTTGTTGTCCGTCGCCCCGTAATAAGTGACATGGAAAAGGATTGGACTGACATTCCTTTCCAACAGTTCTTTCCTTATCCTGTCGGCATAAGAAGATATTCCCGGACTTTCATCTTCTCCGTTTATGCCCTTCCAGCATACAACCAATGTGGGCTTTATTATCAGGCTTGCGATGTTGTCAAGGAAAGAACTTAATTTTTCATTGTCTACGGTCTTCCTTTTCACCCCGAACCCCAACCTTGCAAAATCCGTGACGGTGTTGTATTTCTCCTTGACATCCAACAGTTTGAAGCACGACGAGCCTCTTAGCAATATGTCAGCCGCCCCCTCGAAGACAAGTATGTAGTTCTTCATCGTTATGTTTCCGGGGCAAAGGTCTACGGGGTTGAACGTTATGCCGACCTTTTTTGCACCCTTGTCGGAGAGCATCCAAGAGCCGAAATGCTTGGGTATGAGGTTCAGCACGACATCCCTCTTTATCCTGTCAATCTTGCAGTCGCGTTTGAAGAAGTCGTTGCCTGTACCCCTTATGAAAGCGTCATAGAACAAATCCAGCTCGTCCTTGTCCTTGCTTACGATTTTTCCATCACCGTCAACCTTTCCGAAAACCCCAAGCAACGTCCTGTCAAATTCCACGAAAGGGTTGATGAAGGTCGGAGTCTCGTCAAAAACCACATACTTCCTCAGGTCTTCCCTCGACATCAATGAAGCAAAATCACCGTCAAACGCACTTACTTCTTCTTTCGGCTTGTAAATGAGGAAGTAATTTATGAGGTCGGTCCAGAAGCGCACATGGGTTATCAGGATTACTTTCTTGTCCAATAATATCCCAGGGTTGTTCTTGTAAATGTCGAAGAAATGCGACCACCTTGAATCGCTTGAGACAATCATCACGTCGTCATATCCCAAGCCGCAAGAACAACCACCTACAAGCTCCTTGACAATCCAATCGTACATCCTGCCCAGTTCCTCGTTCGTATCGACACAGTAAAGTATTCCGTCATCGTGTTTCTGTCTTATCAGGCTTTTTATCGACTCTGTTTTTCCCGAACCTTGGCCGCTGGAGACCAAATATCCACCATGCTTGTCAGGCACGTCAATCACACCGGTCTTGAGTCTCATCGTAACCCCGTCCCCCGTAAAATGAGGGGATATGTTGAACAGTTCTTTCATGACATAGTTCCTCCTTCATTTTCACCCTCAACATCGTCAACCACCTCCCATTCGCCGCTGTGTCTCATTAAAAGGAATTCATAAAGCGACATTACATCCTCCTCGGTGAAAAATCCGGGGTCAAGGTCGTTTTGTTCATTTTCCATAACCCTGAAGTCGTCCCTTATCTGTTCCAAAAGCTCCGACTTCTTCAAAATCTTCTTCTCGTTCATAACATTCAAAAATTTAATCGGTTTGTTTCTCACAATCAAGGGACAAGGTTCGGTGTCCATTCCCTTACAACATTTAAGTTCATCAGTTGCAAAAGAGAACGCCAAACCTCATCCCCTCAAAAGAGTTTCAAGCAACGGTCAGATGTGTTGGAACCTGTCCTGCTTTTCCATGTAATCCCACTTGTCACCGTTCCATTTCCTTCCCAGGGCGTTCATGTCATCCACTTTCCTGTTGTGGTATTCCCTGTACCTTGGGTCGCTCCTGTCCGTCCACTCGAGGTTGTCTGAGCTGAAGTTGAGCCAGTCGTTGTCCTTGTGGAGTATTGCCGGGTCTTTGAATTGTTCCTTGTTACCATTTACGAATCCGGCAAATTCCATCAGCCTGTCAACATCAATCCGTTTCCATTCATATCTTTTCCATTGCCTGTGATGGACTTCGTATTCGACAAAAGGCTCTATTGGAACACGCATGTCCAGGTCTCCGTCACCAATGCAATTACCAACCTCGCAGACTTCCTTGCCTTTGTAAACTTTGCCTGATTTGGTTACAGTCAGGCCGTTGTTTAATTTTACCTGTTGGGCATTTCCTTTACTGTTTCTTGATTCTATTTTCATCTTCGCCTCCTTTCCTTGAATTGATTAATAGTTCTACATCAAATTCATTCTTCAAGAACCTCCGCAAAGCGTTATAGGCGTCGGCTCTTTTCCTTTCTCTTGGTATTACGGTCAGCAGCTCCGCCAAGTCAACCTTGATGCAGAGTCCGGTTTCAAGATTGCGCCCGATATACTTTTCAAGTGCTTCAACGTCAGCCTTGAACTTATCCGGCACAATCACCGTGTTTCCTTTGCTTTCGATTACATCAGGAGAGACACTGTCCTGACGGCTTTCCGGGTACTCTACTTCACCGGAAAGCAAAGTTGACAAACATTGTATCAACATATTTCCTTTATTTTTTATTTCATTACTTAGGCTTTGGGAGCTTCAGAAGCGCGTTTTGACGATTTGGGGCTTCATCTGACATATTACATAGATTAGGATTTGGAGGCTTTTGGGGCGCGTTTTGACGGTTGGGGGCTTGGTATTCTTAAAGTATTGAAATTCAGCCTGTTGTCTTCCTGCTTGTAAAAGGCCGTGAATCAGCTTCCAATATGTGCCCTTTTGCGTTCCAATATGCCGCATTTTACAGTGCGATTCAGTACTTTTTGCAAAATGCTTCGTTTCCAGTCTGTTTCACGATGCAAGTTGAGAACCGCCGAAAGCCTTAACAATGAGGGTGAAGTTCGAGAGACAACCCTTATCCGACGGCCCATACAAACGGTCGTATTCGGATTATCGCCTGGCTTATGGAACAAGATAAAAGTCTATGGGTCGGGCAAAAATCAGGCAGGAGACGCCACAAGTGAAGAATTTGTGGAAAAGGTTGCGGAATTGGAAAGGCGACCAGTCGATGGCCTTTGGTGACGACCCGTATGGAAAGAATTATGCCTTATGTGCAGTTGCTGGAAATATGGCGAACCTGAAAATGGAAGTCCGGGATGTCTTGCGAAGAGCAGGATGTTCCGGCTTTTTTGTTTTTCGCTTTCTCACCTGTGTTTCACCTTTTCACATTTTCACCCTTTCACCGTTTAAAATTTCTTCCGTCTGCAAAACCCCGAAAGCCTTATTTGTGTATTAGAAAGCAACATTATTAACAATTAAAAGAAAACAATTTATGGAAATCAAGAACATTTTGAAGACAGGTTACAAAGTATTAGTGGTGACCGTGACTTTAATCGAGGCCTTTGAGTTAGGCAAGAACCTCATCGGCAGGTGCAACAAGAAGACCGTTGGAGTTTCAGACACTGCGGTTGACACAAACGACGTTGAGAGTGCTTAGCGAAAAAGACCTCGACGTTCTGGTTAATCTCTTTGAGGGCCTTGCTACGCTCTTGAAGGGAATAAGGAAATTAATGGCGGTTTTTGGGAAACT
>ERZ779877.3095-NODE-3095-length-11207-cov-3.495247_pt1 | contig 11207 bp, 8 predicted proteins | sample MGYA00511556_ERZ779877 | MGnify/ENA primary metagenome ERZ779877 (study PRJEB29588, sample SAMEA2159338) | human gut metagenome | biome: human gut; feature: human-associated habitat; material: faeces | place: Denmark | collected 2008/2010 ... | reverse complement strand
CGTTTTAGGGAAGCCCCGAGGCAGAAATGCTCCGGGGCTTTTTTTGTGCCCGTTCAATTCTTTACGAAGTCTGGTAGGAGATTCTATATTGGTCTTTTTTAGAGATATTTCAGTCAAATATTCATGATGAATATAATTGCTTTGAATAAAAAAGTTGCTATATTTGGACTGTGAAAAAAATCCTATATTAGCAGTAAACTTTTATAAATATAAATCATCATGGAAAACAAGATTCAAGAGCTAACCGATAAAATCTATCGTGAAGGGGTAGAGAAAGGAAATGAGGAAGCTCAACGCTTGGTAAGTGAAGCTCAGGCTCAGGCGGAGAAGTTGATTGAAGATGCGAAGAAACAGGCCGAATCAATATTGGCTGATGCGAAAAAAAAGGCTGATGAACTGACTGAAAACACGAAATCGGAGTTAAAACTTTTTGCAGGTCAGGCGGTGAACGCATTGAAGACCGAAGTCGCTAATCTGCTGACTAACCAGACTGTGGAAGAGACAGTGAAGGGCTTTACCGCAGATAAAGAATTCCTTTATAAATTTATTCTGACATTAGCTGAAAAATGGTCCGCCAATGAACCGATTGAAATTTCAGTGAAAGATGCGGACAGTTTGAAAAAATATTTCACTGTAAAGGCGAAGGCATTGCTGGATAAGGGAGTTACGATTAACCAGGTGAATGGAATGAAGATGTTGTTTTCCATTTCGCCTGCAGACGGCTCTTATAAGGTGAATTTCGGAGAGGAAGAGTTTGAAAACTATTTTAAAGAATTCCTTCGTCCTCAGTTAGTTAAAATGTTGTTTTAATCCAATGGCATGAGCAACTATTATTATTTGGTAGCTGGTTTGCCTACTTTGTCTTTAGATGATGGCAAACTAAGCTATACCGTTGAAAACTTTAAATCTGAACTTTATCCTTCTCTGTCTGATAAAGACAAAAAATTGATTGATTTGTTTTACCTGAAGTTTGATAACGTAAATCTACTGAAATTATTAAGAAATAAGGAGGCTGAAATTGACAAAAGAGGCAATTATTCGGCTGAAGATTTGTTGCTTTTAGTGGAAGCAGTTCGTCAGGGAGATGCTCGTGAGAAAAAATTCCCTTCTTATTTGTATGATTTCGTAGCATTGTATCTTCAGAGTGCAGGTGAAGAACATTTCGTTGCTGAGGAAGCACTTGCGGCTGCTTATTATGCGTATGCCATGAAATGTAGTAATCGCTTTGTGAGTCGTTGGTTTGAGTTCAGTCAGAATGTGAACAATATCCTTTCTGCTTTTATCTCACGTAAATATAAATTGGAAGTAGCTCCACGGATAGTGGGAGATACCGAGGTCTGTGAACTGTTGAGAACGTCGAATGCGCGTGATTTCGGCTTGGGAGAGCAGTTGGAGTATATGGAAGACTTGCAACGTATTGCAGAAATGGATGAACTGGTGGAACGGGAAAAGAAAACAGATTTGCTGGCTTGGAAATGGTTGGAGGATGAGTCGTTCTTCAATTATTTTACAATAGAGCGTCTGTTTGTCTTTTGGTTACAGCTGGAGATGATTGAACGCTGGATTTCACTGGATAAAGAAAAGGGAAGCGAACTGTTCCGTCAGATGATTCAGCATTTGAAGGAAGAAGTACAGATTCCGGAAGAGTTTAGAAAATAGTAAAAATAAAATAGAATGGCAACAAAAGGAACTGTGATAGGCGTAATCGCCAATATGGTTACATTGACAGTCGACGGTCCGGTGGCACAGAACGAAATCTGTTACATTTCGACCGGAGGCGACCGCCTGATGGCTGAAGTCATCAAAGTGGTGGGCAAAAATGTGTATGTACAGGTTTTTGAAAGTACACGTGGACTGAAAGTGGGTGCGGAAGCCGAATTTACGGGCCACATGCTGGAAGTGACATTGGGACCGGGCATGCTTTCAAAAAACTATGATGGCTTGCAGAATGACCTTGACAAAATGGAGGGGGTATTCTTGAAACGTGGCCAGTACACTTATCCGCTGGACAAGGAAAAGAAATGGTTATTCAAACCGATCGTGAATGCCGGTGATGAAGTGGGGCCTTCTGCCTGGTTGGGTGAAGTGGAAGAAAACCATCAGCCATTGAAGATTATGGTACCTTTCCAGCTTCAGGGCACTTATAAGGTGAAATCCATTGTAGCGGAAGGTGAATATACGATAGAAGATACAGTCGCAGTCTTGATGGATGCGGAAGGCAACGAGATTCCGGTAAATATGATCCAGAAATGGCCGGTGAAGAAGGCGATGACCAATTATAAAGAGAAGCCGCGTCCTTATAAACTGCTGGAAACAGGTGTGCGTGTCATTGATACGATGAACCCGATTGTGGAAGGAGGTACGGGATTTATTCCGGGACCGTTTGGTACAGGAAAGACGGTGCTTCAGCACGCGATTTCCAAACAGGCCGAGGCGGATATCGTGATTATTGCAGCTTGTGGTGAACGTGCCAATGAGGTAGTGGAAATCTTTACAGAGTTCCCGGAGCTGGTAGACCCACATACAGGACGGAAGCTGATGGAGCGTACAATTATCGTGGCCAATACTTCCAATATGCCGGTAGCTGCCCGTGAAGCATCTGTGTATACGGCTATGACGATGGCTGAATTTTATCGTGCCATGGGACTGAAGGTCTTGTTGATGGCCGACTCTACTTCTCGTTGGGCACAAGCTTTGCGTGAGATGTCCAACCGTATGGAGGAACTTCCCGGACCGGATGCGTTCCCGATGGACCTTTCTGCCATTATCTCCAACTTCTACGGTCGTGCGGGATTTGTACACCTGAACAATGGACAGACGGGTTCTATTACTTTTATCGGTACGGTATCACCGGCCGGAGGTAACTTGAAGGAACCGGTGACGGAAAATACGAAGAAGGTAGCCCGCTGTTTTTACGCTTTGGAGCAGGAACGTGCAGACCGTAAGCGTTATCCGGCCGTAAACCCGATTGATTCTTATTCAAAGTATCTGGAATATCCTGAATTTGAGTCCTATATCACAGAGCATATCAATGGAGAATGGATTGGCAAGGTGACAGAACTGAAGACGCGTCTGTTGCGTGGTAAGGAAATCGCCGAGCAGATTAACATCTTGGGTGATGACGGTGTGCCGGTGGAATATCACGTGATTTTCTGGAAATCAGAACTGATTGACTTTGTGATTTTGCAGCAGGATGCGTTTGACGAGGTGGATGCAGTGACTCCGATGGAACGTCAGGAAGAAATCGTGAATATGGTGATTGATATTTGTCATACGGATTTCAGCTTCGACAATTTTGTGGAAGTAATGGACTACTTCAAGAAGATGATTAATATCTGCAAGCAGATGAACTATTCACCGTTCCGCTCTCCGCAGTACACGGAGTTCCGGAAACAGCTGCAGGAACTGGTGGCTGAACGAAAAGTAAAATAAGTGAAATCAATAAATGGGTAGAAAATGGCGACAAAAGCTTTTCAAAAAATATATACAAAGATTAGCCAGATAACCAAGGCTACTTGTTCGCTGAAAGCGACGGGAGTAGGTTACGATGAACTGGCTATGGTGAACGGCAAGCTGGCGCAGGTGGTGAAGATTGCCGGAGATGAGGTGACCCTGCAGGTTTTTGAAGGTACGGAAGGTATTCCGACTAATGCAGAGGTTGTTTTCTTAGGCAAGTCTCCTACATTGAAAGTGAGCGAGCAGCTGGCCGGACGTTTCTTCAATGCTTTCGGTGAACCGATTGACGGAGGACCGGAGGTGGAAGGTACGGAAGTGGAAATCGGTGGTCCGTCGGTGAATCCGGTCCGTCGTAAGCAGCCTTCAGAGCTGATAGCAACGGGTATTGCCGGTATCGACCTCAACAATACGCTGGTGTCCGGACAGAAGATTCCGTTCTTTGCCGACCCGGACCAGCCTTTCAATCAGGTAATGGCCAATGTGGCCTTGCGTGCGCAGACCGATAAGATTATTTTGGGTGGTATGGGTATGACAAACGACGACTACCTTTATTTTAAGAATGTATTCTCGAACGCAGGTGCCCTCGACCGTATCATCAGTTTTGTGAATACCACGGAGAATCCGCCGGTAGAACGTCTGCTGATTCCGGATATGGCATTGACTGCTGCCGAATATTTTGCGGTGGAGCACAATGAAAAGGTACTGGTATTGCTGACGGATATGACTTCGTATGCCGATGCGTTGGCTATCGTGTCCAACCGTATGGACCAGATTCCGTCGAAGGATTCTATGCCGGGTTCACTCTATTCCGACTTGGCGAAGATTTACGAGAAAGCTGTACAGTTCCCGAGTGGAGGGTCTATCACGATTATTGCGGTGACCACCCTTTCGGGAGGAGATATTACGCATGCAGTGCCGGATAATACAGGTTACATCACAGAAGGTCAGCTCTTTTTGCGTCGTGACAGCGATATCGGTAAGGTAATTGTCGATCCGTTCCGTTCATTGTCACGTTTGAAACAGCTGGTAAGCGGTAAGAAGACCCGTAAAGATCATCCGCAGGTGATGAATGCCGCCGTACGTCTGTATGCCGATGCAGCCAATGCCAAGACCAAGATGGAAAACGGTTTCGACCTGACCAATTACGATGAACGTGCGTTGGCTTTTGCCAAGGATTATGCCAACCAGTTGCTGGCTATCGATGTGAACCTGAACACGACCGAAATGTTGGATGTGACCTGGGGATTGTTCCGGAAATATTTCAAGCCGGAAGAGGTGAACATCAAGAAAGAATTCGTAGATCAGTATTGGAAGAAATAAAAATATAAGACTTTAAAATGGCAATAAAATTTCAGTATAACAAGACCTCTTTGCAACAGCTTGAAAAGCAGCTGAAGGTCCGTGTGCGTACGCTCCCTATCATTAAGAATAAGGAGAGTGCCTTGCGCATGGAAGTGAAACGCTGCAAGGAAGAAGCTGCCGGGCTGGAGGAACGACTGGAAGCGCAAATCTCCTCATACGAGCACATGCATGCCCTTTGGAATGAGTTTGATGCCTCATTGGTAAGGGTAAAAGATGTGCATCTGGGTGTGCGGAAGATTGCAGGCGTCCGTGTTCCGTTGCTGGATGAGGTGGAGTTTGATATCCGGCTATTTAGCTTATTCTGTAGCCCGAAGTGGTATGCCGACGGTATTCATCTGTTGAAGAAACTTGCCGAAACAGCTATCGAAAGAGAGTTTACGCTTGCTAAACTCGATTTGTTGGAACATGCACGAAAGAAGACCACTCAGAAAGTGAACTTGTTTGAAAAGGTGCAGATACCGGGTTATCAGGATGCGCTGCGGAAAATCAAACGCTTTATGGAAGATGAGGAGAACTTGTCAAAATCCTCTCAGAAGATTTTGAAGTCTATTCAGGAGAAAAGAAAGGAGGCGGAAGTATGATTGCAAAAATGACAAAGGTTACTTTTTTGGTGTACCATAAAGAGTATGATTGTTTTTTGAAAAGTATCCGTGACCTGGGAGTCGTACATGTGGTGACAAAGGCACAGGGAGGGGCTGAGAATGCTTCCTTGCAGGAGAGTATCCGCTTGTCGGCCCGGTATGCTTCTGCCATCAAATTGTTGCAGGGAATGGGAGTGCCTTCTGCTGAAGCCCGTGAAGGGGACGCGGATAGCGGAGAACAAGCCTTGCAGCAAACGGAAGAATTGCTTCATCAGTCGCAGCAACTTGCCCATCGCCTTCAGGCGGTAGAAAAAGAGGCGACCGCATTGGAACCATGGGGCGATTTTGACCCTCAAAATATTTCCCGCTTACAGGCAGCCGGTTATCAGATAGGTTTTTATATCTGTTCGGAAAAGCAGTTCAAGCCGGAATGGACGGACTTGTATCATGCTACGGTCATTAACCGGGTTGGTTCGAAACTCTATTTTGTAACGATTACGAAAGGTGATGCTGTGCCGGAACTGGAAGTGGAAACAGCCAAGTTACCGGAAAATTCGCTTTCCGTCTTACAACAAACCGTGACCGATTTGAAGGCGCAGCAAGAAACCCTTCAAAATAAATTGAAGGAACTGGCCGGAACTGTAATTCTGGATTTGCAGGCTGCCCAGCATCGGGTACATTCGCAGATTGAGTTCTCGAAGGTAGTATTGAGTACCGATGCATTGGCCGACAATAAGCTGATGTTGCTGGAGGGATGGATTCCCACGGAACGTGTAGCGGAAATGACCGAGTATCTTCGTTCGCAGGAAGTCTATTATGAGACAGCGGCTCCTGTACCGGGGGATGATGTACCTATCCTTTTGGAGAATAAAGGCTTCTTCCGGTTGTTTGAGCCGATTATGCGGCTGTATATGTTGCCGAAGTACAACGAACTGGACTTGACGCCGTTCTTTGCTCCGTTCTTTATGCTGTTCTTCGGTCTCTGCCTGGGAGATTCCGGATATGGCTTGTTTATGTTGCTGGCCGTCACATTGTATCGCTTGTTTGCTAAGAAACTGAGTGCATCCATGAAGCCGATTCTGACTTTGGTGCAGATTTTGGGCGCTTCGACCATGGTGTGCGGTTTGCTGACGGGTACCTGTTTCGGCTTTAACCTGTATGATATCCAACTGCCGCTTTTCCAGACTTTGAAGGAATCCATTTCGCTGGACAACCAGCAAATGTTCAATCTTTCACTGATTCTGGGAGGAGTACAGATTATTTTCGGTATGATTCTGAAAGCTGTCAATCAGACTATTCAGTTTGGTGTGAAATATGCCATCTCTACCATTGGTTGGATTTTGATTTTGGTCAGCACGGCGGTTGCTTTTGCGGCTCCGGGTGTAATGGCAATGGGAGGTACCCTGCATCTGGTCTTTTTGGGTATTGGCGTACTGATGGCTTATCTGTACAATAGTCCGGATAAGAATGTGTTTGTCAATATCGGTTTAGGGTTGTGGGACAGCTACAACATGGCTACCGGCTTGCTGGGTGATGTCTTGTCGTACGTCCGTCTGTTTGCCTTGGGCCTTTCCGGTGGCATTCTGGCCAGTGTATTCAACAGTCTGGCTGTCGGAATGAGCCCGGACAATGTGATTGCCGGTCCTATCGTCATGGTACTGATATTTGTCATCGGCCATGCCATCAATATCTTTATGAATGTGTTGGGTGCCATGGTGCATCCGATGCGTCTGACCTTCGTGGAATTCTTCAAGAATGCTGGGTACGAAGGAGGAGGAAAGGAATATAAACCTTTCAAGAATTAATATAACAAAGTAATTAAAAACTAAAAAAACGAATAATTATTATGGAAATGAATCTTTTGATTGCCTACATTGGCATCGCGATTATGGTTGGTTTGTCAGGTATCGGTAGTGCGTATGGTGTAACCATTGCAGGTAATGCATCCATTGGTGCGCTGAAAAAGAATGACAGTGCTTTTGGTAACTTCCTGGTATTGACTGCACTTCCAGGTACACAGGGTCTGTACGGTTTTGCCGGTTACTTTATGTTCCAAAGTATTTTTGGAGTATTGACCCCGGAAATCACAGCCATTCAGGCTTGTGCCGTATTGGGTTCAGGTATCGGCTTGGGACTGGTAGCCTTGTTTTCTGCTATCCGTCAGGGACAGGTTTGTGCCAACGGTATCGCAGCCATCGGTCAGGGACACAACGTGTTTGGTAACACTTTGATTTTGGCTGTATTCCCTGAATTGTATGCCATTGTAGCTTTGGCTGCTACCTTCTTGATGGGTTCTGCCTTAGCCTAAAAATTAGTTAATCATTACATTTCCCCGTGGTGCAGCCAGACTGTCTCACGGGGAAATTTTTTTGTGATTTCTGTTACATTTACAAATTTGTTAGGTTGTTGATAATCAGTGTATTCTATTTCATTTTGCTAAAGATTATAGACAGAATCCATGCCGAAACTATAAAAACTTTCGTTTTTTTTCTTCCGTTTCAATATTTTTTGTATCTTCGCGGTTGATTTAGAAGATGTTAAAGACGATGATGAAACAGCTACTAACACCTGATTATATTTTCGAATCTAGTTGGGAAGTATGTAATAAAGTGGGTGGCATCTACACTGTATTGTCTACAAGAGCAAAAACCTTGCAGAATACTTTCCCAGATCGAATCTTTTTTATAGGGCCAGATGTCTGGTTGGGTAAAGAAAATCCTCTATTTGTAGAAGAACCAAAACTTCTTCAGGCGTGGAGGGAACATGCAACTAAGAAAGATGGGTTGAATATCCGTGTGGGACGATGGAATGTCCCAGGAAATCCCATTGCAATTCTAGTGGATTTTACTCCTTTTTATAAGGATAAAAATGATATCTATACACAAGCGTGGCTTGACTTCCATGTAGATTCCCTGCATGCTTATGGGGATTATGATGAAGCTTCCATGTTTTCATACGCAGCCGGAAAAGTCGCTGAAAGTTTCTATAGGTATAATCTGACAATGACCGATAAGGTGATTTACCAGGCTCATGAATGGATGACAGGGCTGGGAGCACTCTATCTACAGAAACATGTACCGGAAATAGCCACAATCTTTACTACACACGCAACTACCATCGGACGTTCCATTGCCGGGAACAATAAACCTCTCTATGATTACTTATTCGCTTATAACGGTGACCAGATGGCCCGTGAACTGAATGTGGAGTCTAAGCATTCCATTGAGAAGCAGACTGCGCATTTCGTGGATTGTTTCACTACAGTCAGCGACATTACGAACAATGAATGTAAGGAGTTGTTGGAGAAAGAAGCGGATGTGGTGTTGATGAATGGGTTTGATGACGATTTCGTTCCGAAAGGTGAAATGTTCGGGAAGAAACGGAAATATGCAAGAGCTTTACTTTTGAACTTAGCCAATAAGCTGCTGGGTACCCATTTGGATGATGACACACTGATTGTAGCAACCAGCGGACGCTATGAGTTTAAGAATAAAGGAATCAATGTGTATTTGGAAGCCTTGAACCGTTTGACACGTGAAAAGAACCTGACGCGTGAAGTGTTGGCTTTTGTCAATGTGCCGGGTTGGGTAGGTGAAGCTCGTGAAGATTTGAAACAGCGCTTGGAAAGTGACAAGGATTATGATACTCCGTTGGAATGTCCTTTTATTACGCACTGGTTGCATAATATGCCAGAAGATAAGGTCTTGAATTATATCAACCACGCCGGCTTCACGAACGCGGCATCCGAAAAACTAAAGATCATATTCGTTCCTTGTTATTTGGACGGTAAAGGAGGTATTTTCAATAAGACCTATTATGATATGCTGATAGGGATGGACGCTACCGTATATCCTTCCTACTACGAGCCGTGGGGATATACCCCGCTGGAAAGTATCGCTTTCGGTATACCGACGATCACGACCAATCTGGCTGGTTTCGGTATGTGGGCGAAGAAAACGGTATCCGGAGATAACCTTAGCGAAGGCGTAGAGGTTATTAATCGTACGGATTTCAATTATTTTGAGGTAGCGGACGCTATCATGAACTCCATCCTGGCTCTCAGCCAAAAGGATGCTACGGACATCGAGGAAATCAAACAGCGTTGTTTCGATCTCGCTCGAAAAGCTGAATGGAGCAAGTTTATCGACTATTATCTGACCGCATTCGACATCGCCATAAAGCATGCCGAGGAAAGAAACAGCTAAATATTGCTCATAATTAATAAGATAATGCTATCTTTGCACTCGTTTTTAGACAAACACTTTAAACTTCACGATAATGAAAATTAAGGCGAATAACGCAAACAGTCCTATTTGGAAGGACGTCTACTCACATTCCAAGCTTCCACAACAGTTGGAACCACTTAATGAGATCGCTACAAATCTTTGGTGGGTATGGAATCATGAAGGCGCTAAACTATTTGGCAAGATCGACAAACAACTTTGGAAATCCACAGAAGGTAACCCTGTACAGCTATTGCAAAGCCTTTCACACAAACGTATGGAAGAGATCTTAGCAGATAAGGAGTTAATGGCTGAAATCCAAAAGGTATACGCTGATTTCAAAGCTTATATCAATGTAAAACCCGACAAGACACAACCGTCTGTAGCCTACTTCAGCATGGAGTACGGTTTGACCAATGTATTAAAGATTTACTCAGGTGGTCTGGGAGTATTAGCCGGTGACTACTTGAAAGAGGCCAGCGATAGTAATATCGATTTATGTGCCGTAGGTTTCTTGTATCGTTACGGCTATTTCACACAGAGCCTTTCAATGGATGGACAGCAGATTGCCAACTACGAGGCACAGAACTTCGGCAGCCTGCCGTTGACTCAGGTATTGCAGTCGAACGGAGAGCCGATGGTATTGGAAGTTCCTTATCCGGGCAGAACCGTTTACGCTCATATCTGGAAAGTTAGCGTAGGTCGTGTACCTTTGTACTTAATGGATACGGATATTCCTCAGAACAGCGAATGGGATCGTTCCATCACGCACCAATTATATGGTGGCGACTGGGAGAACCGTATGAAACAAGAGTATTTGTTGGGTATCGGTGGTATCATGATGCTGAACAAGTTAGGTATCAAGAAACAAATTTATCACTGCAACGAGGGACACGCCGCTTTGATCAACGCTCAGCGTTTGGTAGACTATATCCAGAACGACGGCCTTTCATTCAACCAAGCGTTGGAGGTAGTTCGTGCTTCCGCCCTCTATACGGTACACACTCCGGTTCCGGCAGGTCACGATTACTTTGATGAGGGTTTGTTCGGACGTTACATGGGTGAGTTCCCCGGCAAGTTAGGTATTAGCTGGCAAGACTTCATCGATATGGGACGTGAGAACCCGGGCTCTAACGAGAAATTCTCCATGAGCGTATTCGCCTTGAACACTTGCCAAGAGGCTAACGGCGTAAGCTGGTTGCACGGTAAGGTTTCTCAGCGCATGTTCGCCCCGGTTTGGAAAGGTTACTTCCCGGATGAACTGCACGTTGGTTATGTAACGAACGGTGTACACATGCCGACTTGGGCCGCTACGGAGATGAAGAAATTCTATGCGGATAAACTAGGTAAAAACTTATTCAAAGATCAATCTAACAGAAAGCAATGGGAAGGAATCCAGAATGTATCCGACGAGGAAATCTGGAATCTCCGTATGACCTTGAAGAATAAATTGATTGATTACATCCGTGTTCAATATAAAGATAGCTGGTTGAAGAACCAAGGTGATCCTTCTAAGGTAGTTTCCATCCTTGAGAAGATCAACCCGAATGCCTTGCTGATCGGTTTCGGTCGTCGTTTCGCTACT
>ERZ779877.3094-NODE-3094-length-11209-cov-2.668549_pt1 | contig 11209 bp, 9 predicted proteins | sample MGYA00511556_ERZ779877 | MGnify/ENA primary metagenome ERZ779877 (study PRJEB29588, sample SAMEA2159338) | human gut metagenome | biome: human gut; feature: human-associated habitat; material: faeces | place: Denmark | collected 2008/2010 ... | reverse complement strand
TTCCTTATCTGCCGGCAGTTAGGGACACTCCTGGCGCAGCCAATGAAGACCTCTACGGATGAATTCCAGGCCGCTCCGTCGCTCCAGACATCGTTTCCGCGCCTCGTGCCTGCCCCAAACAATCAAAACAAGCCCTTTTCGCTGCAACCTCAAAGGTCTGTGGGCAAAAAAGGCCAAATATGAGTACTGTTACCATTTTAATAGCAGGCAAAACCACCCAAAATGACGTCCGAGCGTCCCCTACAGCCCCCTAAAGCAGCCAACCTGACTGGTTTAAGGCGTATTGGAGCCAATTTTAATGAACATACTGTTGGTTATGTTCATTATTTTCTTGGATATAAATGCTATTCACTTAGCAACATTACTCATATTTGGCATTTTTGCCCACTGCCATATAACTAACGCCCTATAGCAGACAAAAAACAGGCCGCAGCCCATCGCTGCGGCCTGTTCGGAAGCAAAAGTGGGCGTTAAGCGCTGTAGCCCATCGCTTGCAGCACAAACATGACGACCGTCAGCACCGTAATCACGCCGATTGTCGCCCAAGTGAGCACATTCCACACGCGGCCGTTGCGGTTGGCGCCCATAATGTGACGATCGGCGGCAATAACCACCTGGAACACCAAAACCACGGGCAACAGCACGCCGTTGATGACCTGCGAGGTCATCATAATCTGGAACAGATCAACGCCGGGCATAAGCACCAGCACGGCAGAGATACCGATGATGGCCGTAATGATGCCGCGATAGACCGGGGCCTCGTCCCAGCTGCGATCGGCACCGCGCTCCCAGCCAAATGCCTCGCAGATGGCGCTGGACGTAACGCCTGGCAGCACACAGGCGGCCAAGAAGCTCGCCGCGACCAGGCCCGAGGCAAACAGCACCGTGGACCACTGGCCCGCGATGGGCTCCAATGCGCGGGCGGCATCGGCAGCGTCGCTAATCTGAATGCCTGCAGGGAACAACACCGTACCGGTCGTGATGATAATGAAGCCCGCAATGATATCAGCAGCGATCGAGCCGCTCACGGTGTCGATACGCTGCAGCACGATATCGTCCTCGCCCGCATTCTTATCGACCACGTTGTTCTGCGCCAAGAAGATCATCCACGGCGCGATGGTGGTACCGATCGTTGCGACCACAAGCGACACGTAGCTGGGGTCATTTTGGATGTTGGGCACAACCAGGTCGACCGCCACCTCGCCCCAGCTGGGACCAGCCATAAATGCAGCGACAATGTAGGTCACAAACACGCAGCTCACCAGCAGCAGAATCTTCTCGATGCGCTGGAAACTGCCCGACATGGTAAGCATCCAAACCAGCAGCGCCACCAGCGGCACCGAGATGCTCGCCGGAACGCCAAACAGAGCAAGGCCGCTCGCGATCCCCGCGAACTCCGAGATGGTCACCGCCGTGTTGGCGATCAACAGCGCTGCCATGGCCAGCACGCTCTTGCGCACGCCAAAGCGCTCGCGAATGAGCGACGCCAGGCCCTTACCCGTGACGCATCCGCAGCGCGCCGCGGTCTCCTGCGTCACGATAAGCAGCACGGTCATGACGGGAAGCATCCACAGCATCTTGTAGCCATAGCTGGCACCGGCGCTGGAATACGTGGCGATGCCGCCGGCGTCATTACCCGAAAGCGCCGCCAGAAGGCCAGGGCCCATGGCGCCAAAGATGGCCGCGATGGTCAGCTTTTGCTTGGTGCTCGCCTTTTGCTTCGTGTTTTGCACGCGACCACCTACCCCATGACCGACATGGTGAGCAGCACTGCGGCGATGCAGTACGCCACGCATGAAATCATGACGGCAATGACGTTCATGGCGGTACCCGACGTATTGAGGTCGTGCTCGTCACGCCAGAACAGTACCATCAGGTAAATCACGGCGCTCATGTTGCCAATCAGGCAGACAATGGCCGCGATGTTAAAGCAGCCGGTAAAGAGCTGCTCTTCAAACATGGGCGCGTCGAGGAACGCAGCGGTGCGCACCAGCTGGGCGCACAGGTAGGTCACGAGCGACAGAATCAGGCCCATGCCCGTGCTCTGGAAGAAAAATCCCAGATACGGCTTGGGCTCATCGTCATGGCCGTCGTACTCCAGGAAGTAGTTCTTGACGAACGACACCATACGCGAGGCAGCCAGCAACACGAGCGGCATGGCGCACATGGGGAACACCACCAGATGCGCAGAGCCCAGCGCCGTTCCCAGCACTGTTGCCATGATGCACGAGGCAATACCCCACACGACAACCCAGTACTGGCGATGCACGAACCAGCTGAGCACGTTCGTCGAGTCGTCCGACGCGCTATCGCCCGAGCCGACACCGGCGATCTGCAGGTCCTCCTGATGCTCCTCGGCGATAACGTCCATGGCGTCGTCGAAGGTCACGATACCCAGGATATGACGGTTCTCGTCGCAGACAGGGATGGCAACCAGGTCGTACTTGGTCATCTCGTCCGTCACGTCTTCCTGGTCCTCGTCGGGCGACACGTAGACCAGGTCGCGATAGGCCAGCTGACCCAGCGTGGCGTCGCGGTCGGCTACGATCAGCGTGCGCAGCGAAAGCACGCCGGTCAGCATGCCGCTCGGATCCTCGGTATAGACGTAATAGACACTCTCGAAGTCCTCATCGAGTTTGCGAATCGCCTCGATGGCATCGCCGACCGTCGCCGTGGCGGGCAGCGAGACAAACTCCGAGGTCATGATGCGACCGGCGGTGTTGTCCTCATAGCCCAGCAGGTTACGAATCGCCTTCTCCTCCTTGACGCCCATCAGGCGCAGGAGCTTCTCGGCCTTCTCGTAATCGAGCTCGTCGATCAGGTCGGCGGCGTCGTCCGGGTCCATCATGGCCAGCATCGACGATGCGTCCGTATCGGACAGGCCCTCGAGCATCTCGGTCATAAGTTCGTCGTCATCGAACTCCGAGATGGCCTCGGCGGCCTGGGCGGTGTCGAGCTGCGCGAACACCTGCGCACGCAGGCGCGGGTCGAGCTGCTCGATAATGTCGGCAATGTCGGCAGGGTGCAGCTCGCCGAGCGTCTTGTGCGACACCGACAGCTGGATGTTTTTAGTCGAACGGTCGAGCAGGTCCATGTAGGACCAGGCGATGATATCCTCGCCGAGCGGTTTGCCCAGGTGCTTCATAAAGCCCTCGACGACATGCTCGAGTGCGGGGCTGATCGCGCGCAGCAGACCGCGGGCGCCAACTTCGGCACCCAGTAGGCGCAGCTGATTTTCGCCCGACATGGAAAACTTGATGTCGTTTACGCGCACGACCTTCATGCCCTGCGTGTCGACAATCTGCTTGTTGAGCACGTCGCGGGCGAGCAAGAGTTCGGTCGGCTGCAGGTACGAAAAACGGATTTCGGTGGCCGACGTCTTAAGGTGTACACCCGTCTCGTCGATACGGTCGACCCATTTGCGCCAACTGATCATAAACGGCGTCTTGCCGGGTCCGCGGAACGCGAGCGACGTCACGTGCGGAAAAACTTCGCCGGTAGCAATGCCAAAATCGTTCACAACGCCGAGCTTTTCGCCATCGACGTCCAAGACCGGCAGTTTGAGCATCTCACTCAGATAATTCACTGGTGCTCCCCATCATTATCCCTTCGGACTGCGGCCATGCCGGCACGCCATCCGTGGACTTTTAAATATGTATACGCATGCGCGGGCGGCACGCCGCTCGGCGCTCACACCCCGTGCATGCGCAAGAAGCACCTGCAAGGGGTCATCGACTGTATGGTCGAGGTTTGGATTTCACCTGCAACCTTTCTCTTGACCCTTGTTATCCGCAGTAACTATAGCATCAGCATCGCGCCGTGGCGCCAAATTTATGCGTCGCACATCGCAGGCATACCAAACGCTGACGCATCCGTAACATAGTCATTGGGGACGTTCTTAAATGACTAGTCTGTGGTGTCATCATCTTCGGCGAGCTGGGGGAACACGGCGTTTTTGGGCATGGTGACCTTCGTCAGCGAGGTGAGCTTTTTGCTCAGCGATGCGTCTGTCTTGACCAGATCGCTCAACGTCACGATTTTGTAGCCGTCGGCAATAAGCCCGTCGATAATCTGCGGCAGCGCCTCAAGCGTCTGCTCGGCGCACTTATCGTTATCGGTCAGCAGCACAATGTTGCCTGGCGTCACCGAATCGAGCACCGTCGAGACCTGCTCGTCGGCACCGTTGAGCAGCCAGTCGCCCGAATCGATATTCCACGAGACCACGGCAGACACCAGGTCCATCGCATCAATCCAGTTTTGCTCGTCAAAGGCTGCGTAGGGAGCACGCAAAAGCATCGTCTTCACGCCGGTCGCGGACTTGATCGCCTCGGTGCCCTTCGAAACCTGCTCGCGCACCGCATCGCGTTCCTGGCCCTTGAGCGACTCGTCGCGGTAGCTGTTGGAGCCGACCTCGCAGCCGGCATCGACAATCGCCTTGGCCGTGGCAGGCGAGGCCTCGGCCGCATCGCCCGAAAGGAAGAACGTCGCGGTGACGCCCTTTTCCTTGAGCACCTGCAAGATCTGTTTGGTGGCGCCGCTCGGACCCTCGTCAAACGTCAGTGCCACGTACTTTTTGTTGCCCTTGGGCGCCACGCTGGCGCACGCAACAACGCAATCGGTGGCGGGCACAACCTCGCCGCGGTCTTGCGTCTTGCCCGACTGCTCACCAACCCACACCTCGGATCGGCCCTGGACACCCCATGTCTGCACATACTCGATAGCGCCCGTGCCCTCGACCTTGAGCTTGGGCTCGATAACCGTAGCCTGAACCTCGTGCTTCTCGTAAGTGTTACGGCCATCCTTGACCGTCACCTTCTCGCCGCCCTCGAGTTCGCGGCTATCCCATTTGCCCTGCTTCACGCGCTTGCCGTCGACCTTCACCGACAGCTTTTCGCCCCCATGGCGCTTGAGCACGCTGTCATCGACGGCCAGCAGGTCGCCTGCGTCGTAGGTGTCAGTCAACTCCTGGTCGTCGATGAGATTCTGCAGCGTAGAGCCCACACGCACCGCGGTCTTCTGGCCGTTGAGCTCCACGTCCACACTGCGGTTGACGTAGCCCACGACGGCAGCGATAAACAGCACGAGCGCGCAACCCACGGCGATGAGCGCATAGGGCAGGCGAGACGAGCGACGGGGCGTGCGGCTGTTGCCGATGCGAGCGCTGCGGTCGCTAAAGCCGCGGCTATGGTTGAGATACATCGCGCCGGGCTTACGGTGACGCTTGCGCTGACCGCTGGGCAGCTGCCCCAGGTCGCGGCGCGCCGTCGGACGCGCACCCGAACGCCCGTTTAAGTTGGATCCGTTTTGGCGCATGTGCCCTCCCCCATAAACACAGCAAGCCGGAGCAACAGGTCTCCGGCTTGCCTCCCATCATTTGGTACGTCGCTATTTTGTAGCTTTTGACGAGCCGCCGCTCGCCTTTTGGTATTCGTCCTTAAAGGCCTTGAACATGCCGCGCGTCTTGCCGAGCTGCTTGCCCAGTGCGCGACTGCCCTTGTCCACGGCAACCGATCCCTTGTCATCGAGCACCTTGGCGCCCTTCTTGACCTTATCGCCCACCACGACGCTTGCCTCGGCAGCCTTTGCAGCGACGCCGCCCGAATACCCGATCGACTTGACCTCGTCCGAAACGATCATCGCGCCGTCTGCATAACCGCGCAGCATCGTCGGCGGCACCTGCGTGTCACCGACCAAAACACTCGAAGCAGCACCAGCGGTCACATAGAATGCCTGCACGATGCCCGAGCGTGGCTTGAACTCAACGTCCGAGCAATAGCCCACGACGTCGCCCGATTCCGTGCGCACGTCCATACCGACCCAGATGATGCAATCGTCCAGGTTGATGTCGAGGCGCTTGGCCGCAGCGGCATCGTAGGTGCCCTTGACGTCATCAACCGCGATGGCGCCCTCGTAGACGCCAATGGCATCGAGCGCCACAAATCGATCAGGGCGCTCGATCATACCCGCGATATCGGACTGGCGAACCATAAAGCCCACCACGCGCGTACCGCCCGGGGTAAAGACCGGAAAGTGAATCTTGCCAAGCTTTTTAGGGCTGCGCGGCGTGCCGTCTTTTTTGGTGCGCTTATCCTCGGTAGGCTTGCGATAGATCTTGGCGCCGACAAAATCCCCAGCGCGCATTATGCCTCGGTCGAAGGCTCCGCGGCCTCGGTGTCGGCCTCGACGGCGTTCTCGACCACGACATCGGCGGCGGGTGTCACGTTACCACCCGAGATGGCGTCGTTGAGCTGCTCGCGCAGCTGGTCCATGCGCTCGCGGGCAAGGTCAACCTTGGCACGCAGGTCATCGGTCTTGGCGTCGACCATCGGGCCAAAATCGTTGACCGCGGCGCGGGCCTCCTCGGCACTGTGCTCGTAGGTGTCGCGCATGTTATCCCAGGCGTCGTTGGCGATATCGGCAGCCATGGCGCGGGTCTCGGCGCCCGAGCGCGGAGCCAGGGCGACGCCGATGATGGCGCCGGCAGCATTCCGTTGTGCCGCTTCCAAGGTCTGGCGGTTGCTGATGCCGAAACCTATCATGCGGGGGTGGCGCAGTCCCATGCCGTTCACACGGTTGAAGTAGGCCTGCTTGCTGTCGTCGAATTCTTTTTGTGCCCCCGTGGTGGCCGCCGACGACACCATGTAGATGAATCCGTCGGTGTGTTCGTCGATGAAGCGGATGCGTTCCTCGCTGGTCTCGGGCGTGATGAGCATGATGATGCGCAGTCCGTAGCGGTCGGCCACGGGCTTGTAGTGTTCCATGTAGTCGCGGAAGGGCAGGTCGGGGATAATCATTCCGTCGATGCCGCATTCGGCGCACTGCCGGCAGAACGCCTCGAAACCGAAGTGGAATATGGGGTTGAGGTAACCCATGAGGACGAGCGGGATGTCCACGTCGCGGCGGATGCCTTCCAGTTGGGTGAACAGTTTGCGCAGGCTCATGCCGCCGCGCAAGGCTTTGGTGGCCGCGTCCTGGATGACGGGCCCGTCGGCCATCGGGTCGCTGAAGGGTATGCCGACTTCCAGCATGTCGATGCCGCGCGAGGCGAGGGTGCGGATGATGTCGGCCGTGCTGTCGGGCGAGGGGTGCCCGGCACAGAAGTAAAGCGAAAGGATTCCCTGCTTTTTTTCTTCGAATAGTCTGTTGATTCTGTTCATAATATTATGTGTTTTATTGTTTTCCGTCTGTTTGTTCTTTTAAAGCTTTGATGAAGCGGGAGAGCGCTTCTGCGTCCTTCAACGCGGGGGAAATCTCGAACCGAGAGTTCAAATCCACCCCGGCCCAACGGGGATGGTCGAAGTGCCGTAGCGCTTCCATACTGTCCGGGCCGATGCCTCCGCTGAGGAAGAAGGGGCGCCGGCCGTCGTAGGCCGTGAGCACGTCCCAGTCGAATGTCCGTCCGCTGCCGCCCGCCGTGGGGCAGGAAGTGTCGAAGAGGAAATAGTCGCAAGCCGTTTCGTAGTCCGCCGTGACGGGGAAAGGGGCATCGGGGGCAATGCTGAAAGCCTTGACCAGCTCCACCGCTTGTCCGTCCCTGCCGCAGATTTGCTTCACGGCGCGGCAGAATTCCGGCGTTTCGTGCCCATGCAGCTGCACGGCGTCCAGTCCGAGCTGTTCCACCCGTTCCGCCACCTCGGTGGGCGACGGGTCGATAAACACGCCCGTCCTGCGGCATGCCGCGGGCAGATAGTCCGGACGTCCGGTCACGTTCCGGCGCGAGCCCGTCCAGCAGATGAAGCCCATGTAGTCCGGCCGAAGGGCTTCCACCCGGCGGATGTTGTCCGGTTCGCGCATGCCGCATACTTTGATGAGCAACCGTTTCATGGCTCCAGTTTTTGGATGAATGCCCGCAGGGCGGCGCCCGGGTCGGGCTGGCGCATGAAGGCTTCGCCCATCAGGAAACCGCGGAAGCCGGCCTGGCGCAGTTGCCGTACCGTTTCGGGACGGGAGATGCCGCTTTCCGACACCAGTAGCGGGCCGGAGGGCAGGAGGGAAGCGATGCGGAAGGAGTTCTCCACGTCGGTGTGGAACGTGCCCAGGTTGCGGTTGTTCACGCCCAGCATGTCCGGTTCTTCGGCAGCCGGATAGTCCAGTTCCCGTTCGCCGTGCACTTCCAGCAGCACTTCCAGTCCCAGTTCGCGGGCCTTGCGGGCCAGCGCGGCATATTCCCCGATGGTGAGCGCCGCGGCGATGAGCAGCACGGCGTCGGCCCCTATCAGCCGTGCCTGGTAGAGCTGGTATTCGTCGACGATGAATTCCTTGCGCAGGATGGGGACGGACACCATGGGGCGGGCCGTGCGGATGAAGTCCGCCGCTCCGCCGAAATAGTCCGCGTCGGTCAGGATGGAAAGGGCGGCAGCACCGGCTTCGGCGTATGCGGCGGGAATGATGTCTGCTCGTCCGTCTTCCTTGATCCAACCCTTTGAGGGCGATTTCCGTTTGAATTCGGCAATGATGCCCGTGGCCGAGTCGTGCAGGCTTCTGCGCATGGAGCGATGCTTTAATGCTGACGATGCAAGTCCGTGATTATCAATGCGAAGATTCGTTTGCTGCTCCATCTCGCTTTCGATTTGGCGCTCCACTTGTTCGTAAAGGCTTGCGGGCGGAAGTGCGGCCTTCTCGCGCACCAGTTCGGCCCGTTTGTTCTCCAATATCTCTTCCAGAATGTCTTTCATCTTTTCAATTGTTGAGTTCCACGAATTGTTTCAGGCAGCCCAGTGCCCGTCCGCTTTCCAATGATTCGCGGGCTGCGGCGAGGCATTCTTCGATGTCCTTGTCCGGTTCCATCACCTTGATGGCGAAGGCCGCGTTGGCCAGCACCACGTTTTTGCGGCTCTCCGTGCTGCGGTTTTCCAGCACGCTGTCAAAGATGTCCGCCGCCTCGTCCGGCGTGGCCCCGCCGTAGAGTTCTTCCGGCCGGGCCGCGGGTAGCCCGAGCTCTTCGGGGCGGAAGACCTTTTCCATCGTGTGGGTCTTCACCTTGAAATCGCCCGTGAGCGAGATTTCGTCGTAGCCGTCGATGCTGTTCAGGATGCCGTATCCCGTGCCCAGCCTTTCGTAGACGCTGCTGTAGAGCCTCATCTGGTTCAGGTTGGCCACGCCCAGGAGCTGATAGGCCGGGCGGCAGGGGTTCACCAGCGGGCCGAGAAGGTTGAAGCAGGTGGGAATCTGGAGCATCTTGCGCACGGGAGCCACGGACTTCATGCCGGTGGCGAAGAGCGGGGCGTGGAGGTAGACGAAGTTGCACGTCTCCAGGCTGCGGCGCAGGCGGTCGGCGTCGGCGGTGAACTTCACGCCGTGGCGCTCCATGACGTTGCTGGCCCCGGAAGTGGACGTGGCGGCGTAGTTGCCGTTCTTGGCCACCATGTATCCGGCGCCGGCCACCACGAAGCAGGCGCAGGTGGAGATGTTGAACGTGTTCTTGTTGTCGCCGCCCGTGCCCACGATGTCGATGACGCGGTAGGGGCTGAAGTCCACGGGGCGGCCCGTTTCAATGAGTCCGTCGCGCAGGCCGAGCAGTTCGTCCACCTTGATGCCCCGCATGATGAGTCCGGTGAGCAGGGCGCTGACTTGCACGTCGTTATATTCTCCGTCCACGATGCCGCGCACGAGGTGGCAGGTTTGGCGGCGGTCCAGCACTTCGCCGTTTACGAGTCTTGTGAGTGTCTGTTTCATAAGTGTATGGTTTTAATGTGTTGTTGTTTACTGTTGGGGATGGATAAAAAGAAAGGAGGCCTGCCGTAAGTACGACAGGCCTCCATGCGTTCATATTGTGTGGTTAGGGATACATACAAGGCTTGCTCCTCACGACTTTTCCGGTCTTGAGTTGCGCCACCACCAATATGTATTCTGATTCAAAAACATGATCTTCTTTTCTATTCTTGTTTGTTCTGTTGCCGCAAATATACGGAGTTTTTGTTTATCCGCCAACTCTTGGGCGAAGTTTTTTTCCCGGAAAGTTCCGGGCGTCGCATTCTTCGGTCGTTCCCTCTATGGTCTTTTCAAATGGAAGAGGACCAGGACGGCTTCGCACGAATCCCGCTGCGGTTTCCACCGCTGCAGGTCGCCCGTGTGGTAGAGGCAGGCCAGAGCGTCGGCGTGTTGCCCTGCGGGGCCGAAGGGGATGCAGGCCGTGGTGTCGGGCCTGCCTTGCAGGGCGGGCGTGCCGTCCAGCGGGGCGAAGGAATAACAGGTCGTCCCTTCTTTGAAGAACCGATGGACGAAACGGTCGTTGAACACGAAGACGGAGGTGGTGAAGGCGTGCCCCGTGCGTTCCGCCTCGCTGCCCTTCTTGAGTCCGGTTTCGAGGTTGTCCTTTCCGTAGTCGGTCCGGAAGGCCGGTTGCGGTCCCTGTTCCGTCCAGCGGCACACCTCGTTTGCATAAGGTTCGGCAAAGTACGTGTCGCCGTCTTCCCCCTGCGTGAACGTCCGGTTCTCGTAGATGAGGTCCAGTTCCATTCCGGACGGCAGGTAGCTGTCCAGCATGTGCCCCTCGTCGTCGGTGTGCACGAGGCGGTGGAGCTGCGGCGTGGCCATCAGGTTGCAGAAGAGGAAGCCGTCGTCGGTCTTGGCGAAGTCCAGCGCCGGAAATTCCACGCGGAAGGAGCGCTCAAAGTCCAGCCGGGCGTCGTTCACCAAGACTTGTCCGCTCTGGGAATCCAGGAAATACACGCAACTGTCCTTCGCGTCGATGGCCCGCAGCGAGGCGTATTCGCCATGCCCGTGTCCTATTCTTCGCACGCGACGGACGAGATTGCCGGAGGGCAGGCTGAAAGCCCATGCGGCACCGTCCCAGTCTGTCGCATACAGCATGGAGTCTGTCAGGCAGAAGTCCACGATGGGCCCCATGAAATAAGGCCCGGTGTGCAAGGCGATGGTGTCGATGCGGGTGGCGAAGTCGGACTGCCGCAGGATGCGGTCCCGGTAGTCGGCGATGTTTATCACGATGGTTTCTTTCTCGTTTCCGGTGGCATTGCCGTTGCCGTTGCACCCTCCCAATGGGAAGAGGGCGGCCAGGCATGCGGCATGCAAAAGATGGGTCGGTTTGCGCATGATTGTGATTTTTGGCAGATGTGCAAATGTAGGGAAAAAAAGCGGAAGGACCAACCGCTTATAAAAAAAGCGAACAAAATAAATGTCGGGCGGTGCTGCCGCCATCCTTATGGTGAAGCTCCGGCCGGGCGGCAGGCATGTGCCTAATGGCAGAGGG
>ERZ779877.3093-NODE-3093-length-11209-cov-2.700735_pt1 | contig 11209 bp, 7 predicted proteins | sample MGYA00511556_ERZ779877 | MGnify/ENA primary metagenome ERZ779877 (study PRJEB29588, sample SAMEA2159338) | human gut metagenome | biome: human gut; feature: human-associated habitat; material: faeces | place: Denmark | collected 2008/2010 ... | reverse complement strand
ACGAGGCAGCCGGACGGACCCGCCCTTCGGCCAGGCGCGCGTCGGGCGAATGCCTCCCCCTGCGTTTCCACGCCGCTCCCGCATACAGGCATCAGGGCATCCGATAGTCTGACATTCCGGTTCATTCCGCCGCCTTGAAGTTGTACGTCGGCCGGATGACGTCCACCACCTCCACGGTGTCGCGTATGTTGGCGAGAATCTCGTCCTTCGGCTTATAGGCCATGGGCGACTCGTCCTTGGTCTCCTCCGACAGGCTTTCGCTGTAGATGCCCTGCATCGACCGCCTGTACTCCTCCATGCTGATACGCTGGAAAGCCTGGCTGCGGCTCATGACGCGCCCCGCGCCGTGGGGCGCCGAACAGTTCCAGTCCCCGTTCCCCCGCCCCGTGCAGATGAGCGACCCGTCGCGCATGTTCAGCGGGATGATGCACCGCTGCCCGGCATACGCCGCGATGGCTCCCTTGCGGATGATGTTGTCGTCGCCGATGTAGTTGTGCACGCTCTCGAAAGCCCCGTCCGCCCCCTCGGGCTCCCCGCCACACGGCCCTGCCAGATGCTCCAAGAGCAGGTCGGCAATCAGGCGGCGGTTGATTTGCGCCCAGCGCTGGCAGAGCCTCATGTCGTGCAGGTAGTCGTCGCGGTAGGCGCCTTCCAGATAGGCCAGTTCCGGCGGCATGGACGGGCGGCGCATCTTGAAGGAGTTGTGCAGTTGGCGCACGGCCTCCTGCAGCTCGTCCCTGCGCCCGGCCTGTTTGTAAGCCGCAATCATCCGGTTCTGTTCTTCCATCAGTTCGGCCCAGCCCGACTGGCACTTGACCGCCAGTTTCTGGTACACCTGCGCCACCTGCTTCCCCAGGTTCCGGCTTCCGGTGTGCACCACCAGGTAACTTCCTCCCCGCTCGTCGCGGTCTATCTCGATGAAGTGGTTTCCTCCCCCGAGCGAACCGATGGAAAGGTTCAGGCGCTTCGTGTCCTTCAGCTCCCGGTAGCAGCGCAACTGCTTCACCAGTTCTTTCGCTTCCCGATAGGCGTCCATGTGCTTCGCTGCCAGCGGGACATAGCGCCCGTCGCGTATGCCGCGCCCCGAGGGGATGTTGTGAAGGATGAACTCGTTCAGCGCGTGGTAGTCGACGGGCTCCGCGGCAGCGAACGGCTGCACCAGGATGCCGCACCCGATGTCCACCCCGACGATGTTCGGTATCACCCTTTCGCCCAAATCGCCCGTGAACCCTATCACGCACCCCGCCCCGGCATGCACGTCGGGCATAATCCTGATTTTGCAATGCGCGAATGCGCCGATGGCCAGCAAATCCATGATTTGCGCCATGGCCGTCTCTTCGATGTTCTCCGTGAATATTTTCACGTCATGTCCTTCTATGGTTCTCACCTTTTCTTCCTTTATATATTATTCGTTTTCCTTGCCCGGCTTTCCTTGTCGGGGCGGGTTCTGACGGCAAAGTTAAGGCCCAGATGCGCCAAAACGAAGCAGAAGCAGGGAAAAACACCGTGACGGGGCAAAAAATCCGGGATGTGCTACGATTTTTCAGCAGTTAATCGGTACATTTGTGGCAAAGAAGAACAACAAACCTGATTTATTATGGCAGCAAACCTTTTCGGACGATACGTTTGGCTCGTGGACATCCTGCTCCGCTACGGGCGGTTGACCTTTCAGGAAATCAACGAACTGTGGAAGAAAAGCAACCTGGGATATGGCGACGAGCTTCCCCTGCGCACCTTCCACAACCACCAGAAAGCCATCAAGGACATTTTCGACGTCTACATCGAATGTGACAAAAAGGACGGCTACCGGTACTACATCGACGAACCGGAACGGCTGAGGGGCAACAACCTGCGCAGCTGGCTGATCAGCTCCTACGCCACGTTGAACCAAATCCAGGCCGACCGCGGACTGGAAGACCGCATTTTCTTCGAGGACATACCCTCCGGGCAGATGTGGCTCACGCTCATCGCCGACGCCATGCGGCACGACCGGGTGCTGAGCATCACGCACCAGGGGTTCGGCAAGCCGGAGCCCAGCACGTTCGACATCGAACCTTATTGTCTGAAGGTGGCGAAACGGCGGTGGTACGTCATCGGGCGAAGCCCTTACTATTCCGACCGCAACAAGGCAAGGGGGAACAAGCCCAAGGATGTCTACCTGGTGTATGCGCTCGACAGGATTTCCGACATCCGCGACACGGGGCGCACCTTCAAGCCGGACAAGAGTTTCAACGCGGAACGCTATTTTGAAGGATGCTGCGGGGTGATCACCTCCGACGGCCCCGTCGTGCCCGTCGTCGTGCGTGCCTACAAAGGCTTTGCCGACTACCTGCGCACCCTCCCGTTGCACGAGTCGCACCGCGAACTGGGAAGCGACGGCGAGTCGACCCTCTTTGAGTATCGCGTGAAGCCCACCTTCGACTTCTACCAACTGCTGCTCGCACAAGGCGATCAACTGGAAGTAGTGTCGCCCGAAGAGGTGCGCCAAGAAATGCGGAACTTCGCCAAACGACTGATGGACTATTATGCAACGAAGGAGGAAGAGCCATGCAAGGACTGAATTTCATCGCCATCGACTTCGAAACGGCTGCGGAGAGCCGGGCCTCGGTCTGCGAGGCAGGCATCTGTGTGGTGCGCGACGGAAAGGGGACAGAACCCCGCTCCTGGCTGGTGCGCCCGGTCGGCAACCGGTACTGCTATTGGAACACGCAGGTCCACGGAATCCGCCCTGCCGACACGGCCAACGCCCCGGACTTCCCCGAAGTGTGGGCCGAAATTGCCAGCTATCTGGCCGACTGTCCCGTGCTGGTCGCCCACAACGCCGTGTTCGACATGGGATGCATCCGCGACTCGCTGGAACTTTACGGCTTGGAAAAGCCCGATGTCACCTACTACTGCTCGCTGCGCGCCGCCCGCAAGATTTACGACTTCAGTTGCAACAAGTTGGATTACCTTTGCCAACGCTTCGACATCTGTTGCGGAACGCACCACCGCGCGGGCAACGATGCCGAGATGTGCGCCCGCCTGTTCCTCAGGGAAATCCGGGACACGGGATGGGACGACCTGACGAGCATGAACGCCTACGGCGGGAAGCTGTGAACCGGCGCCCGACCGCCATCCGTCCGGAACTGCAATCGCACGGCGCCGCTTGCCGGTTCGGAATTTTATTGCTAACTTGCCGCGACAAACTCTTGACCCTACACAAGGCAACACATGAAAATATTGCATACAGCCGACCTGCACCTGGGGCAGGTCATCTACCAGAACTATGACCGGACGGACGAGCACGACTGCTTCTTCGCCCAGTTGGAACAGTGGTGCCGCGACGAGCGGCCTGACGCCCTGATAGTGAGCGGCGACGTGTTCGACATACAGCAGCCGTCGGTCACGACGTGGAAGGCGTTCACCAGACATTTCGTCCGCTTGCACCGCTCATCGCCCGGCATGCACATCGTCATCGTCGCGGGCAACCACGATTCGGCCTCCCGCCTCCAGTCACACGATGCCGTGTGGCAACTGGCCGACGTGCATCTCGTCGGCACTCCCCCTCCGGCCGACGCAGCTTCGTCCGACGGGTGGCAGGAACGCTTCATTGTCCGGCTGCCTGAAGGCTACATCGTCGCCTTGCCCTACATGACCGGCGAGCGCACCGCCACGCTTCAGGCCCTGCTCGACTACGTGGCCTCCGAAAACACGGAAGGAAAACCCGTGGTCATGACGGGACACTTGGCTGTAGCCGGTTGCGACACGACCGGACACGACCCCGACGTGGGGCACGTCAGGACACAATCCCGGGCCAGTCTGGGACTGGGATATGACTATCTTGCCCTGGGCCACATACACAAGCCGCAGACCATCGGCCGCGAAGCGGACTGCATGGAAGCGGACGTAACTTATCCCGCCCCCGTCATCCGCTACTCCGGGAGCGCCCTCCACGTGAGTTGCGACGAGCAATACCCCCACACGGTGAGCTGTGTGGAAATCGAGCGCCACGGCGGAAACGTGCGCGTCCGCCAGCTCCGCATCCGCGAATTGAGGCATTTCTACATCCTGCCCTCCGCCGACGCCTCGTTCACCAACAGCGAAGACGCCTTGGAAGGCATACGCCGATTTGCCGAAGAATGCGGAAGAGGCTACATCCGGTTGCAATTGGACCAGCGCGCGGTGCTCCCGTCCGACTTCAACCAAGCGGTGTACGCCCTCATCGAACCTTACAAGGAAGAGTTGCGCTACAACCCGAAAATCCTGTGGACAGGCCCGACAGAAAGCCACACTGAAGACTTCGTGAAGCCGAAGTTCGAAGTGGCGGAAATCCAACAAATGACCGACCCGGTGCTCTTCATAGAGAAGACGCAGCAACAATATCCGGAACTCGACATGGACGAAGTGCGAGAAGCCTTCGTCGAGATAGAGGCGGAAATGAGGCGCATGGCGGAGGAGAGCAATGCCACGCGCAAAAGGAACAGACAAAGTTAGCCCAAGCATCCGACGAACATGAGAATAAAAAAGTTACATATAAGGAACATTGCATCCATCGAAACGGGAGACATAGACTTCGAAAACGGCTTACGCGACGCCGTGAGCGGGGAAGCGGCCCCGCTCTTCCTCATCTGCGGCGACACCGGGGCGGGAAAAACCGTCATACTGGACTGCATCGCCATGGCTCTCTACAAGAAAACACCTCGATTGGACGGAGTGGCCAACGCCATGCGGAACGATTACGTGAACACCGAAGGCGAGACGCTGCGGGTGGCCAGCATAGAACAATACACGCGGTTGGGCATCTCGGAACGCGAGCCGTGCTACAGCGAAGTGGAATTTGAAGGCAACGACGGGACCACTTACCATGCCCGGCTCTCCTTGGGTATGCAGCGCTACCGCAAACAGATGAAGCACCGCGCACCTAAATGGGAAGTAAAAAGAGGAGACGGAGACTGGCTGTCGGGGAACAACGAAGTGGGCCAAATCATACAACAGGCCGTTGGCCTCAGCTTCGAACAGTTCGGACGCATGGCCATGTTGGCGCAGGGACAATTCGCATCGTTCCTCACCGGAGGAAAGGCGGAGCGCGAAGCCATCCTGGAGCAACTGACCAACACGGAACGCTTCTCACGATACGGCGCGGCCATCAAGAACATTTTCGACCGGGCAAAAGCGGTTTGCGGGCAAACGCAAACCGAATATGACACGGAAGCCACCCACATCCTGAAAGAAGAAGAAAGGACAAACCTGCTGGAAAAGCTGGTCCGTCTGGAAGCGGACAAGAAAGAACTGGAAACGCAGGTGCGGCAGAACGAGGAACGGCTTGCGCTCGTCGAGGCCATAGAAAAAAGCAAATGCAACGCGGCTTCCGCACAACAAGACCTGGAACGACTGGAAGCAGCACGAAACAGTGAGGAATACAAGGCGTATGCAGCGCTCGTCAGCGGATGGGACAGCACCACAGCGCAACGCCTGACCCTGACAAGAATGAAAGAAGCACAGGAAAAGAAGGCGACGACAAAAGCACAAGAGCCCCTGCGGAAGGCCGCATTCTGCCGCCTGTCGGCCGACCTGGCACAGCGCGAAGAGGACATCCGGCAACTCGACAAGGAAAGAGAAAAACTGCAACGGTGGATGGACGAGCACAAGAATTGGGACGAGCTATACGGGCAAACCGGGGAAATCGTCCAGAAAATGCGTCAATATGAAGACATCCTGAAAGAAATCCGAATCCTTGCAGGCAAAATGCAGGAGGAAGCACAAAGGACAGCCCCGCTGAAGAATGCGGCCGAGGAAGCCGCGCGAAACGCAGAAGCGGCCGCCCGCTCCGCAAGGGAAAAGCAAGCGGAAATAGACGCGCTGACCCAACAACGGGAAAAGATAGACCCGGCCCGCGCAAACCAAGAACTTGACAAAGCCAACCTGACGCACGCCGGACTGACACAGCTGCGGCAGACTCTGCATGCACTGGAAGCCGACAAAGCCGGACTGGAAAAGCTCGACGCAGACATCAAAACCATGGAGGGGAAGATGCGCATACTTTCACAGGCTGCCCAAGAAGCAGAAACGGCCTACAAGCAGGCCCGCGAAAGGGACGAAAAAGCGAACAACCTGCTCCACACCATGCAGACAAGCCTCGAGGAACATCTCGTCACGCTGCGGAAACGGCTCGCTGCGGAGCAGGCCGACACTTGCCCCTTGTGCGGCCAGCACATCGACCACGCCCACTTGGACAAGGACTTCCGCATGGTGCTGACCCCCTTGGAGCAAGAAAAGGCCGCCACGGGGGCCGATCTGGAACGGGCCACCGCAGTGCGCGACAAGGCAAAGAAGAACTACGACATGGCAAGCGGCATGTTGCAGACGCAGCTGGCGCAACATTCACAACAGAAAAACAGACTGGACGCACAAACGGTGCAGGCCGCGCAAACGGCACAACGGTTGGGTCTTGACCCGGAAAGCCCCATGGCCGAACAAGTGGACAGGGCCATCGAATCTGTTGCAGCCGCCATGATGCGACTCAAAAAGCGACAGCAGGAAGCCGAAGAACTGCAACGCAAAATCGGACACTTGCTGAAAGAGAAAAAGGAACTGGACGAGGCCAAGGAGGAAACCGAAAAAGCCAAGGTGCGCACGGAGAAAGCCATCGAGACCAACGCGCAAGAGCTGCGCCACCTGCACGGACAGGAAGAGGCCGGAAGAAGGACGGCAAAACAATTGTCCGCCGACTTGGAAGCCACCTTGTGCGGCCTGATGCCGGACTGGCAGAAGGACACCGCGGCCACGAAAGAGGCGCTGACCGCAGGGGCCAACGCCTATGCCCGCCAGAAGACGGCGCTCGAAAACGCCACGCAACGCCGGGAAACCTTGTCGGCCCTGGCCGCATCCATCGGCCGCATCCGCAACAACATCCTGAAACAACGAGAAGAATGGGAACAGGCAGTTGCCCCGGCCTCCTTCCCTTGCCCCGACATCCACGGTGAATGGGCGAAACTTTTCGCCGACGTGGACGCAGCCACGAAAACCGAAGACGAATGCGCCCGCACCATCGCGGCCTGCGCCACGGAACTGAATGCGTATTTCGAAGCAACGGGCACAACGGAAGCCGACCTGACCGCCCTCACCGCCAGGGAAAACGAACTGGCCGGCGCACGCAGCCGCCTCAACAGCATCCAAGCCAACATCACGTCGCGGCGCGACGCCATAGCCGCCGCACGGAAACAGCAAGCCGAAGCCATGGCTAAACTCGGAGCCGACGACGCGCAGCCACTGCCCGACCCGCAACTCCTGCAGGAGGAGAAAGCCACACTGGCCCGCGCACGCGACCAAATCCTGACCGAAATGAGCGTGGCCCGCAACAGGCTGGAAGAAAACCGACGCAACGAACAACGCTTCAAGGAAATAGCCGCACGACTGGAAGCGGCGAAGAAGGATTTCTCAAAATGGGAACGACTAAATGCCCGCTTCGGCGGCACGCGTTTCCGCACACTCGTGCAGTCCTACATCCTGCGGCCGCTGCTCAACAACGCCAACATCTATCTGGCCCGCATCACCGACCGCTACAAGCTGACGTGCAGCGAGGACAACGAGCAGCTCTCCATCCTGGTGCTCGACCGCTACAACAAGGACCAGGTGCGCAGCGTGACGGTGCTCTCCGGCGGCGAACGCTTCATGATTTCACTGGCCTTGTCGCTGGCGCTCTCGTCGCTCAACCGTCCCGACATGAACATCGACATCCTGTTCATCGACGAGGGCTTCGGCACGCTCGACGAGAAAAGCCTCGATTCCGTCATGTCCACCTTGGAACGCCTGCAGGAAATCGCCGGACAGAACGGGCGGCGCGTGGGCGTCATCTCCCACCGCGAAGAACTGGACGAGCGCATCGGCGTGCAAATCCGCGTGGTGAAGCGAGGAGAAGGACGCAGCCGCATAGAACTGCGCGGAACGATGGGCACGACCGGCTCACCCGACTAACCAAGAAAAGCCACAACTTTTGACAGAACGAATAAAAAAAGCCTTCTCCTCCCGCCCTATGGTTCTGGACGGGAGGAGAAGGCTTTTTTCCGACACCGCTTATTGTCCGCCGTCATCCCCTTTGCGGAAATTCATCATGAAACTCGTTGCCACCGGGCGCACCTCATTATGGATATACAACACCTGCCACGGGCCGATGGACTTCAAGGTCTTCCTGAGGGCATCCCCTATCGGCGTGTCTTTCAGTTCCTCTCCCCGTTTTCCCCTGTCAGAAAACCTGCGCAAGACAAAGTCCGACAAGCGTCCGTCTGGAGAAACACGGACATCCCTCACCCAGAAAAGGAAAAAGGAATCCTTGTATTCCGGAAAATCGTCCCACGGGAAGCGCCTGACCAACTCGCGATGGACACCCTCCAAATCCAGTCCCTCCTGCTTGCGGTTGTGGTACGTGCGGTCCTCCACCACTCCACCGCCTCGAAGCCGCATCAGCCGCTCCGTCTCCACGTTGCGGTCGAAACCCATATGCTCATACCTCACCAGTTCACCCCGTCCCGCACGGATGGTCCCGTTCATCCAGCGGGCGCAAATTCTCCCATTCTTATAATAAGGAGCGAACAGCGCCTTCAACGAATCGGGAAAGAAGGCCAGCGTGTCGCACTCCCGCGTCAGCGTGTCGTACACACATACTTCCAAGCGCTGCAAATAGAGGCTGTCGTCGCGCACCTCCCAATGAGCGGTATATCCTTCCCAGTTGGCCGTCGACGTGCAATGGTTCTCGGGCAAAAATTCCATCAGGCGGACGAACAGCGTGGAATCCCATTCGATAGGTTTGTTGAGCAGTTCCCACTCCTCGCCTTCAATGTAAATGACATCGCCATCCAGCCCCGTGGCTTTCAGCGGAGCGCAGGACAAAAGTAACAACACGGATAAAATGAACATTCTCAAGTGCATGGAACCTCCCATCTTTCACTTTGGTTAATCACCCATAAAGATAACAAACGCACGACAAATGGCAAAATAAAAAACCGGGAAATCCGCAAGACACAGCAACATCATGCAGAGACCGCCGCAGTACCTTGCGGCAAGTACTCGAGTACTCTCCGCAAAGTACAATCCGACATTCCGCAAGGCGCTTGTCCACCCGCCGCAGAAACCGCCGCCGCTCCCCTCACAAGGCAAATGACACGGCGGCCCCGCATTTTGCAGTTTTTATTCGATAAATACACGGAATTTCCGTACTTTTGTAAAGGCAAACCAATGTTACAGCAAACCATGACGCAAACCTACTCTTACGAGAAAATCCAGAACGACATGCGACTTCTGGAATTGCTTTCGCAAAGCGTGCCCGACATCGGCACGGCCTGCTCGGAAATCATCAATCTGGAAGCCATCCTGAACCTGCCCAAAGGCACGGAACACTTCCTGGCCGACATCCACGGGGAGCACGAGGCTTTCCAACACATACTGAAAAACGCTTCGGGAAACATCAAACGTAAGGTAAACGAAATATTCGGCACTACCATGCGCGAGGCGGAAATCAGACAACTGTGCTCGCTGATTTACTACCCGGAGCGCAAACTGCAATACATCAAGACGTCTGAAACCAACCTGAACGACTTCTACAACATCACGCTCCACCAGCTGGTCAGCGTCTGCCAGTCGGTGTCGTCAAAATACACCCGCTCAAAAGTGCGCAAGGCCTTGCCCAAGGAATTCGCCTACATCATTGAGGAGCTGCTGCACGAATCACCGCTGGACAACAACAAACAGGCTTACTTCAACCGCATCATCGAGACCATCGTGTCCACCGGACGGGCGGACGAGTTTATCTGTGCCATCTGCAACCTGATACAAAGGCTCAGCATCGACCAGTTGCACATTCTGGGCGACATCTTCGACCGCGGAAGCGGGGCGCACATCGTAATGGACACGCTCTGCGACTACCACAACTTCGACATTCAATGGGGGAACCATGACGCGCTCTGGATGGGAGCGGCGGCGGGAAGCAGACCCTGCATCTGCAACGCGATCCGTATCTCTGCCAAGTACGGCAATCTGAACCTTTTAGAGGACGGATACGGCATCAATCTGGTGCCGCTCGCCAGACTTGCCATGAGCAGATACGACAAGGATCCCTGCACCTGCTTTAAGCTGGATTACCGGGAGGATGAGTACGATGTGCGTGACGCCATGCTGGATGAGATAATGCCCAAGGCGATTACGGTGATCCAGTTCAAGCTGGAGGGACAGATGATCATGCGTCACCCGGAGTTCGGGATGGATGAGCGGCTTTTGCTGGACAAGATCAATATCGAAAAAGGAACGGTGTGTGTGGAGGGGAAGGAATACCCGATGAAGGATCTGAACTTCCCGACGATCGACTGGAAGCATCCGTATGAACTGTCATCGGAGGAGGAGGACGTCATGGAGCGGATCACGCAGGCGTTCTTGAACTGTGAAAAATTACAGCGTCACGTCCGTTTTCTGTTCACACAGGGCAGCCTGTACAAGGTCTACAACGGGAACCTGCTCTACCACGGCTGTGTGCCGATGAACGAGGACGGAACCTTTACCAGAGTAAATGTGTACGGAAAAGAATATTCCGGCAAGGCGCTCTACGATGTGCTGGAGAATTACGCGAGAAAAGGGTACTACGCGATTGATCCCGGGGAGAAGAAAAAGGGACTGGATATCTTGTGGTTTATCTGGGAAAACCAGAATTCCCCGGTGTTCGGAAAAGCAAAAATGACGACGTTTGAGCGCTATTTTATCGCGGACAAGGCGACGCACCAGGAGCCGAAGAACCCGTACTACCGCCTGCTGGAGGAGGAAGAGGTGGTCAACCGCATCCTCTCGGAATTCGGGCTTGAGGGCGCGGAGGCACATATCATCAACGGCCATATTCCGGTGGAGGCGAAGCGGGGAGAGTCCCCGGTAAAATGCGGCGGGAAGCTGCTCATTATTGACGGCGGATTCTCCAAGGCCTACCAGCCGAAGACGGGGATTGCGGGATATACGCTGATCTATAATTCCTACGGTCTGGTGCTTGCGGCGCATGAACCGTTTGAGTCGGTCGAAAAGGCGGTGCAGGACGGAAGCGATATCGCGTCGCATACGATTCTGGTGCAGCATGTTGTGAGACGGAAAACGGTTGCAGATACAGATAATGGAAAAGTGATGCGGGAAAATATCCGTGATCTTGAAAATTTACTTCAGGCATATCGTGAAGGAACGATTGTAGAAAATCCTTAAA
>ERZ779877.3092-NODE-3092-length-11215-cov-2.174910_pt1 | contig 11215 bp, 6 predicted proteins | sample MGYA00511556_ERZ779877 | MGnify/ENA primary metagenome ERZ779877 (study PRJEB29588, sample SAMEA2159338) | human gut metagenome | biome: human gut; feature: human-associated habitat; material: faeces | place: Denmark | collected 2008/2010 ... | reverse complement strand
AGTGCGCCTGATGGCAAGGTGTATGTATTAAACGTATATGCCGCTTCGGATGTACAATATTCGACAGCTAACAAGGGGTTCTTGTTTGATGGCAGCAAGTTCTCCGGTGACTTTGAATTGGTGAATCCTGTTGATAACCGTTCACAATATGTAGTTCTTCCTGTTAGAAAGAATGAAATCATAGGTGAACTTTATCTGGTAAGCTATTCTGTCTGTACGGTAGAACCCGTAGGTGACTCTCCTAAATTGGGTATGCCGGGAGATTTTACCAAGCCTCGTCGTTATCTGGTGAAGAATATCGCTCATCGCCCTGCTGGAGTGGAGCAACATCAGCGTATGTATGAAGTACGTGTTACTTTCCTTCCGTAACGCAGGTGAATTCTTTTTTATAATAAATGAAAGGGTGGGCTTCAGGCTCACCCTTTCTTGAGATAAACAATTAACTGAAAATATATGAGACTGATTTTATGTTGGTTAGGGATATGGATATTCTGTGTGGGTCTGTTTGCGCAAAATACTAAGGACAATTCCTCTTATCTGTTTGATGAATTTCAAGATTGCTTGATTGTATATAAAGATGGAAGACAGTTTACGGCTCCGGTTAATTATGACCTGATAAAGAAGCATTATGTCTTTAAAGATCCGGAACAACAAGAAAAGGAGTTTTCTGATCCGGAATTGATAGCGGTGCTTCGCATAGGCAACAGAAGTTTCTTGATAGGAAAGCAAGAAGCGGTAGAGGTAATCCAAGCTCAGCCCAAATTCAATGTAATCTATACAGGTGATACACGAAGAGCCCCCAAAAAGATTTCGTATGGAGGAACTACACAAACGGCTTCCGTGGATAACTATTCAGGATTAACAGGTACAGGGTTGTCCGGTGGCATACAGGACGCCCAACGTATCGTTACCGGAATTAATAAAACCTACGAAGTTGGTGTAGGTAAAAAAACGAAACGCTTTTATAACAAGAAGAGTTTTTTAAAGCTTTTCCCTAAAAAACAACAAGTCCGATGGAACCGATACATCGAAGAAAATAAGATAGATTTCGGTTCTGTGGATCAGGTGTTCAAGCTCTTTCAAGTTTCTATTTCACACTAAGCATTTTCGCGGTCACAGAAATAGTCGGGTCCTTGGTAACCGGTTATTAAAAATGGATTAGTAGGAATATTCTTCATTGCTGTTTTTATGTTACATAAAACATGTAACGCAAATAACGCAATAAAGTTTGGATTGAGCAAATATGAGAGTTGTATTTTTGTGTTGCCCATTGTACCATGCTCTGACTTGACATGGTCCATGGCAATAATTTAATATGGCAGTTACAAGATATCTAAAGCAGAAGTTATGCAGATAATGATCATGTTTCATGGATAAGGACATGATACCTGGAGCATTATGATCCTTTGGAAAGCATCAGGAGCAGAAAACAGGAAGAGGGTATATAGCCGGAGCCGGCTGTTATACCCTCTTCCTGTAATGAGGTAGATTCCTTATTTCATCTTATACACCAAAGTTCCACCCTTCAAAATATCTTCATGCGAGATATAATTCTTTGTATAGGGTTCACCGTTCAGTGTGATGCTGTCAATGTACTTGTGTTCCTTTGACAATCCTTCGGCAATGATCGTGAAAGTCTTTCCGTCGGCCAGATTCAAAACGATTTCAGGCAGCTGCGGAGCGCCGAAGACATAATTGCCACTTACCGGATCTACCGGATAGAACCCCATAGCCGAGAACATATACCATGCTGACATCTGTCCGCAGTCGTCATTGCCACAGAGTCCGTCGGGTTCGGGACGATATTGCGTATCAAAGATTTCACGGATCAGTTCCTGGGTACGTTCGGGGCGGCCTGCCAACGTATATAAATAAGTAATGTGATGGCTGGGTTCGTTGCCGTGTACATAACCTCCTAGTAATCCTTCTTTGGTTACGTCTTCGGTCTCGGCAAAGAACTCATCGGGAAGATGCATCGTGAATAAGGAATCCATTTTAGTGATGAATGCTTGCTCGCCTCCCATCAACTGAATCATACCATTGACATCTTGAGGGACATAGAAGGAATAATTCAAGGCATTTCCCTCGATAAACCCTTCACCGTGCGTGCTTAACAAACTGAAGTCCTCTTTGAATTTACCATTCGTATAACGGGGACGGGCATATCCGATCGAGGTATCGAATACATTCGCGTAATTGGACGCACGCTTTTTATAGGTATCGGCCACGGATCGGTTTCCCACTAATAAAGCTGTATTATAGATTGTCCAATCATCATAAGCATACTCCAAAGTCAAGGAGCCTGCGCTACCGTTGCGATCTAAAGGAACATAACCTAATTCCATAAACTCTTTGGTTCCCTCATAATACGGAATCGTAGAGCTGTTGATCATCGCTTTTAACGCGGCGTCTTTATCGATCGGTAATCCTTTGGCGATAGCATCTGCCAAGACAGAGACGGAATGATAACCGATCATGCACCAGTTCTCGTTTGCCATATGGCTCCAGATCGGCAAGGCATGATGAACGCTTTGCTCGCAATGTTTCAACATAGATTTGGCGATATCCGTGTTAACTTGTCGGTTGATGATATTGAACAGGGGATGTAGGGCACGATAGGTATCCCATACGGAAAAAACCGTATAGTTCGTGAATCCGTCCGCTTGATGGATATTATGGTCGAGTCCGCGGTATTGACCGTCAACGTCCGTATATACGCAAGGATTGATCATCGTGTGATACAAGGAGGTGTAAAGCATAGCCAATTGATCATCGCTTCCTTTCGCGTCGATGACGGAGAGCGCTTTATTCCAAGTATCGGAGGCTTTGGCGGCTAATTGGTCGAAGTCCGCACCGGAAGCCTCGGCACGTAGATTTTTCAAGGCTCCCTCGGTGCTGACTCCGGAAAGGGCGACTTTCACTTCCAACTCATCAGACGTTTTCGGATCGAAATCAAAATAAGCGACGATCTTACGTCCTCCGATATCCGGGAAGTTCTCTTTCATATTGAACTTGGCATAACCGCCCCGATAATTAACTTTCGCTTTCTCTTCGCATCCGTAATGCGTGATCGGTTTGGAGAAAGACATGGCGAAATAAGTATAGTTGGTACGTGCCCAACCGTTTGTGATACGATAGCCGGTTACCAGCGTATCGTTCTCTACGCGAATATTGGTCCAAAGAACTTTGCCGTCATAGTTATAGATCCCGTGAATCATATCAAGGATAATGCGTTGGTTCTCACTGTTCGTAGGGTATGTGTATTTGTGGATGCCGACCCGTTGGGTGGTGGTCAGTTGTGCCTTTACGCCATAATCGGTGAGCATCACCTCGTAGTATCCGGGACGGGATATCTCGGTGCCATGCGAGAAACGGGAACGGTAACCGCCATCGGGATTCGTGGCCGTTCCGGGGTTTAGCTTCAACGTTCCGGTGGTAGGCATAATCAAGATATCCCCGAGGTCGGAGTGGCCGGTACCGCTGAAGTGGGTGTGGCTGAAACCTACGATGCTACTGTCTTTATGTTGATAACCCGCACAATACTCGTAGGAGCGAGGTTGGTATTTACCATCTACGTTGTGTGGTATGGTATCCGTATCCGGACTGAGTTGTACGAGTCCGAAGGGTACGCAAGCACCCGGGAACGTATGTCCCATTCCATTCGTCCCGATGATCGGGTTTACAAGATCAACTACACTGGTCTGTGCGATCGCTACTGTTGAGCTGGCTGCCAGAAAGAGGCAACACATCGATTTCTTGAGATTTATCATGTCGTATCAATTAGTTAGAAAAGGATGAAACATAAAAGGTCACCTTTGATAGTTCCAAGGATAACCTTTGATAGTGACAAAGGTAACCTTTTATATTTTCAGATCAATAAGTATAGTAGTCCTCTATCATTGTCAAGTGCTAATTTGTTAATAATGGATTTCTACTATACTTAGTTGATATTTAGAACAATGAGTTAGCCTCGTTCGGAGATAAGTTTGCGTTAGCATCCAATTGTCTTTGCGGAATAGGGAAGATATTACGCTTTGGTTCGTTGGATGCAGTCTTGTCCCACCAAGAAGTGGTTACGAACTTGTTAAAACGAACCAAGTCTGTACGGCGGATTCCTTCGAAAGCAAACTCTCTACCTTTTTCGGCTAAGAACTCATCCATTGTCAATGTAGCGGTCGTATATTTCGCTTTCTCCCAATCCTCTGCCTTGAAAGAACGTTGACGAACGCTGTTGATCATATCTACCACTTCTTGCGTTGCTTTGCCTCCGTTCTTACGCATCAAGGCCTCCGCTTTGTTATAGATAACCTCGGAATAACGGAACATCACCCAGTCGTTGTTCATATCGCCGGTAGTACCCGGTTGGATTTCATACTTGATAGAGCGAGCGCCGCTGTTTTCTTCGCCCTCGGTCATGGACTTAATGTAGTTTACGAATACCAAATCCTGCCCATTGTACTCCTCTGAACCTTTCAAAGGCTCTGCGGTCGTGTCGTAGTAGTAATTACCGTTTTCATCTACTTTGCGAGGATATTGCTTACCGATCAAGAAACCCTCAATTTTTCTCAAGTCGTTGTCAGCGAATGAGTCATAAAAGGTCGGTTGTGTCACCAAGCCGTTCCAAGGACCGGATTGCAAATCCCAGCCAGTTTGGTGTGCGTAATGCAACCAACGTTGATACCAACCCATTCCTTTGGCATATACTTCATCATACACGATTGACCAGATAATCTCGGTAGATCGCTTGTCGTTATCCGCACGGAAAGTGTCGTTCCACTTCTTATCCAATGCGAAACCTCCCTTAGCTAATTCATCGCAAGCTGCGATACAATCATCCCAGCGTGCTTGTCCAGTATAAATTTCCGCATTCAAATAGAGACGAGCCAATAATGCGTAAGCCCCCCATTTGGATACACGTCCGTAGGTCTCTGTTTTACTCTCTGACAAAGAAGGAATACTCTCGTTTAACTCTTTTTCGATCCAAGCGAATAACTCTGCGCGAGATTTGGAGGAAGGATTGATTTCACCGATTTTCTCGCAAATTGGAGCCGTACCGAACATATCCATCACATACCAATAACAGTAAGCGCGATATACACGCATCTCCGCTTGTGCTTGTGCTTTAGACATTGGAACTTGGAGTGCTTCAAAATCTATATTCTCTGTATCTGTAAGGAAGTTGTTAGCATATCCGATACCTTCAAATAATTTTTTCCAAGCATCCACTACTTGACCATCCGTAGGAATCCATTGATGGCGGTGTAAGCGAATCCAGTCTCCATTGTCATAGCCGTGGCGACCTTTTTGAGGCCATGCGGCACAGTCGGAAGATAACTCGTTACATGACCAAGGCGATTGGGCTACTTGCATAGTTCCACAGAAGTGTCCCCATGGCGGCCATTACCTCGCCTGCATTGTTGTAATAATTCTCAGCGATTACCGAGCTATGTATTTCCTCTGTCAGGTCCGTACAAGAGGTAAATGCGGTAGCTCCCAGCAATAATGAAATTGCGCATATATTTTTTAAAGCTTTCATTGTATTGTCTTAAATCTATTGTTACTTAATTAGAATCCAAAATTAACGCCAAACGTGAAGGTACGGGTGGTGGGATAAGATCCGCGCTTCTCTATACCTGCTTGTAGTCCTGTTACGTTTACGTCAGGGGTTAAACCAGAGTATCCTGTAATAGTCGCAAGATTGGTGACATTACCATAAATACGTAAGTTGCGCACATATTTATTATTTTTGAAGTTGAATGTATAACCTAGTGTCACGTTATCGATCTTCAAGAAGTTCCCTTTCTCTAGATAATAAGAAGAGAACAATGGTTGCTCTGTTACCTTGTTCTTCAAGGCATCCTTGTATACGTTTGTGCCAGACTGATCAATATTAACAGTCGTTCCGAAATAAATAGCACCCTCGTTCAATACGTCATAATCAAACATACCGCGCAGGAAGAAGCTGAAGTCAAAGTTCTTATAGGTAAATGTGTTCTGTAAGCCAGCCTTGAATTTCGGCAAACCATTACCGATAAAGGTACGGTCAGCGTCAGACAGACCTTCCTTTCCGTCTATGTCGCGAAGATTCCAAGTTCCGTCCGGATTGATACCATCGCATACATAACCGAAGAATGACGCGATCGGCTGTCCTTCTTGTAGGCGGTAAGCCTTGCCCGGGTTACCCGGAGAGGGCAGGTCATATTGATCCTCGTAAGAAGATTTGTACACGTCGTTAGACAAAGATGTCAATTTATTATTCTCGTATGAGAACGTGAAATTAGCCGTGTAAGAGAAATCCTTAGTCTTTACGACCTCTGCGTTTAATGCTAATTCTATACCTCTATTTCTCATCGTGCCTACGTTGGTGGTGATCGTGTTGTAGATCAAGGATGGCTGTTGGGCATTGTAGCTACTGATCAAGTCGCGAGTCGTACGACTATACCAATCGATCGTACCATTTAGGCGTCCACCTAGCAAGCCGAAGTCGAAACCGATGTTCAAGGACTCATTCTTCTCCCATTTCAAATCCGGATTCGGGTTGATATTCGGACCGTAAGTGGCGGTTAGCCATGAACCGGTGTAAGCGTTCCAAGCTCCAGCACCTGTGCCGTAGGTAGCGAGAGACATATATGGATCGGTAGGTAGACTACCCGTGATACCGAAACCGGCACGGAATTTCAATACGTCGAATACTTCTTGGCTCTCCATGAAGTCCTCACGAGAGATCATCCAGCCTGCGCTGACAGAGGGGAACCAAGCCCATTTGTTGTTCGCTCCGAACTTTGTGGAACCTTCACGGCGGATAGAGGCGCTGGCCATGTATTTACCGTCGTAATTATAGTTGGCACGGGCGAAGAAGGCGATCAGTTTGCTGGTCTCTTTTTTACTCTTCATCTCGGCCTTACCATCTTTTAGGTAACCGCCGGCTTCTAGGTTATTGGTACCGAATACGTCCGTCAAGAAGTTCTTGTTCTCGGCGCTGAATTGCTCGTATTCAAAATCTTGGTAACTGTATCCCAGCAAACCGGTAATATTGTGTACGCCGTTGATGGAAGTATTGTAGTTTGCTGTCCATTCAGTAGTACGATTGGTATTCTGATAATATTCTTTTTTGGCGCGTCCGTTTGTACCGTCTTTATATTGGCTATATTCCTCACGCATACTATAATCGTTAGTTAATGCGTCGTTCTTCTCCATAGCGAAGAAAGCGGCGGCTGTCAGACCGGGGATAATCTCATATTGAGCCTTGAAGTTCGCCAATAAATTCTTGAATTCCTTTTTCTTGGTACGCTGGTATATGCGGGCTACCGGGTTGAAATCTTCGTAACCGCTGTAAGTTTCCCAGAAGGAGCCGTCTTCCTTATAAATAGGCATCGTCGGGTTGATACGGATCGCCTGGTATAATATGCCGTAATTAGGGATATCTCCTACCTTATCCACATCATCGGAAACCGCGTCCACTTTCACGAAAGAGTTTGCTAGATTGAAAGAAAGCTGTAGTTTATCATCAAACGCACGGTGGTTCACGGCGATAGAGCCATTGATCGTTTCACGGCTGGTGTTACGGATCATACCATCATTCTTTTTGTAATTTAAAGAAGCGCGATAGTTTGTCTTACCATTACCACCGGTAGCGGTCAAGTTGTGTACATGGGTGAAATTACTCTTATTCAATAAAGCGTCGTAATGGTTATCCCGTCCACCAAAGTCGCGGATATTGGCGTTGTTGGTTTCCTTGCCATAAGCGACGAACTCGTCTCCATTTAAGATTTCCGGCCGTTTATAAACCGCCTCGTGCATGATATATCCTGAGTAATCCACTTGAGTAGTTCCGGCTTGCGGACGTCTCGTGGAGACGATGATCACACCGTTATTACCCCGGGTTCCGTAGATAGCGGCTGCGGAACCGTCTTTCAATACGTCGATCGCCTCGATATCCTCGGGTGCGATAGCGTTCAAAGAAGTCATATTACCCGGCATACCGTCAATAATAACGAGAGGCTCATTGCTACCTTTCAGAGATGAGGCACCACGCATCTGTACTTTTACCTCGCCATTCGGGTCGGTGCTACCACGTGATACAGTCAGACCAGCTACACGTCCTTCCACCAATTGCATCGGGTTCACTACCGGTGCCTTGTTAAAGTCGGATGCTTTCACGCTGGTAACGGATGAGGTGATCTCACCTTTCTTTTGGGAACCGTAACCTACGACTACTACCTCGTCTAGTGTCTCAGAGTCTTCAGCTAAGACTATGTTCAATGTTTTTTGCCCGGTATAACGAACTTCTTGGGATTTGAAGCCGATGAAGGAAAATACCAATGTGCTGTTATCCGGCACATCCAAGGTGAAATTTCCGTCAAAGTCCGAAGCTGTTCCGTTCGTGGTTCCTTTCACAACAATACTAACGCCAATCAGAGGTTCACCCTTTTGGTCTTTTACTACACCTTTAATGGTTGAACTTTGCTGTGCGATCTGATGAATCTCCATGTTTCCCATTTCAGGAACAGTAGAATCTTCGGCCGCATAAGAGGACTGAAACATTAAAGATAAACAAAGTAACAAAGAGGTTCGTCCACCTAATAAAGTCAGGCATTTCCTCGTCTTACCTTCACTCTTTTTTTTCATAAAAACATTAAATTAAAAGTTAATAATGTGCTTCCCGAAGGAAGAATACACACAAGCGGTTTGCTTTGTTATTCGACAGCAATATTAATAGGTCTTAACGAATTGAAGAGTGCTTTGAAATACCGAAGAAGTGTCATGAAATGCATATGGCAGATTATGATACTCTTTTGGTTGATTATGACACTATTTAGGAATCAATGATTTATGCCTCTTTTGTGCGGTATTCTTTAGGAGTCATGTTATATTTACGGGCAAACTCCCTATAGAAGTATGATTTGTTAGAAATCCCTACATTATAAATAATTTCCTGAACGCTCATGTTGGTATTTACGAGTAATTGCGCTGCATAGTTTAACCTATAATCCTTTATAAAATCACTCGGCGTCATGGTAGATATTTTCTTGAAACGGCGATATAAGATGCGGGTGTTTATATTCAGTGCGTCCGCTACCAGCTCGGGACCGAGTCCTTCCTTGCTGACATTTTCTTTGATGATAGCGGTTACGGCGTCAAGGAATTCCTTGTCTTCTTGATGTAATAATTGCCCTTCCGTATATTGATAAGCACTTTCCGGAGAATAGAAATACTCTTTTAATTCTCTTTGATTTGTCATCAATCGGTTCACGACGGATAGGAGAACTGTTGGCGAGAAAGGCTTGGTTAGATAGGCATCCGCTCCTATATTAAGTCCTGCCGCTTGCTCTTGGTCTGATATTTTGGCAGATACGATAATAAGCGGGATATGACGGGTATATCTATTTTCCTTGATAAGAGAGATCAATTCCAATCCGTCGATATTAGGCATCATGATATCGGTGATGATAAGGGAGGGAGTGTATTGCTTGAGGAATTCCAGAGCCTCCTCCGCATTATAAGCTTCCTGAACCTGATATTCGGAAGAGAGGGTTTCCGTGATTAGCCAGACGATGTCTTTATGATCGTCGATAACGAGTATCATCGGTTTATCTTCCGTCTCTTTTTGTGCCGTATGTGAGATTTGCGGCTTTTGTATATCCGTGTTTGGGGAAGGAAGCGATACGGGAATATCTTCGTCTATCGTGTCGTCTGAGCTCTCCTCTACGATGCCAAAAGGTAAGGTAACTGTAAATTCAGCATATTGGCCGACCTCACTCTCTATGTCGATTTTACCACCTAAGGATTGTACGAGGCTGTGGCAGATAAATAAGCCGAGGCCATTCCGTGCCGTATTTTGCCTGTTATCGTCGTTATCCATCGTGCCAAGGATACGATATCGGTCGAAAATATTTTGCATGTCTGCCTCCTCGATTCCTTTGCCGGTGTTGTAAACTTTAAGGACGAGGAAGTTCTCCTCCTCATGTAAGGAGATACGAACCGTGCCCCCGTCTTCCGTATACTTAAATGCGTTGGAAATCAGATTTGCTAGGATCTTCTTGAAATAGACGGAATCCGTATTCCAATAAAGCTCTTTGGGAGCATCGATCTTGAATTGGATTTGGTGTTGCTCGGATAGTGGGTAAAACCATTCGAATTGAGTTCGCAAAAGAGAGGATACGGATACTCTTCGGATGTGCGTATGACTGAATCCAGCGTCTTCCGCTTTCCGGAAATCAAGGATTTCTTGGATAAGCCCGTTCAGTTCCTCTACATTTTCCCGGAGGACTGAAGTGTATTTTTCTAATGTCTTGTCTTTTGAGGTGGCGGCATAGGCTTGGATATAATTCTCCACGCCATTGATCAAGGTAAGCGGGGTACATAACTCATGCGTGATATGGGTAAAGAAATTCAGCTTAGACTCGTATAGCTTCTCTTTTTGCTCCTCCTTGATCTTGTCTGCTATTTGTTTCTGTTTCTTTAGTATTTGGTAATGGATGCGATAGATGGCAATGATGATTAAAACCGTACCGATAAAAAGATACGTGAAAATAGCTAATGAGCTTAGATAAATAGGAGGTAATACCTTGATAGGTAGGGTGTATTCTTTTGCCGACGAATCAATGACATCGTTACGATAACGGACTTTCAGCAAGTATTCCCCGTACGGGAGGTTCATGAAAGTTACCTTGTTTGTCTTTTGCAATTTTTCCCAAGAGGAATTATAGTTGACCAACTGATACGAATACTCGTAATTCTCCCCGTTGATGTAATCCGGCGCGACGAACGCAATCGTTAACGATTGCACATCAGCCGGAACCGTTACACCGTTCCGGCTGATGTCCTTATATAATGGAAGGATTTGTTTATCCATTTGCAACTCGAAGAAACTTAATTCGGGTTGATAGGTATGCTCCGGCTCCGTTTGTTTATTTACCCAGACTAATCCGTTGATGCCTCCAAAGAATAAACGCTCGGAGTATGGGCATTTCCAATAAGCGTCATCAGAGAATTCCGTGACGCTAAAATAAGGTTGATGATAATTATGGAAAAAATTATTCCGGGGATTATATTTGGTGAGACCTTTATTGGTGCTTAACCAGATACAGCTATCATTCCCCTCATGAATGCCATGGATCATGTCGTTTGCGATCCCGTTGCTTTTATCGAATTGGCGTAAATGTATCTTTCCTCTTTTAAATTTAATCCGGGTAAGTCCGGAGCTGGCGCCTGC
>ERZ779877.3091-NODE-3091-length-11217-cov-2.936123_pt1 | contig 11217 bp, 9 predicted proteins | sample MGYA00511556_ERZ779877 | MGnify/ENA primary metagenome ERZ779877 (study PRJEB29588, sample SAMEA2159338) | human gut metagenome | biome: human gut; feature: human-associated habitat; material: faeces | place: Denmark | collected 2008/2010 ... | reverse complement strand
GGCCGATCCAGACCCACCACGCCTCGCCCATGCAGCGCGAGGCGACGTACCCCATGACGAGGGCTCCGGCCACACCGCCGAAGAACCCCTCCCACGACTTGTTGGGCGAAATGCGGGGGAAGAGCTTGTGCCTTCCCAGCAGTGAACCGAAGCAGTAGGCCCCGGAGTCGCTGGCCCAGAGGAAGACGAACACGGAGAGCGGCAGCATGTAGTTGTAGGCCACGCCCAGGCTGTAGGACGCTTCGGGCTGGAAGGCCAGCACGTTCAGCGTGGCGAAAGGCAGGGCCACATACATTTGGCTCATCATCGTGAAGGCCCAGTTGTTGAGCGCATGTTCGCTTTTCAGGTAGAGTTCGCTCACCAGCAGGTAGACCACCGAGAGCAGGTAGGGGACAAAGACGCTGGCAGGGGTGAGCCCGCTGCAGAAGCCCGAGACGGCGAGGAAGAGGTAGACGCCGGCCACTGTGCAGATGGGGCGGTTCACCAATACGTCGTCCCGTTGGTTCACGATGTGGCAGAACTCCCACACGCTCAATCCCGTGATGAGGGCGAAGAGCAGTTGGAACGAGAGGCTTCCCCACACGATGCCTCCCGCCAGCACGATGACGAACGCGATGCCCGTCAGTGTGCGCACCACCAGGTTTTTCATCTTGTCCGTCATTGCGCGTCAGTCTTTTTCTCCGTTTCTTTTTCCGTGCTGTCCGTTTCCGATTTTTCCGGAGTGGTGTCCGGGGCATCCGTCCCTTGTGCGTCGGGTTGTGCGCCGTCGGCGACGCCCGTTCCGGTGTTGTCCGTTTCGTCCGTGGCGTTTTCCGGCGCGCTGTCGGCGTTTTCCGTTTCTTGCTCCTCGTTCATCGTGAGCAGTTCTTCCGTGCGGCTGGTCCAGGGGCGTTTCCCGAAGATTTTCTCCACGTCCTCGGCGAAGATGACTTCGCGCTCCACGAGCACGCGGGCCAGTTCGGCGTGTCCGTCCTTATGCTCGTTCAGCAAGGCCTTCGCCCGTTCGTATTGTTCGGCAATCATGCGCTTCACCTCCTCGTCGATGAGCTGTGCCGTCTGGTCCGAATACGGCTTGGTGAAGTTGTATTCATCATTATTATAATAGCACAGGTTCGGCAGGCGGTCGCTCATTCCGAAGTAGGCAATCATGCCGTAGGCTTGCCGCGTCACCCGTTCCAGGTCGTTGAGTGCTCCTGATGAGATGTGGCCCGTGAAGAGTTCTTCGGCGGCCCGTCCGCCCAGCGTGGCACACATTTCGTCGAGCATCTGCTCCTTGGTGGTGATTTGCCGCTCCTCGGGCATGTACCATGCGGCGCCCAGAGCCCGTCCGCGCGGCACGATGGTGACCTTTACCAGCGGGTTGGCATAGCGCAGGAACCACGAGATGGTGGCGTGGCCCGCCTCGTGCAGGGCGATGGTCTGCCGCTCCTCGTTGGTCATGACTTTTGTCTTTTTCTCCAGTCCGCCGATGATGCGGTCCACGGCGCTCAGGAAGTCGTCCTTGCTGACGGCCTTCTTGTCGTGGCGCGCGGCAATCAGCGCGGCCTCGTTGCACACGTTGGCGATGTCGGCTCCCGAGAATCCCGGAGTCTGTCGCGCCAGCAGGTCGATGTCCACGGTGCTGTCTGTCTTCACGGGACGGAGATGCACCTTGAACACTTCCTTGCGCTCGTTCAGGTCGGGCAGGTCAACGTGAATCTGCCGGTCGAAACGCCCGGCGCGCAGCAGCGCCTTGTCCAGGATGTCCACGCGGTTGGTGGCGGCCAGGATGATGACACCGCTGTTGGTGCCGAACCCGTCCATTTCCGTCAGCAACTGGTTCAGCGTGTTCTCCCGTTCGTCGTTGCCGCCCATGGCGGGGTTCTTCCCGCGGGCCCGTCCCACGGCGTCGATTTCGTCGATGAAGATGATGCAGGGGGCTTTCTCCTTGGCCTGGCGGAACAGGTCGCGCACGCGGCTGGCGCCCACGCCGACGAACATTTCCACGAAGTCGGAGCCGGAGAGCGAGAAGAAAGGCACGTTGGCTTCTCCGGCCACGGCCTTGGCCAACAGGGTCTTACCCGTTCCCGGAGGCCCCACGAGCAAGGCGCCCTTGGGAATCTTGCCGCCCAGGTCGGTGTATTTCTTCGGGTTCTTCAGGAACTCCACGATTTCTTCCACTTCCATCTTGGCGCCGGCCTGTCCGGCTACGTCCTTGAACGTCACCTTTGTTCCTTCGCCTTTCTCAATCAGCCGCGCCTTGCTCTTGCCCACGTTGAACACGTTGCCGCCGGTGGGACTTCCGCCGCTCATGCGCCGCATGAGGAAGATCCAGATGGCGATGATGATGAACAGCGGGAAGAGGTTCCAGAACAGGCTGGTCAGCATGTCGTTGCTTTGCTTGAAGCTCAGCGTGATGTTGGATTTCTGCTCTTTCTGGGCTTCGGCCACCAGCTCCAGGAGCTTGTCGTTGGAGGCATATTCCACCGTGACGGCCGGCGCGGGGCCGAGCGTCTTCAGGTCGGTCGTGCCGAACACGTCCTTGACATGCTCCTTGGCCACGTACATTTGCAGCACGCCCTTGTCCTTCTGGGCCACGATTTTGGTGGCATAGCCGCTTCTCACGTATTTCTCGAAACGGGTGTAGTCGATGGTTTTGGAAGAACTGTCTCCCGTTCCCGTGAAGAACATGTAGGCCAAGACCAGCACGATGATGCCGTAAATCCAGTTCATGTTGAACCGTGGCATCTTGTTTTTATTTTCTTTCTCGTTCATAATCTTTCTTGGAATGGAGGTTTAGTCTATGTCGGGCAGGGCGGTGAGCCGTGCGTCTGCCCACAAGTGCTCGATGTCGTAGAACTCGCGGGTTTGCGGGAGGAAGATGTGCACGATGATGTTCGCGTAGTCCATGGCCACCCATGTGGCGTTCTTCATGCCGTCCACGGCCAAGGGCTTGGTGTGGCATTCCTTGCGGGTAGATTCGGCCACGGCTTCGGCGATGGCCCCGGTTTGTGTGGGTGAATTGCCTTGGCAGATAATGAAAAATTGGCAGATGGTGTCACCAATTTCCCTCAGGTCGGCAATGACTATTTGCGATCCTTTCTTTTCTTGTATGCCCTTCGTGATGGCATCTATCAGCTGTTGGGTTTCGTCCATGTGTTAAAAATGTACATAAATATCGGGCAAAGATAGCACATAATCCGTTATCAAATCAATTTTCCCGCCCAAAACCTTTAGCTTTTTATCTTTTTTAGGTAATAGGGAGAACGGAGGGCGTGCCTTCGGCATCTTCACGCCCTTGAAACGGCTTGCCGGAAGCCCTTTTTTGACGAACATGGCGCCGGGGCGTGAAAAAAGGCGATAAAAATTTGTGGGTTCGGAAATAAGTCACTACCTTTGCACACGCAAAAGGACAATGGGCTATGGTGTAACGGTAACACAACAGATTCTGGTCCTGTTTTTCCAGGTTCGAGTCCTGGTAGTCCAACGCAAAAGGCTTTCCTCTTTCCAGGGAAAGCCTTTTGCGTTGTATGGCACGTCGGATATGGGGCGGAGCCTTTCCGGGGCCGTGTTTGGAGTTTGTTGGGGATGGATCTGCTCTTTCCGTGCTGCTTTTGTTTACTCCTTGATTTTTATGATTTCCACAGGCGATGCCTTGAATTGAGGCATGCACATGCCGATGTCGGCCCCGATGTACGTGGGGTCGCACACGGTGTAGGCTTGCCCGCCGACCATGACGTGGTCGCCTTTCACCGTTGCGGGGAAGCGGACGGCGGTGGCCAAGTGGTTGGGGTAGTGGAGGAGTACGGCGTCGAGCTGCAGGAGGTCGCGCACCAGGTGGAAGTAGAGGATGGAGCGGTCCTCGCAGTCGCAAGCCTTGTAGTAGAAGTTCTCTTCCCCGAAGTTGTATTTCTCCTGGCCGAATTGCTGTTGGTCGGTAAGATAGGCGAAGGCTTTTTGCACGAAGTTGAGCAACATGCCGGCGGCTTCGGCTTGGGTTTTGCCTTCGATGGCGCGTTGCAGGGTGGGATAAAGCTGCCGGACGAGCCGGGAATCCATGGGCTGCGAGGCGTAGTAGCCCCAGTCGTTGACCTGCGGAACCTCGGCATAGTAATCCATCAGGTTGCGGTTGACGTCTATCTGGCAGGTCATTCCGGCATGGTCGGGGGTGGAGAAAGCCCTGCTTTCCGAAGGTTGGTAGGTTAGCGTCGGAGTTTCCCGCATGTTCAGGTCCAAGAGCCGCGTGGCGTTGCCGTGCGGTTTCCCGTAGCTTTCCACTTGCGTTTCTTGTCCGTATGGCCCGAAAATGTAGAAGGGTATGCCGTTGAAGTTGTAGTAGCTCACGCCGCATACGGTTTGCTTTATGGGTACGAGCAGTCCCAGCTGACTTCTTCCTATGCGGCAAAGCCGCACGTCGTAGCCGAACTGGGCCATCAGGTAAGCTTGCATCAGGTAGGCGTCGTTGCTTGCTTGCGTCATGGCGTGCGCCAACTTTTCGGTCAGCTTGAACAGTCCCCAGTCGTTGAGTGAAAGCTTTTGGGCAATGTCCTGGCAGTCGGCGAGGAGAGGGTCGTAGTCGGGAGCGGACAGCAGTTTCCATGCTTCCGACACGTCGCGCTCGCTATGCCCCTTCAGGATGGAGCCCTTTCCGAGACCGGCATGAAGCTGGAACTGCGTGCCGAAGAAGGTGAACGCCTGGGTGGGGATGTCCGGGCCGGGTTCAGGGTCGGGCAGCGGGATGTCGGCCGGGCGGTCGGGCGCCTTCGAGGGGTAGTCCTTGATTTGCTTGATGGGCAGTTTGGCCGGCGGCGGCAGTTGGTCGGGCAGCGTGACCGGACGGACGGTGGGCTTCACCGGGTCGGGCGATTTGGTGATGTCGAATCCCTTGCGCAGTTGGTAGGAACTCCACGACCGGGCCAGATATTCGGCGAACTCCTTGTTCTTTTGCGCCCTGAAGGCTTCGAATTCGGCCCGTTTGCGGTTGCGGTAGTTTTGCAGGGCTTCCCGCTTTTGCCGGCGGAACTCCTCAAAACTGTCGTTCCCCTGCGCCGGAACGATTTCCGGTGCAAGGGAACAACAAAGTAGTATGGCGATGCGGTTCAATCTCATGTCGCAGTCTTATTGTTTTTCAGCCTCGTAGATTTGCTTGATTTCCTTGGCGGAGAGCTTGCGCGTGTCGTAGACGCGGAAGTTGTCCACCGACATGTTCGTGCCATTCAGGGTTTGGTTATACAGGTCAATCTCGCCCCCCATCACGAATTTGGTGCCGCTGCCATAGCTGTTGTCGGAGGTTTCGCCTTCGGTGAATATGTTGGCGCCTTCGGTGATGACATCCACGGCTTGTCCATCTACATACAGGTTCGTGGTAATCGTGCTATATGTGGTCTTATGGAAGTCGCTGGTGAGCGCGATGTGGTGCCATTGGCCGTCGTTCAGGGTGGGGTGCATGAAGCTTCCGGTCGTGCTGTAGTTGTAGACATTGTTATAGCGTGTCACGATGAACTTCAATGCGCCGCCGCTCATGCTGAGTGTGAACATGTTCGGCCTTGAGGTATGGGACGACACCATATGGAAGATTCCGTCGTCGTTGAAGTCCTTGCCCCAGAAACAGATGGTCATTTCGCGGGAGTCGATGATGGGCTGCGGCACCACGAAGGCGCTTTGCTCCGTGCGGCTGAACTTTACGGCTTGAGAGCCGGCCGCCACGCCTTCCACGAAGGTGGGGTTGTTGAGGCCGAAGCCGTTCACCGCGTTTTCCGTGGCGTCGTTGAAGTCGCTGTCGAACTTGTAATAGACGTACAAGCCTTGCGCCACGGCCAGGTCGCCGCCGTCGCTGCCGCCGCCTTCATCGCCGCTGCCGCCCGGTGCGTGGGTGGCGGTGATGGTGACAGGCAGTGAGCCCCCATCGGTGTTGACGTTGATGAAGGCGGCCGGAATGTCGGCGGTCATCTGCGTGCGGTCGAGCTTGACGGTGACGGGTTGCGAGGCGCCGATGGCCAAGCTGCCCGACTTCGGGCTGACGGACAGGCAGGAGTTGGTGGGGGCGGAGATGTTCCAGTCCAGCGTTCCGCCGGTGCCCACATTTTTGACCGTGAACTGCAGCTCGGAGTATTCCGTGCCGAAGTTCAGGGTGGAGGGCGTGACACTCATCTTAGCGCCGAGGTCTTGCGAATTGACGGTGATGCTGACCGGATAAGAGTCGTTGCCCACGTTCACGGCCAGCTGGGTGCTGACGTCGGAGGTGAGCGACGTGCGGTTCACCTTGACCATGACGGTCTGCGTGCCTTTGGCGCCGACCTGTGCCGAAGTGGGCGACACGGTGAGATAGGCCGGATAGCCGGAGATGCTGTACTGCAGCGGGCTGTTGCCCTTGTTCTTTATGGTGAACGACAGTTGGTCGTTGCTGGGCCCGAAGTTCAGCGTGAGGGGCGAGATCTCGACGTCCGTGCGTCCCGGGCTCAGCTGGAAGTCGGCCGTGGCGGACTGTCCGGCATAGACGGAGACCGACTTGCTGTCTTCCTGATAGTTGTTGGCCTTGACGCTGACGGCGTAGTTTCCCGGTTCTATCTCGGTGAATTCGTATCGCCCGTCGCTCCCGGTGGTCTGGCTCAGGCCCGTGGGAGAGAGGGTGACGGTGGCGCCGGCGATGGCCGTGTTGGCGTTCGTCATGTCGGTGACCATGCCCGCGATGGTGCCGGTCATCACTTCCTCGTCCTTGGTGCAGTGGCTGAGACACAGCAGGGCCGCCATGCCGAGGATGATGTTGAAAAGATGTTTCATGTTGTTGTTTTATTATAAGTTAGTCACTTCATAACAAGAATCTCTCTCGTCCGCGCGTCAGAACCTCCATGCCAGCGACATCCCCGTGCAGGACGTCGACATGACGGGCTGCAGGGAGAGGCTTTGGCGCACTCTCCGGACTGTCACCCGCCGTGCGCCTTTGGCCGCTACGGCGTCTATCAGGTTGTAGACGTAGAGGGCCGCTGCCGCCCCGATGCAGATGTTGCGCCCCGACTCCCAGTTGTCGGCCTTGGAGTTGTAGGTCTGCGCGTGGCGCGGTTGCTCTTTCATCTTCTTGTGGTACGACGCGCGCTGGTTTTCGCAAACAACGACGCCCACGGCGCATGCGGCTTCCCCGCACAGGATGGCGGTGCCTTTGGCCACGCTGCCTTTATATATCTGTCCCCATCCGGGGATGATGGAGCGCGCCAATCCCCTCGCGCCGTACGACGTGGTGAGCGAAATCCGGTCGTCGTAGCTGCCGGCCTGCTCAAGGTTGCGGTCGGCCACGGTGTAAAGCACGTGGCAGGTGTATAGCCCGTTCCGCTCTTCCCAATATTCGTCCACGACGCGGCACTTCATGTCAATCCGTTTGCCGGATTCGTGGGCCGTCATGGCAAATTCGCGGTGAGACGAGTAGGTCTGGGCGTTTCCCTCGCGGTGCTGCACGGAGCCTCCGCCGACCGTGCTCTCCACCACGATGCCCCTTTCGTGTTCCAGGCGCGTGGAGAGGTTCACCAGTGCCATCTGCCGTGCGGCCTCCAGGGAGGCCCCCATGCCCTCGGCGTTGAGGAAGAAATAAGACGGAGACCGGCTTTCGGGCAGTTTGCGCGTGAGCCATTGCGGCTTGATCTTGTCCGACTTCCGGAGCTGCGCCGGTGCTGTCCCGGCGAAAAGGGCACAGAGCAACAGTAGTATGAGTTTCTTCATGTTCACCTTGGGGACGTTTATAATTGGCCGGCCTTATTCTGGCGGTATCTTTCCAGCTCTTCCTTGTACGACTTGCGGAACTGTTCGGCGTCGAAGCGCACGCCCAGTTTCTTGTCTTCGCTCAGCACGGCGTTTTCCACGGCTTCTTCGGCCGACTGCACCATGCCGATGCAGACGGCGCATTCGTAGCGTCCGTCGGGAAGCCGGTAGCGCTTGGAACAGATGATGGTGGTGCGGCTGATCACTTGTTCGGCAATCGAGGTGATATTCTGTTGCCGGTCGGCCGACGACGTGCTCGTCGCGTCCTTCGTGGTCGTACTGCGGTAGTTCTTGAAGATGTTGGTGACCAGTGCCTCAATGTCGCTGGCCATTTGTGCGCGGGCGTTGGCGGCAGCCGACTGGCGGGCAAAGTCGCGGTCGTGGTCGATGGCCGAGCCGTATGCCCTGAGCAGGTCGCCCTCCATTTGCATCGATTCCTTTTCACAATCGTCCAGTTCCTCTTCCACCTTGTTGTTGGCCGGGAACTGCTGCGGTGCGCCGGCATAGTTGGGATAAGGGGCATAGGCCGTCTTTGTGCGGCAGGAGGAGCACAGGAGTCCGGCAAACGTCAGTGCGAACATTGCACAAAAAGTTACATCCCGTTTCATGATCGTTTACTTTTAAAAAATACTAACAGCGCAAAGGTAGCGCAAATACGGCTTGCGTCCGAGATTGCCACGTTTCTGATGTGGCGACTTATCTGTATCCAAAAAAGAAACACGGCGGGCAAACAGGAGGCGGAAGGGCGGAGGAGGAAACTCCTGCCAGACGGGGAACGGCTGTTCCTTGTCCTCAAATTACGGTCGCCCGTTGCCGAAGGCGGGACAGCGGAGTGCGGAGTCCCGGATTGTACTTTGCGGCAAGTACTCGAATACTCTCCGCAAAGTACGCCGAAGGTCTCCGCACGACACGGTGGCGCAATGGGCAAGGTCGTGGGCGCTCATCCTCGCGTCCGCCTGCTGGCGGCCAAGGGGAACGATGGTGCGGACGGCACGGGCGTGTGCCGCGTGGGGCGGGAGGACGGGGGGCCTTGTGGTGCCTTGCAAGGCTGATTAGTCATTGTCTTGCCGGTAGGCCTGTGAGAAATCTTGGAAGAAGTCGTGTTGGAGATTTTTCGAGATGCGGAGCATGAGCGAGCTGTCCACGCTTTCCTTCTGGAATATCTTGTAGACGTTGGGGCGCGTGCAGCACAGTTGCCGTGCGAACCAGGTGACGGAGCGGCCTTGTTCGCGGAGCGTTTCTTGCAGGAGTTTCCCGAAATGGATTTTCATGAGCGTCATGTTCCGTCCCAGCCGGTCCTCTGTGGCTGCATTGTTTTGGCTTTCCGTTGCGGAGGATACAAAAAGCGAGGACCCTTACATTGCTCATCATTGCTTTCAGGCCTTCGCATTGCCCATCCCAAGTGACGAGCAACGCAAAAGCCCACGCCTATACACTAAGTTACAGTGCGCCGTGAGGCACACTGTAACCATACATGTCTTGTGGACGTTCCGTTGCCGCTGTCTTACTCGGGATTGTCAAGGTTGCGAAGTTTGAAAGCCCTAAGACAAACGCTGTTAACGTCTTTCTGTATGTCCTCCCCCTCTCCTGCTGATTTCCCCGAAGGGGGCGGAAGGGGTTCATGTCGTGCAAAATTAGTGATTTTTCTGAATATGGAAAGCTTCCTTCGCTTTTTTTGTGCTTTTTTCTGTTGCGGTTCGTGTTGTCGGGGGCTGGTTCAGGGCAGCCGGATGATGCCCCAGTGTGGGTTGTGGTCGGAGACGTGCCCCGTGCGGGTGGGGCTTTCGGGGAGGATGCCGGTCTGGCTGACTTGTATGCCCGGGCCGACGAAGATGAAGTCTATCTTGTGCCGCTGTCCGGCGGGCACTTTCCCGAAGCCGTGGTACGTGTGGGATGTCCCTTCGCGGACGGGGCTTTCGCGGTATAAGTCGCGCAGTCCGGAGCCGTCTGCGGTCAGGATGCGGTAGGGGTCGCTGTCGGCACTCACGTTGAAGTCCCCGGTCAGGATAACGGGTTGCCCTTCCGACAGTTCGCGTATTTTTCCCACGATGAGCCTTGCGGACCGGCGCGTGGCTTCCTGCCCCACGTGGTCGAAGTGCGTGTTGACGAAAAGGAAGGTCTTGCCGGTGGAGAGGTGGCGGAAACGGGCCCAAGTGGCGATGCGCGTGCAGGCGCCGTCCCAGCCGATGAAGCCCGCGCTGTCGGGGTGCTGCGAGAGCCAGAAAGTGCTGCTTTCCAGCATCCGGACGCACGTCGTGTCGTAGAGGATGGGGGCATATTCCCCTTGCGTCTTGCCGTCTTCGCGGCCCACTCCGACGTACCGGTAGGCCGGCAACCGTTCCAAGAGGTCGGCCAGTTGCCGGTGGAGCACTTCCTGCATGCCCACGATGTCCCAGGCTTGTGCCCGTATCAAGGCGGCTACGGAATCCTTGCGCACGTCCCAGCGGTTGGGCCCGTCGTCGGGATTGTCGTAGCGGATGTTGAACGTGGCTATCCTGAGGAGACTGTCGTCGGTGGAGGAAGTCCGGGCCGCCAAGGAGGAGGAGAGGCAGTCCCACCAGACGGCGAGAAAAAGGACAAGGCACTTTGTTCTGAACAGAAAAGCCCGCGATGCCGCCAGCCGGGTGGTTCCGGCCTGCGGCGTCGCGGGCTTTATGCGTTCTGTGGGGTTCACGCTTGTTGGTCTGCGATCTCTTTGTCGATGGCGGCAATCTTCTCTTTCAGGAGTTGCAGCTCCTCCTTCAGCTTCTCCATTTTCTTGTTCATCTCGTTCAGCAGGCTGCTGCCTTTCTTTGAACTGCAGGTGAGGAAGCCCAAGTTGTTTTCATACGTTTTGATTTCGTTGCGCTTGATTTCGTAGGCGCGCATGAGGCGTTCCCGTTCGCGCGGCAGGCCTTGCCCGCTCTCCTTCGCGTCGTTCTTCAGGCTGTTCTTGAAGTTGTCCAGCTTGCGGCGCGAGGCCGACATGTTCAGGGCCTTGAACAATTGGTCCACGATGTCGTGGTACGTCTTGTAGAGCCGGTCTTTGTCCTTGAACGGCACGTGCCCCGTTTCGTTCCACTCTTTCATCAGTTCCTTCACGGCGGCCTGCTTGTCGTTTTCCGTTTCTTCCTCATTGTCGAGCAAGGCTTTCAACTTCTCGATGACGGCCTCTTTCTTTTGCAGGTTGCCTTTTTCTTCGCTGCGTTGCGAGGCCGAGTTCTTGTTCTTCTGCTCGAAGAAGTAGTCGCATGCGCCGATGAAGCGTTGCCACAACGACTCTGAATACTTTTTGGGCACGGCGCCGATGGCTTTCCATTCCTTTTGTATCTGCATGAGCTGGTCGGCCGTGGCTTTCCAGTCCGTGCTGTCCTTCAGCGCTTCGGCCTTTTCGCAGAGTTCCGTCTTCTTGGCCAGGTTCTGCGCCTGCTCTTCCTTCAGCCGTTTGAAGAAGGCCGCTTTCTCGGTGAAGAAGCGGTCGCATGCGTTGCGGAAGCGCTCAAAGATTTT
>ERZ779877.3087-NODE-3087-length-11220-cov-10.108822_pt1 | contig 11220 bp, 8 predicted proteins | sample MGYA00511556_ERZ779877 | MGnify/ENA primary metagenome ERZ779877 (study PRJEB29588, sample SAMEA2159338) | human gut metagenome | biome: human gut; feature: human-associated habitat; material: faeces | place: Denmark | collected 2008/2010 ... | reverse complement strand
CATTCCCGCTTACCCGACCGGGTATGTCACGCCGTCGACGGTGATGGAGGCGAGGTCAGCCAGGTCGATGAGCTGGGAGAACAGCCACGTGTGCTTGACCCGATCCGCTTCCGGCATTCCGGTGCCGGAGGAGCTCATGGAGCCGTAGGTCCCATAGGTGCTGTCCGCGTAGCCATTTTCCGTGCTGGCAAGCTCGAAGCTCGTTCCGTCCTTCAGCGTAATGGAAACGGCATTGTTGCTCTTCGGACTGCTCCAGCTGCTTCCGTAGCGGCCGTCGAGCCGGAAGGAGATCGGCGTGATCGTCGCTGTCTGCCAGCAGCAGTATTTATTCTCGTAAGCTGATTCATCCAGATCGATCACCAGCTCCTGCTCCAGCTGATCCGGCACCGGGATCTCAAACAGGTCGGCGCTTTTGTCCTGATACCACGTATAGAACAGCAGATTGTCGCCCGGCTCGATTTCGCCGCCGTTGTTCGCCACGACCACATGCGCCGTGCGTCCCTCTACCTGAATAACGTTCATCGTTCCGCCGCCGATCTTCCATTCCCAGCTGTGATCTCCGCCCATTTCGATGTTATTGCGCACACCTACCTGCAGCATCCGGGCAAGCTCCTTTTGATTATCGCTGGCCTCCGGCAGCGCGGCGAGCGTCGCCGCGGCCTCGTCGGTCCGCGCGTCAATGCGCATGATCGAAAGCACAGAGTCCTTTGAGACCAGCAGAGATTCGAGCGTGAACACGAAATTTTCCGTCGTGGCCGATACGCCCGTGTCCGCAAGCTCGGCAGTGTCGGGCACCTGCATCGTGCCCTCATCGATCATGGCCTGCTCTTCCTCGGTGTAGGTCGGCTGCGTGATATCCACGTCCGTCGTTTCGTCGTAGCTGGCGATATGCCCCTCGATCAGCGCGGTCTTCTCTCCGAACAGCCGGTCGAAGCCGAACCAGCCGTTTGTGTAAGCGGCGAAGGCCGTGCCGCACAGCAGCGCGGCGATGGCCGCCGCGAGCAGCGCCGTCCGGACCGGACGGGCCGGTCTTTTTTTCGTTTTTTCAAGCTTTTTCATGGTTTTGTTCAGGATCCTTTCCTGTTCGCCGCGCTCCAGCGCGGGCAGCGGATACTCTTTTTCCGGTGCATAGCGCATGAGTTCATCCCACGTCGTCTTCACAGAACAGCCCTCCCTTGGTCAGTGTTTTTCTGAGCGCCTCCCGGCCGCGCAGCAGGCGCGAGCGGACCGTCGAGGCGTTGAGGCCCAGCGCCTGCGCGATCTGCGCGGTCGTCTGGCTCAGGTCATAGAACCGGTAAAAAATCTCCCGGTCCTCCTCCGGCAGCGCCGCAAGCGCCTGCGCGAGCGCTTCGCAGCGCTCCTTTTCGACCATCTGCTCCCAGAGGCGGTCGAGCGTGATGAGCGCATCGTCCTCCAGCGGGAGATAGACGTTCTTTTTCCGCATGGCCTCCGCCGTCTGCTTCCGGGCGACCGCGCCGAGCCACGGGCGCAGCTGGCCGCGCGTGATATTTTTTGCGCCGCGCCACAGGGCGAGAAAGACGTCCGACGCGATCTCCTCATGGTCCTCCGGCGTCAGGACGCCGCGGCTGCGATTGCGGATGACGGCGAGCACATACGCGCCGTACTGCGCGAGGGCAGCCTCGAGCGCGCCCGCGCGCTGCTCCTGCAGCTGCCGCAGCAGCTGTCTGTCGTCCATACCGCATCCCTCCTTTGCGTTTTGTATCAACATGCTGACGTCCATCATGTCGGGGGAAAGCCGGATTCTGTTGCAGGAAATCAAAAAAATACCCGCTGTGTCCTGCATCGGACACAGCGGGCGGTTTTTGTTTACTCGACGGTGACGCTCTTGGCGAGGTTGCGGGGCTTATCGATATCGCAGCCGCGCTGCAGCGCGACGTAATACGCGAACAGCTGCAGCGGCACGACGCCCAGCAGCGGCAGGAACATCAGCTCCGTATCCGGGATGGTCAGGATACCGTCGACGCGGCTCTCCATCTCGGCGCGGTGCGACTCGGTGGCCAGGGCGAGGACGCTCGCGCCTCTGGCCTTGACCTCGATGACGTTGCTCATGGCCTTGTCAAACAGCGGCGTATAGCTGCCCAGCGCCACGACGAGCGTACCGGGCTCGATGAGCGAGATCGTCCCGTGCTTGAGCTCGCCCGAGGCGTAGGCCTCGGAGTGGATGTAGGAGATCTCCTTGAGCTTCAAGGAGCCCTCCATGCCGAGCGCGTAATCGAGATTCCGGCCGATGAAGAAGACGGAATCGTGGTTGAAGTACTGCGAGGCGTAATACTGGATCTGCTCGCGGTTCGACAGGATCTGCTCGACCTGCGCGGGCAGCGCGGCGATGGCGCTCGTCAGGCGGCGCATATCCTCCGCCGTGATGGTCTTCCGCTGGCCGGCCAGATAGATGGCCAGCAGGTCGAGGACCGCCATCTGGGTGGAATACGCCTTCGTGGTGGCGACGGCGATCTCGGGTCCGGCCCAGGTGTAGAGCACATCGTCCGACTCACGGGCGATGGAGCTGCCGACGACATTTACAATTGAGAGGATGCGCGCACCGAGGCTCTTTGCCTCGCGCAGGGCGGCCATGGTGTCGAGCGTCTCGCCGGACTGGCTGATGACGACGACGAGCGTGCGGCTGTCGATGATCGGGTCGCAGTAGCGGAACTCGGAGGCCAGCACGACCTCGACCGGGATGCGCGCGAGCTTTTCCAGATTGTATTTGCCGACCATGCCCACGTGGTACGACGAGCCGCAGGCGATGATCTTGATGCTGTCATAGCGGCTGATGTCCAGCTGCAGGCCGTCGAAGACGACCTCGCCGTCTTTGATGCGCGGCAGGATGGCGCGGCGCAGGGCCTCGGGCTCCTCCATGATCTCCTTGAGCATGAAGTGCTCGTAGCCGCCCTTTTCCGCGGCGGAGATCTCCCAGTCGATGTGGTGGTGTTCCTTTTCGATGGGCAGCTCCATGGCGTTGAAGAGCTGGATGCCGTCGCGGCCGAGGATGGCGACCTCGCCGTCCTCCATGTAGACGACGTCGCGGGTGTATTTGACCAGCGCCGTCACGTCGGAGGCGATGAAATTCTCGCCCTTGCCGAAGCCGAGCAGCAGCGGCGCGTCCTTGCGCGCGGCGTAGATATGTTCCGGATCGTCCGAGCAGAGGATGCCGAGGGCGTACGCGCCCTCGATCCGGTGCAGGACCATGTACAGAGCGTCCGAGACCGTCGAGACCTCGGGCAGGCCCATGCAGTATTCCATGAGCTGCGCGACGACCTCCGAGTCGGTCTGCGAGGTGAACTGCACGCCCTTCTCCTGCAGAAATTCGCGGATCTCGAGATAGTTTTCGATGATGCCGTTATGGACGACGGCGATCTTGCCGTTCTGGGAGACGTGCGGGTGGGAGTTGATATCGTTCGGTTCGCCGTGGGTGGCCCAGCGGGTATGGCCGATGCCGAGCGTGCCGGGCAGCTTTGCGCCGCCGTCGGTCTTGGCGATCAGGTTCTGCAGACGGCCCTTGGCCTTTGCGACCTCCAGAACGCCGTTCTGCTCCACGCAGATGCCCGCGGAGTCGTAGCCCCGGTACTCCAGACGCGAAAGGCCCTCCAGCAAAATGGGCGCAGCCTCTTTTCTGCCTACATATCCTACAATACCACACATATGAAATTGTTCCTCCTGTAATATTTGATCACAGGACAAACTCGCAGTTCATTTGCCTGAATTCCGTTCGACGCCCCTCTGTTTTGCGGTCGCCCGCATATTTCTGACGCCGTGACGCGCACGGAGAGCACGGAAACGCATCCGCCGAACCTTCGATCACGTTTCTCCTCGTTGTCCTGCCGCCTCCGGCAGGCACATGGCGCTTGTGATGGCGAAAAGCCAGTATCCTCCTTTCCTTTCGGAACCTCTGAAACAGAGCTTCCTATTCTGCGATGCTACCATTATATGCGAAAAGTTACAAAAAAGCTACTGTTATTTCTCCGCCTGCCCGTCTTCCGGCTCCCAGAACATCCGGAAGGCCGTCGGCAGGGCGATGCTGCGCGAAAATTCCGCGCCGTCCACCCAGGTAAAGTCCCCGCCCGGCTCCGCCACACGGACATAGCAGCAGCGCATGTGCCACTCGACGTGCGTGAAGACGTGTGTCCGCTCGATCACCTTCTGCAGCTGCTCCGGCTGCAGGCCCCACTGCTCCAGAAGCGAAAGCGCCTGCTGGGCCGTGAGCGTCCCTTCGGTGTTCGGCAGCTCCCAGAGGCCCGCGAGCAGCCCCGTATCCGGCCGCCGCCGCACGGCGTACCGGCTGCCGCAGGAGAGGAAAAAGACGGTCAGCTGCTCCTGCCGCCGGGGCTTTTTGGCCTCCTTGACGGGAAGCGTATCCCAGCTGCCGTTCATTTTCGCCCGGCAGAAGCCCTGCAGCGGGCAAAGGGCGCACTTCGGCGCGCCGTTCGGCACGCACACGCACGCGCCGAGCTCCATGAGCGCCTGCGTCAGCTCACCCCGGCTGCCGGGGTTTTCCTCATAGACCGGGCGGAGCAGCAGCTCATAGCTTTTTTTGACGCTCTGCTTCGTCACGGGCGAAGGGTCCTCCGTCACGCGTGCGAGCACACGCAGCACGTTCCCGTCGACCGCGGGTGTGGGCCGGTCAAAGCAGATCGAGGCGACCGCGCCCGCCGTATAGTCTCCCACACCGGGCAGCGCCCGGATCGCCGCATAGTCCGCGGGGAAGACGCCCCCGTGCTGCGAGACGATCACCTGCGCCGCCTTCTGCAGGTTGCGCACGCGGGAGTAGTAGCCGAGCCCCTCCCAGAGCTTCGTGAGCCGCCGCTCTTCGCACGCGGCGAGCGCGGCGATATCGGGCAGCTCCGCAAGGAAGCGGGCGTAGTAGCCCCTGACGGCCTCCACGCGCGTCTGCTGGAGCATGATCTCCGACAGCCAGATATGATACGGCTCCCGGTCCTGCCGCCAGGGCAGATCCCGGTGGCCGGCCGCGTACCAGCGCAGTAGCAGGGGTGCAAAGGTCTCCGGCAGCGAATGGGCCATTGCAGCGGCCTCCTTTCAGGCAAAATCTTTTGGATGTATTGTATGCGCTTTCCCCGCGCTTGTCAAATCGCGGGGAAGACGGTATAATGGTAGGGAATTTTGATCACTGGAGGTACCTGATGTCCCTTGCGGAAAAACGGCTGTTCCTGCTGGATATGGACGGCACGATCTACCTGAGCGAAACACTCTTTGACGGCACGAAGGATTTCCTGCGGTACGTGCGGGAAAGCGGCGGGAGATACCTGTTTCTGACCAACAACTCCTCCCGCGGCACGGACGCCTACATCGCAAAAATGGCCCGGCTCGGCATCGAGGCCTTCCCCGATGATTTCCTCACCAGCTCGGATGCGACGATCCGCTATCTGCAGGGGCGGTATCTGCCGGACACCGTCTATTACGTCTGCGGCACCGAATCGCTCAAAAACCAGCTCCGGCTCGCAGGGCTTCATGTGGCGGAGCAGCTGCGGGATGAGATCAGCGTCGTGCTGCTCGGCTACGACACGGAGCTGACGTTCGAAAAGCTCGAGACCTGCTGCATCCTGCTGAACCGCGGCGCCGATTACGTGGCGACGCACCCGGATCTGGTCTGCCCGACCTGGTACGGCAGTGCGCCCGACTGCGGCAGCGTCGCCGAAATGCTGCACACGGCGACCGGCCGGCGGCCGAAGGTCATCGGCAAGCCGCAGCCGGAGATGGCCCTGCTCGCCATGGAGCGCACGGGCTATTCCCCGCGGCAGACCTGCCTCATCGGCGACCGCGTCTATACCGACATCGCCTGCGGCGTGAACGCCGGGATCGACACGATCTTCGTTCTCTCGGGCGAAGGCGTGATGGCCGATATCGAAAAATATCACGTGCAGCCCACCTACTGCATGCAGAATATCCGTGAAGTCCTCAACACTTTACAAAAGGGAGAAGAGAAATGAAGCTCAACAACAAGCGCACCATCCTCGTCGGCCTCGCGTTTTTGTCCATCTGCGCGTTCTGGCAGATGTATGACAGCGTCGTGCCGCTGATCCTCACCAAGACCTTCCACATGAACGAGACCTTCTCCGGCGCGATCATGGCGGCGGACAACATCCTGGCGCTGTTCCTGCTGCCGTTCTTCGGCTCGCTGTCTGACCGGAGCCATTCGAAGATCGGCAAGCGCATGCCGTTCATCCTCTTCGGCACGGGCTGCGCCGTCATCCTCATGAACATCCTCCCTCTGCTCGACAACAGCTACGCCGCCCAGCCCTCCGGGCTGAAGACGGCCTCGTTCGTCATCGTGCTGGGCCTGCTGCTCGTCACCATGGGCACCTATCGCTCCCCGGCGGTCGCCCTCATGCCCGACGTCACGCCCAAGCCCCTGCGCTCGCGCGCGAACGCCATCATCAACCTGATGGGCGCGGTCGGCGGCATCCTCTATCTCGGCGTGGCCGCGGTCCTCTATCCCAATTCGAAGACGGCCGGGCTGGACCACGTCAACTACCAGCCGCTGTTCATCGTCGTCTCGGCCATCATGTTCATCGCCATTGCCGTCCTCTTCCTCACGGTCAAAGAGCCGAAGCTCACGGCGGAAAATCAGGCGCTCGAGAAGCAGCACCCCGAATGGAACCTCGCCCAGGACGACGGCAGCGGCCATGAGACGCTTCCGAAGCCGGTCAAAAAGAGCCTCGGCTTCCTGCTGGCCTCCATCGCGCTGTGGTTCATCGGCTACAACGGCGTGACGACGTGGTTCTCGACCTATGTCGACGTGGTCATGGGCCAGGGTCTCGGCGGCGCGTCGACCTGCCTGCTGATCGCCACGGCGGGCGCCATCGTCTCCTACATCCCCATCGGCCAGATCGCCTCGAAGATCGGCCGGCGGCGCACCATCCAGGGCGGCATCGTGCTGCTGACGATCTGCTTCGCGCTGGGCTACGTGCTGACGACGGCCTTCTCGTCCATCAACGCCATCATGTTCATCGTCTTCGCGCTCGTCGGCCTCGCGTGGGCGGCCATCAACGTCAACTCTCTGCCCATGGTCGTCGAGATGTGCAAGGGCTCGGACATCGGCAAGTTCACCGGCTACTACTATACGGCCTCCATGGCCGCACAGGTCGTCACGCCGGTCATGGCCGGCACGCTGATGCGGAAGATCGACTACCGCGTGCTGTTCCCTTACGCCGCGCTGTTCGTCGCCCTGAGCTTCGTCACCATGCTCTTCGTCCGCCACGGCGACGTCAAAGCCGAAGCCAAAAAGGGGCTGGACGCATTTGAGGATATGGACGACTGATCCCCACACAGGGACCGCCACCCCGAATTTGCCGTGGATCGCTGTCGAATGATCGCGCCACTACAAGGTCCCCGCAAGAAGGTAGCGCCCATCAAAAGTTCAGTCGCACCTTCTATTGATGGCAGATATTCTACGGAAACTAGTTGCAAATTCGATACCCCCGTATCAGGCGGCGCGTACCAGGACGCCCGTAAGGTGAGTCCCGTGTGGAACGCCAGACCAAAACATTGATACCCGCCTGAATTCAGAGGCAGTATGCACCAAACGCGTCCCCAAGCACTCTTTTCTCCCCTATCTTTTCTCTTGCGAGAGAAAAGATAGGGCCGCCGGAGGCGCGTCAGAACCGGCCTCGACGGAACGAGTCCCCGCTGTTCGCGGAGCCTCTTTTCCTCTGAGCCCGTTTCTTCCTTTCCAAACCGCAAACTGAATTTGCGGTTTGGGTTTTATGGCAAATCTGCGACAACCTCTCAGTCTGCTTCGCAGACTGCTCCCCTGGAAGGGGAGCCTTGTATTTTACATTTTCAAAGGAGGCGGCCTATGGCGATCCATGACGGGCATCGGGAGCGGATGCGGAAACAACTGAAGACGAGCGGCATGGACTCTCTTTCAGATGTGCAGGTGCTGGAGGTGCTGCTGTATTACGCCGCGCCGCGCGGCGATACGAACCCCGCTGCGCACGCGCTTTTGACCCGCTTCGGCACGCTCGACGGCGTATTTTCCGCGCCGGAGGCCGAGCTCAAAAAGGTCGACGGCGTGGGCGACGCCGCCGCGCAGCTCATCGCGCTCGTGCCGCAGGTGGCCCGCCGCTGCCTCATGAGCCGCAGCGCGCAGATCCAGGTGCTCGACACCACGTCCAAATGCGGCCAGTACCTGCTCCCCTATTTCCACGGCGAGCACGAGGAGGTCGTGTATCTGCTGTGCCTCGACGCCAAGTGCAAGGCGCTCGACTGTGTGCTCATCCACCGCGGCGGCGTGAACGTCGCGTCCATCGCCGCGCGCAAGGTAGTCAAGACCGCGCTGGACGCCAACGCGACCTCCGTCGTGCTGGCGCACAACCATCCCAGCGGCCTCGCACTGCCAAGCCCCGAGGACCGGCAGACCACGCTGGTCTTAAAACGGGCGCTCGAAGCGGTCGGCGTCGTGCTGGCCGACCATATCATCGTCGCGGACGGCGATTTCGTCTCCATGCGCGACGACGGCATTCTGGAGGATCCCTATGGACTTTAAGCTGCACTCCCAATTCAGACCCACCGGCGACCAGCCGCAGGCCATCGAGGCGCTGACGCGGGGACTCAACATGGGCCTGAGCGATCAGGTTCTGCTCGGCGTCACGGGCTCCGGCAAGACCTTCACCATGGCGAACATCATCGCCAACGTCAACCGCCCCACGCTCGTGCTCGCGCACAACAAGACGCTCGCGGCCCAGCTGTGCTCGGAATTCCGCGAGTTTTTCCCGGAAAACGCCGTGGAATACTTCATTTCCTACTACGACTATTACCAGCCGGAGGCGTATATCGCCCAGACGGACACGTATATCGAAAAGGATTCCTCCATCAACGACGAGATCGAGCGCCTGCGCCACAGCGCGACGAGCGCCCTGTCGGAGCGGCGGGACGTGATCGTCGTCTCGTCCGTCTCGTGCATCTACGGTCTCGGCGACCCGATCGACTACAAAAACATGGTCATCTCCCTCCGGCCCGGCATGGAATATGACCGCGACGAGCTGATGCGCAAGCTGACCGACATCCGCTACGAGCGCAACGACATCAACTTCGTCCGCAATGCCTACCGCGTGCGCGGCGATACGCTCGAGGTCTACCCCGCCTACTGGGCGGGCCGGGCCATCCGCATCGAATTTTTCGGCGACGAGATCGACCGCATCTCCGAGATCAACGCCGTCACCGGCGTGCCGGAGCGCATTCTGAACCACGTCGCCATCTACCCCGCGTCGCACTACGTGGCCTCGAAGGAGAAAATGGCCCGCGCCATGAAGGACATCGAGGCGGAGATGTGGGAGCAGGTGCGGTTTTTCGAGGAGCACGACAAGCTGCTCGAAGCGCAGCGCATCCGCCAGCGGACGCAGTACGACCTGGAAATGCTGCAGGAGATTGGCTTCTGCACGGGCATCGAAAACTATTCCCGCGTCATCGCCGGCCGCGCCCCCGGCACCCCGCCGACGACGCTGCTCGACTACTTCCCCGACGATTTCATCCTCTTCGTCGACGAGAGCCACGTCACGCTGCCGCAGGTGCGCGCGATGTACAACGGCGACCACGCGCGTAAAAAGAGCCTCGTCGACTACGGCTTCCGCCTGCCCTCGGCCTATGACAACCGGCCGCTCACCTTCGACGAATTTACAGACCGCATCCATCAGGCCATCTACGTCTCCGCCACGCCCGCGGACTATGAGCGCAGCCGCGCCGGGCAGATCGCCGAGCAGGTGATCCGGCCCACGGGCCTTCTCGACCCCGAGGTCTTCGTGCGTCCCATCGAGGGGCAGATCGACGATCTCATCGGCGAGATCAACGCCACGACCGACAAGGGCGAGCGCACGCTCGTCACGACGCTGACGAAGAAGATGGCCGAGGATCTGACCAAATATCTGACCGAAAACGGCATCCGCGTGCGCTACATGCACTCGGATATCGGCGCGATGGAGCGCATGGAGATCATCCGCGATCTGCGCATGGCGAAGTTCGACGTGCTGGTCGGCATCAACCTGCTGCGCGAAGGGCTCGATCTGCCCGAGGTCTCGCTCATCGCCATTCTGGACGCAGACAAGGAGGGGTTCCTGCGCTCCGAGACGAGCCTCATCCAGACCATCGGCCGCGCCGCGCGCAACGCGCAGGGCCGCGTGCTTCTCTACGCGGACAAGATCACGCCCGCCATGCGCGCCGCCATGGACGAGACGGCCCGCCGCCGCCAGATCCAGGACGACTATAATCAGGCGCACGGCATCGTGCCGAAGACCATCGTCAAATCCATCCGCGATCTCATTGAGATCTCCGCCTCCCCCACGCCGGAGCGCAAGGGCAAAAACGGCGTGAAGATGACCCGGCAGGAGCTCGCGCGCGAGATCGAGAAGCTCGAAAGCCAGATGCGCAAGGCCGCGCACATGATGGAATACGAATATGCCGCTGTGCTGCGCGACGAGATCATCCGTCTGCGCACGGAGGCAGACAAAAAATCATGACGAGAAGAACAGAACTCCTGCCGGGCGTGTTCCTCACGGCCGTGCAGGACAGGCGGTTCAAGACCGCCTGCTTCAGCCTCAGCTTCCTCCGGCCGCTCCGGCAGGAGGAAGCCGGCATGAACGCGCTGCTGCCGAGCGTTCTGCTGCGCGGCAGTGAAAGCGCGCCCTCCATCCGCGCGATCGCGGACCGGCTGGACGCGCTCTGCGGCGCGTCCGTCGGGTCGCTCGTGCGAAAAAAGGGCGAGATCCAGCTGACGGGCCTGTTTGCCGACGGTCTGGAGGACCGCTACGCGGGCGAGCCGGTGTTTTCCCGCCTGCTGGAGCTGACGGCGGAGCTTCTGCTGCGCCCGCGGACGCAGGGCGGCGTCTTTGTGCCGCAGATCGTCATGCAGGAGCGGCAGAAGCTGCTCGACACGATCGAAAGCACGCTCGACGACAAAGCCGAATACTGCCAGACGCAGCTGCTGCGGCAGATGTGCCGCGGTGAGGCCTACGCCGTAGGCCGTCTCGGCGAGGCAGGGCCGCTGGCCGCCGTGGATGAGGCTGCGCTCTGGGCACACTATCAGAAGGTGCTGGCGTCGTCCCGCGCGGAGCTGTTTTATCTCGGCAGCAAGCCCGCACAGGAGGTCGCCGCGCTGCTGCGGCCGCTGCTGAAAGATCTGCCGCGAGGCGCATGCGTCCCCGTGTCGACTGCCCCTGGCCCGCAGCCCAAAGCGCTGCGCCGGACGCGCGA
>ERZ779877.3086-NODE-3086-length-11231-cov-2.623389_pt1 | contig 11231 bp, 8 predicted proteins | sample MGYA00511556_ERZ779877 | MGnify/ENA primary metagenome ERZ779877 (study PRJEB29588, sample SAMEA2159338) | human gut metagenome | biome: human gut; feature: human-associated habitat; material: faeces | place: Denmark | collected 2008/2010 ... | reverse complement strand
CCGTGTCTTGGCGGTCAGCGCCTATGGTGAGGACAAGGAGGATGCTCTTCGCAAGTCGTTCACCGAGGCCGCGAAGATAGATTTCAAGGACAGATACTTCAGAAAGGACATCGGGCAGGACCTGTAGTCCCATTATTCACATGCCATGGCCTTTTGTGGGCTGTGGCATGTGCCTTCTTTGCAGATGGAAAGAAAACGCATACAAAACAAGATTGCGGAGAGTCGCTGGACGCTCTCTACGCTGACGATGTTGGCCCTCGCGGTATGGGGACTGGCTGGCATGGGTGAATACCGCCTATGGATCAACTTGCTCTGTCTCGTCCTCTCCACCTATCTGATGGTGGAGCTTAACAATGCCAACACGCTCATCCGTATCTACAGTCGCATGGTGTCGGGGTCTTTCCTCGTGCTCGCAACGGTCTGTATGCACCAGCTTACCAGTTACACTTCTTCCATCTCCATCCTCTGTATGGCTGGTTCCTACACGAGCCTTTTCCGCTCTTATCAGGACGAAGCGTCGCCCGGATGGGTATTCTACGCTTTTATCTGTTGGGGTTTCGCCAGCATCGTGTGGCCGCAGGCCCTTTTCTTTGTGCCTGTCTTTTGGTTGTTGATGGGCGTGCTGCTGCGGGCCTGGAGCGCGCGCCATTTCTGCGCCTCGCTACTTGGCCTCTTGCTGCCCTATGCTGTTGTCACGGCAGTCCTTGCCGTGCGGGGCGACCTGGAGCGTATGGTCTCTCATTTCGCCCAACTGGCTCAGTTCTCTCCCGTCTTTGAGTTTACGGCCCTTTCTATCGACCAGATTGTCGCTTTGACCTTTGTCACGCTTTGCGCCCTTATCGGCAGCATCCATTTTCTGCGTAAAAGCCACAACGACAATATCCGCACGCGTCAGTTCTACTTCTTCTTCCTTATTATAGACGGCCTGACCTTTGCCTACCTCTGTGTGCAGCCCAGTCAGTATGAGGCATTGCTCGGCATTCTCATTGTCAACACTTCGCCTGTTATCGGCCATCTGTGGGCTTTGACGCGCACGAAATGGACCAACGGTCTCTTTCTTGTTGCCACTACCCTTGCCGTGCTCCTCGTCGCTTACAATCTCATGCGTAGTTTCATACACTAATATCTTATGGCTGAGATCACCGACATTCTTATCAACTACGGTTACATGGGTATGTTTGTAGCCGCCTTCCTGGCTGGTAGTTTTCTGCCTTTCAGTAGTGAAGCTGTCATGGTAGCACTCCTTGCGGCCGGACTAGGCCCCAGTGAACTCGTTGTCTCGGGCACGCTGGGCAACACACTTGGGTCCATGCTCAACTATGGTATTGGACGCATGGGCCGCATGGAATGGATCGAAAAATACCTCCATGTGAAACGCGAGAAAGTAGAGAGCACGCAGCGATGGATGCGCGGGCGGGGCGCATGGATGGGGTTCTTTGCCTTTGTTCCCATCCTCGGAACGGCCATCTGTATTGTCCTCGGACTGACCCGTGCGAATCCTGTCATTACTCTCTTCACGGTCTTCGCAGGCAAGGTGATCCGCTACGGCCTCCTCATCGGTGGCGTAGGCCTCCTTTTCTGACTAGGGTCTTGAGGGACTCAACGAATATATTTCAGCTCATCTTGCGAAATATGTATCTTACTCCCGTCATCATATTCTATGTCTATGCTCGTGAGGACTAATTTTCGGGCTGATGGATTATGCCATAAATAATACCACCCAAAATCATCACCATAGGTTCCACCTGGGACTGCTGGACCTATAAAATGTCCCCCTGACTCAGTAGTTCCATCTATCTCGCACGCTACGGGTTCTCCTTTGGCGTTGGTGGGATACCCGCGCCAATCTAAAGACAGTATGTTTTGGGAGGAAACATTTTTCCAGATCAAAAAAGCATGTACACCACCAGAGACATCAGCAGGAGTCAGATAAGCTTTTTCTAACTTTATAGAATGCTTTAATTCTTCTATTCTCTTCGCCTTCTCGATACGCTCACGCCGTTTGTTTTTTCCATTGGCTCCAGCTTCTCCAGTAGAAAGAAGTGAGTCTTGTACCAGGGTGTCCCCCTTTGTTGCACGAGATGGCGACGCATTATTAGTCTCATGCACCACGGTAGACAACATATACACTAATAACCCAAACGCACAGACAAGAAGAAACAATAGGGCTTTCGGCATTTTCCTGTCAGGATAAATATCCTCTACAGGCCATTTGACGGTGGAGTCGGAAATATTGATAGCTTTAGCCCTTTCTTTAGCTCGCCTCTCAGCTTCGCGTTGCTGTTCCGCAAGTTCCTTTTGTCTCTCCGCCTCTTCCTGTTCTCGTTTCTTTTCTTCCTCGTATTTCTTCTTCGCTTCCTTCCATTGTAGGAATTCTTCGAATTCTCTTTTCTCTTCTTCCGTCATAATCGAAAAGGTATTTAGTTCCCAATTGGCTTATTTATGAAGCGAAATGTACTCTGCCATGACTACGCGAATATCATCAAAGGTGATCGAGTCGTCGCAAAGGCGCTTGATGGGTGTGGCTCCCTCGGTAGTGCCCACTTTGGCGATGGCCCGCATGATGGTTGTGTATTTCTCGTTGCCCGTGATGTCCTCCGCCTTGATGTTTCCCTGTTTGACGTAGGGAATCAGGTGGCCCGAAATGGTGGCAGGGGTCAGTTTGCGCAAGCGGGCAATGTCAGATACGGACAGTCCTTTTGTGAACAGGTCGTAGGTGACTTCTCCCGTTGGCACCTTCTTCTGCTTGGTTTTCTCTGCGTTGAGTTTTTCAGCCTTGCTTTTTCTGCTCCGCTTCGCCTTGCTTTGTTTAGAGTCTGCCTCATCCAGCACACCGAGGAGGGCCATTTGCTTGGCGTGGAGGTAGTCGCCTACGGAGAACCCATGCTGGGCAATGTAGGTCAGCAAACGCCCTTTGGCCTCCACCGTCTCCGTCAGTTCGGTCAGCGTGGTGTCAAGGCGTCGCAAAGCCACCTTGCTGCCCGTCTTGATGAGTTTCGTTTGGGCTATTAGTTCGTCGAAGATTGCTGAGAGTTGTTTGCGAAAATAGTCCGCACTTCGTTGCACCCGATCCATGAATGCCGCGTCATGGAGTTGGTCGAAAGGCATGGAGAGGATTACTTGTCCCCATTTCCCCGCCACCGCCAGCATGTCCTGTAGTGGCTTGTGCGCCTGGTCGTGGATGGCCCGTAGCGTTTCCTGCGCGTAGAAAAATTCTCCGACGACACGATGGAGGTGTTCCTCCTGTTGGGCTATCTGGTGGAAAGAGAAAAGTTCGATCAGCAGTTGTCGCTCATACTCCTGGCGGAGCGTAGGCAGCGCCTTGATGCTCGCTTCGGCTCTCTCCTCTTGCGTGGCGATATAAGAGCTGACGCGGTCGTCGTTGATGATAGCGTTGGGTGAGACTGGGGTGGCCAGTACCAATCCTTCAAGTGTTTTGCAGCGGCTCAGAGCCACATAGACCTGGCCTGGGGCAAAAGACTGCTGTGCGTCGATGATGGCGTGTTCGAAAGTGAGTCCCTGACTCTTGTGAATCGTGATCGCCCAGGCCAGGCGCAGGGGAAACTGCGAGAAGGAACCGAGCACCTCCGTCTCAATCTCCCGTGTCTCGTCATTGAGCGAGTAGCGAGTATTCTCCCATACGTCGCGCTCTACGTCGATGGGTTGCGCGTCGCCTGTGCAGAGCACCTGGATGGTGTTGGCATCGAGGTAGGTGATGTGGCCAATGCGCCCGTTGTAGTATCTTCCTTCCGTGTCGTTCTTGACAAACATCACCTGCGCACCCTCTTTCAATTGCAATTCTTGGTCCGTCGGGAAGTTGGCAGAAGGAAACTCACCACTTACCTCGGCTCGGTAGCAGAAGGGAGCCCCACGGAGCGAGTGGAGTTGCGACTGGTTGTAGTCGTCGGCCATGCGGTTGTGCGTTGTCAAGCGGATGTAGCCTGACTCTGCAGGTGGACGAAAACTCGGATCATAGCGCTCGTTGAGTCTGCGCAGGTGATCCTCCGTTGCCTGGTTGCTGCGCACGGCGTTGAGGATATTGATAAAGGAAGCATCCTGCTGACGATAGACCCGTGATAGCTCGATGGTCACATAGTCGAGGCGTCTGAGAGCCTGAGAGCCAAAGAAGTAGGGCGTGTCGTAGTATTGGCTCAGAATATGTTCCTCTTCGTGTGTGACGACAGGCGTGAGCTGCTGGAGGTCGCCGATAAGGAGCAACTGTACGCCACCAAAGGGCTTGGCGTGGTCGCGGAAACGTCGCAATACAGAGTCGATGGCGTCGAGCACATCGCACCTCACCATCGAGATCTCGTCGATGACGAGCAAGTCGAGCGTGCGGATGATCTTCCGCTTCTCCTTGCTGAAGTCGAAGCGGCTCTTGATATGAGCGTCGGGCACGAAAGGGGAGAAGGGCAGCTGGAAGAAAGAATGGATCGTGACTCCACCCGCATTGATGGCAGCCACACCCGTAGGCGCCACTACCACCAGTCGCTTGCTGCTCTTCTGTTTGAGGGTCCGAAGAAAGGTAGTCTTTCCCGTACCCGCCTTTCCTGTGAGGAAGATACTGTGCCCCGTGTGCTCTACAAACTCCCAGGCCGTCCTGAGTTCGTTATTTTTCTCCATTTTGCAGATTCTTTGGTACGAGTCCTTCGATATAGCGACATAAGATCTCGATGCCCCGTCGGTTTTCCCCGCCCTGAGGCACGATAATGTCCGCATAGCGCTTTGTCGGTTCGATAAACTGCTCGTGAGTGGGTTTCAACACCTTGCGGTAGCGGTCCAGCACCATCGAGACGGTCCGTCCGCGATTTGTCATGTCGCGCTCGATGTTGCGGATCAGTCGCTCGTCGGAGTCGGTATCGACAAAGACCTTGAGGTCCATCATGTCCCGGAGCTCCTTGTTGAAGAGCACCATGATACCCTCGATGATGACGACTGGCTTCGGTTCGACATGGATGGTCTCTGGCAGTCGGTTGCTCAGAATATAGGAGTAGGTAGGCTGCTCGATGGCCTTGCCCTGTCGCAGGTCGTTCACCTGCTCGATCAACAGCCGCCAGTCGAAGGCGTCGGGGTGGTCGAAGTTGATGGCCTTGCGGGCCTCGTCGGTTATTCCCGTCGTATCATTATAGTACGAGTCGAGAGGCACGATGCTCACGAAGTCGGGTGGGAGTGCCTCTGCTATCTTTTTGACGACGGTAGTCTTTCCCGACCCCGTGCCGCCAGCTATTCCGATGATGGTGACGTGATGGTTCATACGCTTACAGATTGGATTGTTCGTTGGATGTTTTGATGCCCAGGTCGATGAGCATTCGTTCGTAGTATGCAGCCTTTGCCTCTGTCCGCATGGGGTAGGCGCGGCTGCTGCTCGGCATGCGGTAGAGGCGGATCGTGCGACCCTCGAAGCAGAACTCTCGGTAGTCGCCCATCTTCATCCCCTTGGTGTCTATGCCATAGTGTCGTGTGAAGATTTGGGTAGCCAGTTGGCCTGCCGTCACTACCGCCCTGCAGCAGGGCAGGGCGCGGAGCATACCGTCGAGGTCAGCCTGTTCGACGACCTCCAGGTCCTTGTCCGAGGCCGTCCCCGTGGTCCGTCGTATGCGCAGGCAGGTGTCGAAGAGCGCCACGCCTCTCTGGGTCAGGAAGGTCTTCAGGGCATCGAGACGATATGTCTTTTCTTCTTGACAGACGAAATGCTGCTTGTCGCCAAAGAAGATGAGGCCGAATATGCGCCACATGTCATTGGTGAAGTTGGGATAGTACCACACCATCGACCAGCGTTTCGGGGCAGGCGGAAACGTGCCGAGCATCAGCAGCCGCGCATTCTCGGGCAGCCACGGCTCAAAAGGATGATTCTCTACCATTTTCTACTTTTTTTCCTTCACCAGGTACATCACTACCGGCAGGTGATCGCTGTAGCCGTTAAGCCATCTGCCGCCTGCCTTGGTACGCAAAGGAGCACCCTTGTACTGACCTTCCTGCTGGATGAGGTAATCGCGGTGGAAGATGTGGTTCTTCCAGAACTTCAGAGAACTGTAGTCCTTGTTCTTACTATCCCTGTTCAGGAGATTAGGCGTGATGACAATCTGGTCGAAGAGATTCCATGAACCGCTGTAGAACAGGGTTCCCTTGCCCTCCTTGGCCAGGATGTTATACCATGGGTTATACATTTCATCGGCACCCACCTCGCTGATTTCAGCCTTCGCCTTCAGCACCTTATGCATGCTGGCGTTGGTAGGATCATCGTTCATATCACCCATCACGAACACCTTCATCTCAGGGTTCAGACGGAGCAAACTGTCTTTTACCACCTTAGCCTGGCGCGCTCCACTCTCGCGATAGAACGAACCGGAGAAACGGCTTGGCCGCCACATCCTCGCCCGCCAACTCACCACGTACGGTGAGGAAACCACGGGTCTTGTAGGCAGAATCCTTGGCAAGTTCCTGTACGTAAGGCACCAATCGGGTATTCTTCACCGTGAAGAGTGCCGGATTATAGAGCAGCGCACAATCGATGCCTCGCTTATCGGGACCCTCGATATGGCAGAACTGCATGTTTCTTGCCTTGAGAGGCGGCTGCGCGGTGAGATCTTTCAGCACGTTGGCATTCTCAACCTCAGCCAGACCAATGAAGGCACAACCCACGTTAGGCAGCACATCGGTACCCATGTCGGCAAGTGCACGCGACATATTCTTGAGTTTATTGGTATATTTCATACCATTCCATCCCTTAGCAGGGAGATACTCATAATCATTCTTACCGGCATCATGGCAGGTATCGAAGAGGTTCTCCTGGTTATAGAAACCCACAGCATACACCTGATACTGCTTGTTACCGGAAGTCTGCGACTTCTTTTTCTGTGCCGTAGCGCCCAACCCAATCATGAGGAGGGCAGCCAGCAAGAGCAAATGTTTTCTCATACTAATATTAAATATTAATGTATACCTAATTATATATGTTCACCTTAACGCGGTGAGGTAACAGGCAGCAAAGATACCTAAAAAACCGGAAATATCTCCATAAAAACGAATATTTTTTCAGTTTTCATACATTTTTAACATAAATAAATTCATTTTTCAAAAAATTTTTTGTTACTTTGCAGCATTAAACACATTGAATCGGAACAGAAGACACAAGACCAGGGACACGGTAAGTCCCCTTATCGCCCAAACAAGACCTAGCGGGACATATATCATCACTGCTCAAAGAGACTACTGTTGCCGGTTTATTAATACTTAATACATATAAACTATGCAGAAGAAAGTAAACTTAGCAATGTTAGCACTCTTCTCATGTTCATTGGCTATGGCTCAGAACGAAAAGACTGACCAGAACATAGCACAGGGACTTGATGAGAATGCTTTCACCTTCTCCGAGGCACAGTTGGGCGAGGACGATGACATGTCATCCAATGTCACCATCCTCAATTCTACCAGCAACGTATACGCGAGCCAGGCAGGTTACCTGTTCTCGCCAGCACGTTTCCGCTATCGTGCCTTCAACCAGAAGTACAACGATGTCTATATCAACGGTGCTTCCATGAACGATATGGAGACCGGACAGTTCCGTTTCTCCAACATCGGCGGTTTGAACCGATTCTCCAGAAACGTAGACTTTGCCCTGCCTTTCGAAGCCAACGGCTATTCGATGACCGGCATGGCAGGCTCCAACAACTATGATTTCCGTGCCGGAAGCATGCAGGAAGGACAGTATGCCAGCGTAGGTGTTGCCAACCGCAACTATACCCTGCGCGGACTCTACTCCTACTCCAGCGGCTTCAACGAGAAGGGATGGGCAATAACAGCCGGTCTCACCTACCGTTGGGCTAACCAGGGATACGTAGAGGGAACCTTCTACAACGCCCTCTCCTATTTCTTCGGTGTACAGAAGAAGTGGATGAACGGCCACTCGCTGAGCTTCTCCACATGGGGTAACCCGACAGAAAGAAGTACCCAGGGAGCATCTACCGACGAGGCTTACTGGCTGGCAAACGACTACCAGTATAACCCATACTGGGGATACCAGAACGGACACAAGAGAAACTCACGCGTAGTGAACGACTTTGCCCCTTCGGCTATCGCTACATGGGACTGGGAAATCAACGACCAGATGAAGCTCACCACATCGGTGTTCGGAAAATACTCTATGTACAAGAGCACCAAGCTCAACTACAACAACGCAGAAAATCCACAGCCAGACTACTGGAAGAACATGCCATCAGCCAACTACTATGTATGGGGCGACTACAAGAACGGCAACAACATGTATACCTGGGAAAACTGGAACAACGCCGTAAACTACTGGCAGGCAAGCAAGCAGAACCGACAGATTAACTGGAACCGCCTGTACTATGCCAACCAGCAGGCAGCCAAGAACGGACAGGATCTGCTATACTATGTTCAGGCTAAGCACAACGACAACCTGACCCTGAGCCTGTCATCCGTTCTGAACACCAAGCTGACCAAGAAATCGAACCTGGCTACGGGTATCATGCTCGGAAAGAGTACCAACCAGCACTATCAGACACTGGAAGACATGCTGGGCGGTGCCATCTTCCACAACATCAACACATACGCCCTGGGAGATTATCCTAAGACCGACCCACGTGTGCAGTACGATCTGAACACAGCCGGTCCTAACAACACAGGCAAGCTGGTTTACGAGGGCGACAAGTTCGGTTACGACTATCGCATCGACGTGAACAAGGCAAACGCATGGAGCACCTATACAGCCGAATTCTACAACATGAAGGCGATGCTGAGCGGACGTATCGGATATACCGGAATGAACCGCCGAGGCTACATGCGCAACGGTATGGCACCGAACAACAGCCAGGGCAAGAGCGGCACAGCCAACTTCCTGGACGGTGGCGTAAAGGGAAGTCTGAACGTGGATATGGGCAGAGGTCATGCCTTCAGCATAGGAGCCGGATACGAGCTGCGTGCACCGATGGCAAACACAGCCTTCATCTCGCCTGAAATCAGCAACGACTTCGTGACTAACCTCAAGAACGAGCGCATCTTCAGCTCTGAATTCAGTTACCAGTATCGCAACGCATGGCTGAGTGCCAACGTGAGCGGATACTACAGCCGACTGGAGAACGTTACGGAATGGCAGAACTTCTACAACGATGATGAGAACTCATTCACCTACGTGAGCATGACCGGACTGAAGAAGGAATACTATGGTGTAGAGGTGGGCGCTAAGATCAAGCTCACATCATGGCTCGACCTGAAGACCCTGGGCGCTATGAGCGAGGCGAAGAACATCAACAATGTAAACGCCGTATACATGCTCTCAAAGAGTGCTGAGGTTTACCAGGACAAGGCTTACGTGATGAATATGCGCGAGAGTGGCACACCGCTCACAGTGGGAAGCATCGGTCTCGATGCCCACGTAAACGGATGGTTCGTCAACCTCAATGCCAACTATTACGACCGCATCTACCTCTCTTATTCTCCAAGCTACAGATATGAGAAGGTGCTGACCAACCGCCAGGCTGCCCACAAGGCATTCCCTGAAATCTTTGCTCCTACTACACTCGACGGTATGAGCTGGACTGAGGATGCTGTAGCCCAGGAGAAGGGTCACGGAGGATGGATGGTTGACCTGAGCATAGGCAAGAGCGTGAGACTGAAGAAGGGTTCTCTCAACTTCAACCTCATGATTACCAACCTGCTGAACAACCAGACCATCGTAACAGGCGGATATGAGCAGAACTCACGTTCAAGCTATACAGTGGATGCTAACGGCAACGTGAAGAATCCACGCCTCTACCAGTTCTCCAAGAATCCTAAGAAGTATTACACCTGGGGTACCAACGGCATGTTCCAGGTATCTTACAGATTCTAAAGAGCAGTTTCTCTTTAACATAAAGAACAGGGAGCAATCCCGTTTCTCTATAACAATAAAAAGAAAGAACAATGAAAAAGATAAAATTCATAGCATTGGCATTCCTGGCACTGACTCTGGGGTCGTGTATGGGCGACGGTTATGCTGACCCAGACCTGACCGAGAAGGTGCCTGCATCTCCATGGGGCAACAACAGCCTGAGGGAGAAGAATGTGATCAGCATAGCAGATTTGAAGACCCAGTTTGCTACGATTATCAACAGCGACAATGGCTACAAGCTGATTGAGAAGGACATGATGATCAAGGCGGTAGTGACGGGCAATGATGTCAGTGGCAATATCTACAACCAGGTGAGCGTACAGGATGCATCCGGCGCAATCATCATTGCCATCAACGGAAGTGGCCTCTCAGGTTATCTTCCTGTTGGTCAGGAGATTCTCGTAAACCTGAAGGGTCTCTATATCGGAAGTTACAAGAAGTTGCCTCAGATTGGCGGTGTGAATACCAAGCTCTCAGATGGAAGTCTGGGTATAGGAAAGATAGAGCGTGCCATCTGGAACGAGCACTTCAAGATTCTGAACCCTGGCGAGGCGGATGCAAGCACGGTAGTGCCAGAGGAGTTTGACCTGACAAAGCTTACTGATGCAGCCTATATGGAGGCTAACGTGTGCAAGTTGATGACCCTAAAGAAAGTGAAGTTTGCTTCTGCCAACGGTACAAACGTATGGGCGCCAGATGATACCAATACGAGTCTGGAACTGATTGATGCCGAAACGGGCAAGAGAATCAACAAAAACAACCTGGTAGTGCGCAACTCGGGTTATTCTAAGTTTGCCAACGAGGTGGTTCCACAGGGCGTATTCGATATCACCGGTATCTTCACCCGATTCGGCAACACCTGGCAGATTGTACTTCGCAACACGGATGATCTGAAGGCATCAGAAACAGGCGGTACATTGGAGAAGCCTTATACCGTGGCTCAGGCACTGGAGAAGATCAATGCCGGTACAGCAGGCGATGCTAAGGTTTATGCTACCGGTATCATCGTAAAGGTGAAAGATGTAGATACTGGCACGTATGGTAACGGTACATTCGTTATCTCTGACGACGGTAAGGATACAGAAGGCAAGACTCTCGAGGTATTCCGTTGCTTCAACATCGATGGTGCAAAGTGGACAGAGGAAACCAAGGGTATCCTTGTACCAGGCAAGAAGGTGGTTGTATCAGGCACCCTGCTTGATTATAACGGCACCAAAGAGATCAAGGGTGGCAATCTCATCTCTATCAAGTAATTACTGATTATCAAAATAGTAACAATATTTAAAAAGACAATAATATGAAAAAGTATATATTTTCAGTTTTGATGGCGGCAATGGCTGCC
>ERZ779877.3082-NODE-3082-length-11237-cov-10.124217_pt1 | contig 11237 bp, 9 predicted proteins | sample MGYA00511556_ERZ779877 | MGnify/ENA primary metagenome ERZ779877 (study PRJEB29588, sample SAMEA2159338) | human gut metagenome | biome: human gut; feature: human-associated habitat; material: faeces | place: Denmark | collected 2008/2010 ... | reverse complement strand
CGGCGCGGAAGCTGGTACGGGATATCGCCCGTGACGCGCAGCGTACCGAGTGGGAGAGGTTATGAGCGAAAGCGAATTAAGAGAGAAGATTGCTGGGCTTATGGAGAATAAATCTTCTGGCACACGTCAAAATAATAATTAACAAGAGACAAGTATCTATTTGGGTTTGACTCAAACTTCCGAAATCAGCCGGCTTTGGTTTTCGAGAAAACGAAAACCCTCGAGATTTCAAGAGATTTTAAGTCGGGGGATCTAAAAGAGTGCTGCTTGTCAAAAAGAAAAGCCATCCAAACGGATGGCTTTTCTTTTTGGAATCCGGCTCCCGCAGCGCCCCCTGCCGGTCACGATTTTTTGATCGCTATTCTTCCGAAAGTGTGGTAATTTATTTGTGCTGCGAAGAAGGGGGCGAGACACCATGATCTATGTCATGTCTGATATCCATGGGCAGAAGCGGCGGTTTGATTCTGTCATGAGGCAGATCGGCCTGCGGGCTGAGGACACGCTCTATGTCCTCGGCGACGTGATCGACCGAAATCCGGACGGCATCGGGATCCTCCGCCGGATCATGGCGATGCCAAATGCCAACATGCTTCTGGGCAACCACGAACTGATGATGATGAACGTGCTTTATTACCCTCCCCCAGCGGATGAGGACTGCCCGGGATCCTACTATGAACGCAAACAGGCTCTGTGGTATCGAAACGGAGGGCAGGTCACGCACGACCTTCTGAAGCGCATAAAGAAGACTGTTCGGCAGGAGATCTTCGAATACCTGGACAAGCTGCCGCTCAACGTAGAGCTGGCGGTGAACGGCAGGCCATACATCCTGACGCACGCGGCCCCCGCAGACTTGTACGAGGGGTACAGCGGCAAATACAAATGTGCGCGGGATTTCGCTGTCTGGATGCGATTTGAGAAATTTCCGGTTCTGGAGGGCCGGACCGTCATCTTCGGTCACACGCCGACCCACCATTTCCAATCCGACGATCCCATGGCAGTATGGGATGCGCCCGGCTGGATCGGGATCGACTGCGGCTGCATGCTCCCCGAAACAGGCGATCCGCGGTCAGGCCTCCGCGGCCGACTGGCGTGCCTCCGCCTGGATGACATGCGGGTCTTCTATTCCGAGGAACCGCAATGCGGCGATCCTGAAGAAGCGGAAAATCAGCGCGACGGATGCGCGCGGAAGCATACATAGATGTGTTCCTATTGATACAAACGCCCATCATCCCGCCGGATGGTGGGCGTTCTTTTCGCTCCTCCCCGGTCCGCCTCCCTGATCCTTGTTGCCCTTGTACAACAGTTTACGGAAAATGCGGTGGGATCTTATTGGAATTACCGATTGCGGAATGGGGCGAAATCGTGTAGTATATTAGCGTGGTAAATCGGTAATTCAATAAAGCAGCACATGCAGGAAGCTCTCAGGCTTCCCGGCCGCTGCGGACCGTTCCGCTTGCAAGCCGGACAGAAAGGAGAAACCAACATGAAATCTCTCACCAAACGGGCCCTGTGCCTCTGTCTTTCCCTGATCCTCGTATTTGGTCTTGCCGCCTGCAGCGCAGCAGGCAGCAAAAAAGCGGAGCGGCTATCTCTCGATGCCCGCCCCGATGCGCCCAGCGAGATCCCGGAGGGGCTCGACATCGACTGGAACGCGCGCTACACCTTCGCAGAGCTGGAAGCGCAGCTCTCCCAAATGGCCGAACAGTATCCCGACATCACCGACCTCTATTCCATCGGCACCACCTGGCAGGAGCGCGATCTCTGGTGCCTGGAGATCACCAACAAGGCGATCCCGGCCGAGGAGAAAACAGGGATCGGCGTCTTCGCCAACATCCACGGCGGCGAACGCGAAAGCGCTTCCTCCGCCATGTACACCGCCTGGTGGCTGACGCTCTGCTCGGACGACGCCTATGTCAAGGGTCTGCTCGACGCCTACACGATCTATGTCATCCCGGTCATCAACCCGGACGGCTATGAGCAGTCCTTCGTCATCAATACCCGCCCGAACCTGCGCCCGCAGGACGCAAACGGCAACAACATCCCCTTCAGCGATCCCTACACGGACATCGACGGCGACGGCTTCATCGCCACGCTCTATCGCGGCAAGGCGGACGACACGCCGTCGCGGGATCTCCCCGTCTTCGGCATGGAGAGCCCGGACTGGGATGAAAACGGCGTGCTCGGCGACGATCCGCGCACCAGCGGGATCGACATGAACCGCACCTTCGATTACCAGTGGAACCGGTATGACATCGAGACGAAGGACGGCCAGCAGGTCGGCAATGTGAACTGGACCACCGCCGGCACCGCCCCCGCCACCGAGCCGGAGATCCAGGCGCTGCAGCGGTTTTTGTACACGCACGACATCGACGCCCTCGTCTCGCTGCACACCGGCATCCAGTCCGTCCTCTACCCGTGGTGCTATCGCGCCTACGACGCGGAAAACCCCGACGACGCCGAGATCCCGTTCATGAAGCAGACCGCCGCCCAGATGGCGCAGGCCTTCCAGGACTACACCGGCCGCGGGTTTTACAGCATGAGTTCCAATGAGGATTACCCCACCGCCGCCGAGCTGATCGACTACGCGTACGGCCGCTACAATATCCACGCCTACACGATCGAGGTCTACAGCCCCGGTAAGTCGGAGAACGGCGACATCAGCAGCTGCAAGTGGGAAAACATCATGCCCGAAGCGAAGTGGGTCTTCTACTCCCGCGATGAGATCCGGGACACGCTCGGTCTGGACCCGGACGCCATCACCGACAAGGACGGCGTGGGGCTTGCCGCCGACGAGGGACTCTGGTTCTATACCAGCCCGACCAACCAGATGGTCAGCCGCGCGCCCGAGGAGCAGGACGTCATGGTCCGCGGCTGCCGCGACGCCATCCTGACCATGCTGGAAAGCGAGCCCAGCGGAGCCGGCTATCAGAACCCGGGCTTTTACAAGTAACGCTCCACAGAAACGATAAAAAGAACGCCATCCGCCCGGATGGCGTTCTTTTCTATGCATGCGTTTACCCCATCCCCTGCAGGACGGCTGCGGCGCGGTCGGGGTAGTCGGTGATCAGGGCGTCGGCGCCGACGCTGGCGAGGTAGGCGAGGTCGGCTTCGTCGTTTACAGTCCAGTACTGCATGGCAAGGTCATGCGCATGGGCGAAGTTGATGATGGTCGTCGTTCCCAGATTCAGGCCATAGCTCTCTCTTGCGTCGCCGAAGGGCAGCTGGAGCACGTCGTAGGAGCAGGTGAAATCCTTTTTGCCGGTCAGGGCGGCAAAATAGAACTGCACGACCTCCTCCGGGCTGGCGCTGCGGTGGGTGTCGGGGTAGTTGGCCGTGATGTAGGCCGCGACCTCGTCGCGGAAGCTGCCGATGATGACCCGGTCGAGCAATCCCCGCTCTTTCAGCGTCGCGTACAGCTGATCCGCCGCGGCCAGACCGGTCTCGCCGCCGTCCTTGATCTCAATGATGTAGCGGAATTCCCCGGCCGCGGTCAGATAATCCAGCACCTCGTCGAGGGACAGGATCCGCAGCTCGTCCGGCACGGCCTCGCCGTGCAGGCCGGCATACGGCGCCTCGCCCGCGTCGGTCACGAACTGCGCCGCCATGTTCAGCTGCTTGAGCTCTGAGAGCGTCTTGTCGCGGACGAGGACGTTCTCCGCGCCGAATACGGCCGGTGCGTCCGACACGCGGTCCAGCGTGGCGTCGTGCGAGAGCACCAGAATGTCGTCCGCCGTCATATGCAGGTCAAATTCGAAATAATCCACCGCAAAATCCGGATTTTCCACGCAGCCGCGGAACGCGGCCAGCGTCTCCTCCGGATAATCGCCCGCGCCGCTGCGGTGCGCCGAAATTGCCGTTTCGCCGGTGATGAAGGGGTTGTCCGTGTCGTACCGCTTCACGTTTTTCGGATCCGACCGGTGGAAAAACTGCGCGATGCCGACGATCGCGATCACCAAAACCACACACAGCAGCACCAACAGGCATCTGCCGATCACTTTCCATGCTTTCACTGTCATTCTCCTAACTGTCGGTTTTTGTATCAGGAACATTATAGCATACCAGACGCGGCTGTCACGTAAAATGTTTCTTCATTCTATCTGAAGTTTCTGCGCAGGTTCTGCGGTGGCTTTTCCGGCGGGGCGTTGCAATCGGGGATGGACTGTGGTACTGTAGGGGTATCAGATCCCTGCACAGGAGCAGCGGCCGGATTTACGGACCTGCAAAGATGAAGGAGGAACCAGCATGCTGAACAAATTCTGCAAGAAGCCATTGTATGAGGTGACGCGTACGATGGCGCGGGTCGCCATGGGCGTACAGAAGGCGGAGACGGTCATCAAAAACGCCCGTCTGGTCAACGTCTGCACGGCGGAGATCCAGGAGGGCATCGACGTTGCGATCGCCGAGGGCCGCATCGCGCTCGTGGGCGACGCATCGCACTGCATCGGGCCGGAGACGAAGGTCATCGACGCGAGCGGCCAGTACATCGCGCCCGGCTTTATGGACGGGCATATCCACGTGGAATCGTCCATGATCTCCGTGGGCGAATATGCGAAGGCGGTCGTCCCCTGCGGCACGACCGGCATTTTCATGGACCCGCATGAGATCTGCAACGTCTGCGGCAAGGACGGCGTCCGGATCATGATCGAGGACGCGAAGCGCTCCCCGCTCAAGGCCATGTCGAACGCGCCCTCCTGCGTGCCGGCGGTCGCCGGGTTTGAGGATACCGGCGCGGCGATCCGCGCGGACGATATCCGCGAGATGATGACCTGGGACGGCATTATGGGTCTTGGCGAGATGATGAGCTTCCCGAATGTGATCGGCGCGGAGGAAAACATCCACGCGGAGCTGGCCGAGACGCTGAAGTCCGACAACATCATCACCGGCCATTTCTCCATCCCCGACACCGGCGCTGCGCTGAACGCCTACATCGCCTCCGGCATCCGCTGCTGTCATGAATCCACCCGGGCCGAGGACGTACTGGAGAAGATGCGCCACGGCATGTATGCGCTCATGCGCTACGGCAGCGCCTGGCACGATATGCCGGTCATCATCAAGGCCGTGCTGGACAACAGGATCGACGACCGCTTCGCCTGCCTGATCTCCGACGACACGCACCCGGACACGCTCATCAACGAGGGCCATCTGGACCACATCGTCCGCTGCGCCGTCAAGGAGGGACTCGACCCCATCAAGGCGATCCAGTATGTGACGATCAACGTCGCGACCTGCTTCCGCATGGACCACGAGATGGGCAGCATCACGCCGGGCAAGTGCGCGGACATCGTGTTCTTTGACGATCTGCAGGACATCCGCATCACCCGGACGATGATCGACGGCGACGTCGTGGCGGAAAACGGGCAGATGTGCGTGGAGATCGGGCCCGCCAACTTCCCGGAGCACGTCTTCCACACGATGCACGTCGGCCACCCGATCACGGCCGAGAGCTTCCGCATCGCCGCACCGGCCGGGGCCGGCAAGACGGTCAAAACCCGCGTGATCGAGATCATCCCGAACCGCGTGGGCAACTACGAGCGGCTGCTCGACCTGCCGGTCAAGGACGGCTTTGTCGAGCCGGACGCCGGGCAGGACGTTATGAAGATGGTCGTCTTTGAGCGCCACCACGAGACGGGCACGAAGGGCGTCGGCTTCCTCAAGGGCTTCGGCTTCAAGAAGGGCGCGATGGCGCAGACCGTCTCTCACGACGCGCACAATCTGCTGGTCGCGGGCACGAACGACGCGGATATGGCGCTGGCGGCCAACACGCTGGTCGAATGCGGCGGCGGCATGTGCGCGGTCGCGGACGGCAAGGTGCTGGCGGTGGTGCCGCTGCCCATCGCGGGCCTGATGAACGATCTGCCCGTGCGCGAGATGGCGGAGCTGGTCGCGAAGCTCGACGCGGCGTGGAAGCAGATGGGCTGCGTGATCAACTCGCCGTATATGACGATGGCGCTGGTCCCGCTGGCCTGCCTGCCGGAGCTGCGGCTGACCAACCGCGGTCTGGTCGACTGCCGGACGTTCCGCTTCGTCCCGCTGTTTGCAGAGGAATAACGAAAAACCGGGCGCGGGAAGCTTTTCCGCGCCCGGTGCTGCAAAAAACCGCTGCCCGAGGGCAGCGGTTTTTGTATTATCTGCGGATCAGCAGGACGGACAGGTCGTTGACGTTGGTGCCGGTCGGGCCGGTCAGGATCAGACCGCCGCAGGCCTGCAGCGCGTGGTAGGCGTCGTTATCCTGCAGCACGTCGGGGATCGAAATGCCCTTTGCCGCCAGCGCCGCGCAGGTATCGCCGTCGCAGTAGCCGCCCGCGGCGTCGGTCGGGCCGTCGGTGCCGTCGGAGCCAAAGGAGAAGACGGCGGTATCGCGCAGACCGGCGATCTCCTGCGCAGCGGAAAGCGCGATCTCCTGATTGCGGCCGCCAAGACCGTGGCCGGTCAGATGGACGACGGTCTCGCCGCCGGCGATGTAGGCAAGCGAGGTTTTGCTGTCCTGGTGGCACTGCGCGATGGAGGCCAGGAAGCTGCCCGCGTCGCGCGCGGTGCAGCGCAGGCTCGCCGTCAGGATGACGGGCGTGTAGCCGAGCGCCCGGGCCGTCTGCTCGGCGGAGGCGCAGAGCTGGCGGACGCTGCCGGTGATGTGGGTCTCGACGTTCGTGAGCGTCTTCGGCGTCTCCTGCGCCAGAAGCTCCAGCGCGCGCTTGGAAAGCCGCAGGCCGTATTTTCGCACCACCTCCAGCGCCTGTGCGCAGGTCGACGAATCGGGATAGGCCGGGCCGGAGGCGATCATATCCAGCGGATCGCCCAGAATGTCGGACAGCACGATGGAAAAGACCTTCGCGGGCAGGCAGCGCTCGGCGAACCGGCCGCCCTTGACCGCGGAGAGGCGCTTGCGCAGCGTGTTCATCTCCACGATGTCCGCGCCGCAGGCGAGCAGCTGCTTCGTGACGTCCGCCATCTCCTCCGCGGGGACCAGCGGACTTTCAAACAGAGCAGAGCCGCCGCCCGAGAGCAGGAACAGCACGGTATCCCGCTCGCTCAGCCCGCTGACGAGCTCCAGCGCGCGGCTCGTGGCGCGGTAGGAATTCTCATCCGGCACGGGGTGGCCCGCCTCGAACAGCTCCAGCGCGCCGATGGGGCCCTTGACATGGTCGTATTTTGTGATGACTGCGCCGCTCGTGATCGCCGTGCCCAGCACGTCATAGGCGGCCTTGGCCATCTGCCAGGCAGCCTTGCCGGCAGCGATCAGGACGAGCCGGCCCTCCGGCTTCTGAAACTGCTCCAGCGCGCGGCGCACGGCGGAATCCGGCAGCGCGTCGGCCAGCGCCTTGTCGATGATGGCCTGTGCGTCTTGTCTGAGAGTTTGCATGATAGTTCCTCCTTCGCTTGGGGGCATTCTATTAGTTGTCCCCATTATAAAAAGCATCCCGGGAAAAAGCAAGGACGAAAAGGGTTAAAAAGCGGGTTAAGGCAAGCCTGCACAATTCGGCAAGCAGATTCGGCGAGAGATTTTCCGTCAAGCCAAGATTTGAAAAGCGCAGGAATACTGTATGTATTTCAAGCTTTTCAAACCGCAGGATTGGCGGAAAAGATCCGCCGAAGCGCGCGGACGCAATTGTGCAGGGTTGCCTCAACACAGGGTTAAAAAAGTTAAAAAGCAGGGGATGGGCGAACCCATCCCCTGCGGGGAATCAGAACGATCAGTGCAGGAACAGGGACACGATAAACACGCCGATGATGGACACGACGCCGATGACGAGCGTGCCGAGCGTCTGCGTCTTGTAGCCGTCCTGCGGGGTCATCTCACCGAAGTTGGTGACGACCCAGAAGTAGGAGTCGTTCGCGTGCGACACCGTCATGGCGCCTGCGCCGATGGCGATGACCGTCAGGCAGGACAGCGCCGGGGAATCCAGCCCCAGGACCGGCAGCAGCGGCGCGACGATACCGGCCGTGGTGGTGATGGCGACGGTAGAGGAGCCCTGCGCGGATTTGAGGATGGCGGCCAGCAGGAACGGGAAGAAGATGCCGATGCTCTCGAAGATCTCCGCGTTGGCCTTGATGAAGTTGACCATGTCGGAGGACGCGATGACCTTGCCCAGCACGCCGCCGGCAGCGGTGACGAACAGGATGGGGCCGACGGTCTTCAGCGTGTCGTCGGTGAGCTTGTAGAAGTCCTTGCCCTTATTGGCGGCAAAGAGGCTGATGATGGCGATGATGCAGCCGACAGCCAGGGCGATGATCGGCGTGCCGAGGAAGCTGATGAAATCCGCCTTGACGCCCGCCATGGAGAACGCGGAGGCCAGGCCCATCAGAATGATGGGGAGGACGATCGGCGCAAATGCGAGCCAGCCGCTCGGCAGCTTGCCGAACTCGGCCACGAGCTGCTCATAGGTCTTGACGTCGCCGTCCGCGACGATGTCGTCGGCAGCCTTGACCTTCTTGCCGATGTACTTTGCGAAGAAGTAGCCCGCGACCAGCGGCGGGATGGAGCACAGAGCGCCGAGGCCCATGACCAGCAGCAGATTATCGCCGCAGCCCAGCGTACCGGCAGCCGCGATGGGGCCGGGTGTGGGCGGGATGAAGCAGTGGCTGATGTACAGGCCCATGGACAGTGCGACGGACATCGCGACGCTCGACGCGCCGGTCCGGCGGGCCATAGCCTTGCGGATGGGGTTCAGAACGACGAAGCCGCTGTCACAGAACACGGGGATGGAGACGATCCAGCCCATGAGCTCGATGGCAAGCTCCGGATGTTTTTTGCCGACGAGCTTGACCACGCAGTCGGCCATTTTGAGCGCCGCGCCGGTGCTCTCAAGCAGCGTACCGACCAGAGCGCCGAAGATGATCACGATGCCGATGCTCGAGAACGTGCCCGAGAAGCCGGCGCCGATGACGTTGGCAATGCCGCTGATGGTATTGCCGTCGGCGTCCGTGGTGTTGACCAGCGGAATACCGGCGATCAGGCCGAATACCAGAGAAATGGCCATGATCGCGAGGAACGGATGGATCTTCAGCTTGCTGATGCAGAAGATCATCAGTGCGATGGCAAGAATGAAGACGATGATCAATCCAATGCCAGTCATAGATGTTTCCTCCCTGTTTTTCTCTTTTTATGGGTTTTTGTGGGGCATTTCCCATGCACACAGTATAGCAGTGCCGCCCGAAAAATCCATATCGAAAAGCAACAAATTTTTTCTGATTTTCTGTTGAAAATCACAAGCAGTTCCTGCATATCAAAAAGCAGAGATACCTGTGGAACGCAGGTATCTCTGCTTCGATCAGTGTCTATCGAGGCAGGCGATCATGCTCTGTTCCTCAGCTTTTATCCGTGCAGTATTTCCAGCAGCGGTAGGACGGCACAATCATTTGCTCCAAGCTGACATTTTTGTCGGGGCAAAAGTCTCCGCGGCTGTCTCCGCCCAGAATGCCCATCACGGACAGTGCATGTACGGCATCGAGTGCCCATGCGGAGATTTCTTTTTCGTCTGCATACGGCCGCGTCTGCAGATCATCCGGGAGCAGTTGTTTCCCCGTTTCCCGCTCCAGATACTGAAACAGCCGATACAGCATCGCCGCGTATTCCTCGCGCCTGATATGATTTCCCGCGCCAAAGCTCCCGTCGGCATAGCCGGTCACGATCCCCGCGGAATAGGCTTTTTCCGCCTTTTCTTCGAAGAATGTATTTTCCATGTCTGGAAATACACCTTCCGCGGTATTCGGCAGTTCCTTTTGCAAAACCGTCTCCGTGAGCTTCACGAGATACCAGACCGCCTGTCCGCGATTTCCCGCGCCCCTCAGATCGCCATGCAGAGCGTCCGGAAGGATCCCCGCCTCCTCCGCCGCGAATGCCTCCTCCTTCGCCCACGGGCTGAGCACAGGCTCGTCATTTGCCGAAACAACGCAGCAAAACATCATAAACATCCCGCTCAGCATTGCTGCTAAAAGAAGATGCCTTACAATGGCGCTTCTAACTCTCCCATTTTTACTCGATAAAATACAAAGGTGCGTTTTCATTGAGTATCTCCCTTTAATCATACTGCCAATCATCAAATATTTCATCTGGTCTTATTTACGCGCTCACGTTCTTCCTTTTTTCTTTATATTTATAAGCGTGAGCAGCAAAAAAAACCACGATGATCCTTGCTATACTTCTTAGCACTTCCTCGAGCGGCGCTCCTTTGTAGCTTAGCAGCCACAGCAAAACCGCCCCTGCAATCGCCAGTATCGTCAGTACTGTTTTTTCGTTTTGTTCATGGTGAATTAATTGCTTGTTAATCTTTCCACTCAAAATCAAATCCGCTTTCATCCTGATCTGGAATATCGATTTCTTCATGTTCCATATCTTCAATTTGTGTGCTGTCTGCTTCGTTACTCATATTTCTTGCTGCAAACCATACACAGATGAAGGCGATCACGACGATCGTCAGTGCGATCGCGATGGCCCTGATTTTTTGCTTTTTCTCACCTTCCTTTCCCGCGGGGGCATCGTCCGGGTTTCTGTCGGCTTCGGGCTTTGCTGCTTCAGGGGGTTCCCCGTCTGCGGTATCGCCGAACAGCCAGTCCAGCGATACGCCGTAGAGCTTCGCCAGCGCCTTCAGCTTGTCCATGGTCGGCGTTGTGTCTCCGCTTTCCCAGCGGGAGACCGCCTGCCGGGATACACCGAGCTGATTGGCCAGTTCCATTTGCGAAAGTCCGGCCCTGTCTCTTGATACGATCAGTTTTTCTCTGAGCGTCATACCCTTCACACTCCTGATTTTACATGAATATTCTGTCAAAAGTAAACCACATATTGGTTGCATCGGGAGCAACTCTGTGTTGCCTCCTGCTGATTCCGGTCTTTTTCTCTGCCGAAAGCGCCGCGCCCCGCGCTGCTTTTGGCGGCGCGGGGCGGGTGTCGGTTTATGTGTTGGCTGCGGCGAGGATGGCGGCGGCTTCGGGGAGCTGGGGGATGGGGACGAGGGGCCGGGGTTCGCCGGTGAAGGAGCCGATGGGCTTTTCGAACCAGACCACGTCGCGCCAGCGGCCGTTTTTGTAGCCGGTATTGCGGTAGGTGCCGAGCGTGCGGAAGCCGAGCTTTTGGTGCAGGGCGCTGCTGGCATCGTTCGGCATGGTCACGACGCCGTAGGCCGTGCGCACGCCCTGCTTCTGCAGCAGCGCGAGAAGAACGGTATAGAGCTTCGTGCCGAGCCCGCGCCCGGCCGCGTCGCGGCTGACGTAGACCGACAGCTCCGCGTTCCAGCCGTAGG
>ERZ779877.3079-NODE-3079-length-11247-cov-2.417530_pt1 | contig 11247 bp, 7 predicted proteins | sample MGYA00511556_ERZ779877 | MGnify/ENA primary metagenome ERZ779877 (study PRJEB29588, sample SAMEA2159338) | human gut metagenome | biome: human gut; feature: human-associated habitat; material: faeces | place: Denmark | collected 2008/2010 ... | reverse complement strand
TTTGAGATGTCAAGTCCGGTCTCAATAATGGTTGTGGATACAAGCACATCTATTTCACCATTTATGAAACGGTACATGATGCGCTCAAGCTCCGTCTCCTTCATCTGTCCGTGCGCAAATGCAACAGTCGCATCCGGCACCAGCTCCTGCAGCTTTGCTGTTATGTCTGCTATGTCGCGCACCTTATTGTACACATAGTACACCTGTCCGTTTCTGGCAAGCTCCCTGTTAATTGCCTCTCTGACAAGCTCATCATTGTACTCCATGACATATGTCTGAATCGGCACACGGTCCATCGGCGGCTCCTCAAGCACGCTCATATCCCTTATGCCGATTAAACTCATGTGAAGTGTCCTCGGAATCGGTGTAGCGGTCAGTGTGAGCACATCCACATTGACCTTCATCTGCTTAATCTTCTCCTTGTGAGTTACGCCGAAGCGCTGCTCCTCATCGATTACCAAAAGCCCCAGATCCTTAAACTGAACATCCTTTGAGAGTATGCGGTGTGTTCCGATAATGATATCGACCTCACCCTTTTTAAGCTTCTCTATCGTCTTTTTCTGCTCCGCCGGACTTCTGAAACGACACATCAAATCCACATTCACCGGAAAATCCTTCATCCTCTGCGAAAACGTATCGTAAATCTGCTGTGCCAGAATGGTTGTCGGGGCAAGATATGCCACCTGCTTGCTGTCCTGCACCGCCTTGAAGGCCGCACGGATTGCAACCTCCGTCTTGCCGTAGCCCACGTCACCGCAAATCAGTCTGTCCATTATTTTATGACTCTGCATATCAGTCTTTGTGGCTTCAATTGCAAGAATCTGATCCTCAGTCTCATCAAAAGGGAAAAGCTCCTCAAACTCTCTCTGCCATACCGTATCCTCGCCGAAGGCATATCCGTTTTGCTGCTCACGCTGGGCATACAGCTTCACCAGGTCTCCTGCAATCTGCTTTACCGCACCTCTGACACGATTCTTAGTCCTGGTCCATTCCTGACCGCCAAGCTTGTTGAGCTTTGGTTTTCTGGCATCCTTTCCGGCATACTTTTGTATCATGTCAAGCTGGGTGGCAAGAATATAGAGATTGGAGCCACCCTGATACTCTATCTTGATGTAGTCCTTTACCTTTTTGTCCACCTCAAGCTTTTCAATGCCGCGGTAAATACCGAGTCCGTGGTTTTCATGCACCACATAGTCCCCCACCGACAGATCGGTAAAGCTCTGTATTTTTTCACCCTCATAGGTGCGGTGACGCTTCTTTTTCTTCTGCTGCGCCCCAAAAATATCCGACTCCGTAATCACGGCAAACTTTAGGATAGGATACTCAAAGCCTCTTCTCACCTTGCCGTAGCAGACCATAATCTGCCCCTCAAAAAGCTCATGGTCGTAGTTTTCAGTGTAAAAGCATGTGATTCCCTGATCTGTGATATCCTCTGAAAGCCGCTTTGCCCTTGTCCTTGAACCGGATAAAAGAATGACTCTGTAGCCGTTTTTCTTATAGCGCTTTAAGTCCTTTATCAAAAGCTCAAAGCTGTTATTGTATGGGCTGACGCTCTGACAGTGAATACCATAGCTTCCCAGCTGGTGCAGTCCGTTTGCTTTATTATCGAGCGCACCGAGTGCGATACACGAATACTTCTCGAGCTTTGCCACAATCTCCTTCTCTGTAAAAAGACCGTTCATCTGCCCCGGAAGTATATATCCCATCGCAAGTCTCTGCTTCATGCTCTCAGAGAACTCAGTCTCTGTAAGCTTTCCCTGCTCTGTACATCTTGTCAGCTCATCGAAGAAAATAAGGCTGTCCGATGGCTTAAAATAATCCAAAAGCCCGACTCTCTCGTCAAAAAAGTACGACAAAAAAGCATCCATGCCTGCATACATGGACAGCTCTCCCCATTCCTCGGTAAGCTCGTCTGCCATCACAGTCACTCTGTGTGCTTCCTCTGTCTTCATCTGCTTTCTAAGCTTGTCAGACACCCTCTTTGCCTCTGCCTTAAGTTTTTCAATTCCCCCGGCCTTTTCCTCATCACTAAGTACAAGCTCTGCCGCCGGATATATGCTCACCCGGTCTGTATTTTCGATGGATTTCTGGCTCTCGCAGTCAAAATATCTGATGGTGTCTATATCGTCTCCCCACAGCTCGATTCGGATAGGATTCTCCTCCGTCAACGGAAAAACATCAAGAATACCGCCCCTGACAGAAAACTGTCCCATCGTCTGGACCTGATACTCTTTTTCATAGCCCATTCTGATAAGAGCAGCCTGAATTTCCTTCAAATCCAAAAGCTGTCCCTGCTCAAGTGTAAGCACGTTTTCCCACATCTTTTCTATCGGCGCCATTGTATTCATCAGAGCGTCAAAGGTGGTCACAAGTGTCACACTCTCCTGCTCACGGATAGCCTTCAAAGCCCTGATGCGCTCCGCTGTAAGGAGATTGCCCCTGATATCCGACTGGTAAAAAAGCACATCCTTTGATGGATAATACACCACCTCTTTGTCAAAAAAACTGTACTCATCGTACAGTTCCTTCGCCTTCTGCTCTCCAAAGGTCACAATAAGCTTGTTTTTCCTGTGACCTCCAAAGGCATATATCATCTGTGATTTTTGCGCATCTATGCATCCCGTGACAGATATAAGTCCGGACGATTTTTCTGCCGTTTTTGTCATCTCCTCAAAACCCGCAAGGGAAAGGAGTGGCTCTGTAAATGCTTTCACTTTCAATTCTCCATTTCTGTCTGTTCAAAATCACCTTGTCGATTTCCAGCTAGTTATATGTGTTCATAGCCTTATCCGTCTCGCCCTGCATCATAAGAACTGCTGCATCCATCGCATGACCGATAGCTTCCTCCACCTTTGCCCTGTCCTCAGAACTGAAACGCCCAAGCACATGGTCAGCCAGATCCCAGCCCTGCGGCTTTTCTCCAACACCGACCTTGATACGGCTGAAGCCCTGTGTGCCGGTCATTGCAATGATGCTCTTGATGCCATTGTGACCGCCGGCGCTGCCCTTTTTGCGGATACGGATACGCCCCGGCTCGAGCGAAATATCATCAAAAATAACAATCATTTCCTCATCCGGATCAAGCTTATAAAAATTCATCACCTCAGCAACAGACTCGCCGCTTAGGTTCATGTATGTCTGCGGCTTCACAAGCAGCACCTTCATGCCATCAATCACTCCGCTTCCACAGAGCGCCTTGTGCTTTTTGTCTGTCACACTTATATTATATTTATCCGCAAGCGCATCTATCACATCAAATCCGATATTGTGTCTTGTGTGCTCATATTTTTTGTCAGGATTTCCAAGTCCTACTATAACGTACATCTTTTATCCTTTCTCTTTCTCATATCATTTACAATTCAAAATAAAACAAATACTGCTGGATAATTCCCGCCACACCCTTGTAGCGCTCAAAATCAAAGCCGTCACTATAATATTTGTCCAAAAGCTGCTTTACATGCGTATCTATCGGAAACGCATCCACATGATGCAAACCAAAAAGACATATGCAGTTCGCCACCTTTTTGCCAATTCCTTTGCGAGAAAGCAGGCTTTCCATCGCCTCATCATAGCTCATTTTGCGCAGATTATCAAGCCAGTCAGGATTATTAGCACCATACTCATATATTTCCTTCAGATACGGTGCCCTATAGCCAAAGCCCATGCTCCTGTCATCAAATACCTCATCCGGTACCTCAAGAGGCTTTGGAAATGTATACAGTTCTTCCCCCTCTGCACTGCCGTCTATTTTATGTCCGCACCGCCTGCAAAGTAAATCCACACTGTTTGTGATTCGCTTTATGTTATTATTCTGGGAAATCATAAAAGTAACAATCATCTCCCACAAATCCTGCCTTAAAATGCGCACACCACTGCCATATGCATATGCCTCCTTCAGATGCGCGTCATCTCCGTCTGCTATAAGCTTTGCAATCCCCGCATAATCCGTATCCATATCCAGATAACTTTTCCATATATTGTTCCAGTCAGCCTCATCACAGTCCAGCTCAAACTCATTCCCGTCCTGCTTAATCCGAAGCGCCCTGTCAAATGCCACTACCGTGTATTCGTTTTCTCCTGTGTTCTTCCATCTGAAGCACTGACCACTGTCAGCAATCTGTTTTAAATCCAGATTATCTATTTTCGTCTTGTACATATCTGTTTGTCTATCCTCTTTTATTTTAGCTATACTCGTAACTATTCAGAACCATCCCACGCACATTCTAAAAAGCCGGTCTGTCTGTGGCTTATTGTACCACGGATAGACCGGTTTGTGTGAAATATATTTGGATTATTATACCAGCTCAGGTATTTTATATCCCGCCTTGCTCATCGCTTTTTCAAAGTTATTGTTTGATTTTATGCATTCTCAATCTCTGTCTTATACTTTTCAAGAATCATATTCTGGATCTTCTCGCGTGTGGCAGAGTTAATCGGATGGGCTATATCCCTGTACTCGCCATCGTTTGCCTTACGGCTTGGCATGGCGATGAAAAGTTCCTTTTCTCCTTCGATTACCTTGATGTCATGTACCACGAATTCATCATCGATTGTAATTGACACAACCGCCTTCATCTTGCCTTCCTTTTCTACCTTACGAATTCTGATGTCTGTAATCTGCATATTTTTGTCCCCCTGGTCTGTTTTTAAATTACATATCTTACATTTTTTTCTTTTACTATTCTGACTCCATCCTCACCACAGTAGTATGTGTTTGGACTGATGGTTCCGCGACTCTCTACGATGCAATTCTCAAGGTGCACATTGTCGTCTATATAGACATCATTGAGTATCACGCAGTTCTTCACTGTGGTGTTTTTGCCCACAAATACCTGCTTGAAAAGCACCGAATCCTCCACTCTGCCGTTTATGATACAGCCACTTGATACGAGGCTGTTTGAAATGTCTGATCCCGGATTAAACTTGGCCGGTGGCAGGTCGTCCACCTTTGAACAGATTGTCGGCTCCTCCCTGAAGAAATAGCTTCTGACGTCAGGTCTTAAGAAATCCATATTGGTCTTGAAGTATGCATCAATATCAGCGATATTGTTCCAATATGAATTTATCTTGTAGCCATATATTTTCTTTACATTTTTGTAGCGCACGAGGATATCATTTACGAAATCGAATCTGTTTTCCTCAGCTGCTGCCTCCAAAAGCTCTATAAGCTGTCGTCTTCTGATGACATAGATACCTGTGGAAATTGTATTGGATGAAGCCTCGATTGGCTTTTCATCAAACTCTGTGATTCTTGACTCCTCATCCATGCGTACCACACCAAAACGGCTGACATCGTCGTTGTACATCATGTCCTTGCATACCACTGTAATGTCTGATTTTTTCTCGATGTGAAAATCAAGCACTCTGTTGAAATCCAGCTTGTATACACAGTCACCGCTGCTGATGATGACATATGGCTCATGGCGTCTCTTGAGAAAATCAATATTCTGATACATCGCATCTGCCGTACCCCTGTACCAGTCACTGTTGTCCGCTGTGACTGTAGGCGTAAAGAGGAATAATCCTCCCTGCTTTCTGCCAAAATTCCACCATTTTGAAGAGCTTAAATGCTCATTCAGTGAGCGTGCATTATATTGTGTCAATATCGCAACTGTCTGTATATGTGAGTTTGACATGCTGCTGAGTGAAAAATCTATAGCCCTGAAGCTGCCTGCTACCGGCAGGGCCGGTACTGCTCGTTTTGCTGTCAGTTCCTTCATCCTATTATTGTTGCCGCCGGCCAAAATTATTCCTATTGCCTTCATTTTCCGTCACCTGCCTTGATAATAACTTCTCCGCCCTCAAGCACACCATCTTTGTAATCCTCTTCGTATGTAACACCGGAGATTGCTGTATTTTTGCCTATCTTTACCCCGTCCGGTATCACAGAATCTTCTCCTATAGTGACAAGCCCAAATGAGTATATGCTCTCATTTAATACGTTCGGCTTCTCCTGTCCGAAGCCAAGTGTCACATTGTCGCCCACCTTGCAATTTTCGGCAATGATGGACTTGTCTATCGTGACATTGGAGCCTATCTCAGTGTCACGCATGATGATGGAATCACGTATTACTGCGCCTCTTCCAATCTTGACGTTGGCACCGATAACAGAATGTTCCACATGACCATAGCATTCACAGCCCTCACCCATGATGCTTCGCTCCACATGACCCCCTTTGGCTATATAAAGTGGCTCGATTGCATCGTTCTTTGTGTAAATCTTCCAATACTCCTCGTACAGGTTGAACTCCGGAATGATGTCCACAAGCTCCATATTGGCCTCCCAGTATGAGCCCAGTGTACCTACGTCCTTCCAGTATCCGTTGAACTCGTATGCAAACATACGTCTGTCGTTTTCAAAGCAGTATGGTATGACATGCTTGCCAAAATCACAGTTTTCCTGATTCTTTAGTGCAAGTAAGGCTTCCTTTAGCACCGGCCATGAGAATATGTAAATGCCCATTGATGCGAGATTGCTACGCGGATGAACCGGCTTTTCCTCAAATGCATTGATGCGCTTATCATCATCGGCTATAACGATACCAAATCGGCTAGCCTCCTCGATAGGCACCGGCATTGTTGCTATGGTCACATCTGCATTGTTTTCCTTGTGAAAATCAAGCATCACCTCATAGTCCATCTTGTAAATATGGTCTCCTGACAGTATCAACACATAGTCCGGGTTGTAACTGTCTATATACCTCATATTCTGGTAGATTGCATTGGCTGTACCTGTGTACCACTCGCTGTTGCCGCTCTTCTCATAAGGAGGCAGTATTGCCACTCCTCCGTTATTCCTGTCGAGGTCCCACGGAATACCTATTCCTATGTGGCTGTTAAGTCTGAGTGGCTGATACTGTGTAAGTACCCCAACTGTATCAATGCCTGAATTGATGCAGTTGCTAAGCGGAAAATCTATGATTCTGTACTTTCCACCAAACGAAACTGCCGGTTTTGCTACGTTCGCTGTCAGAACACCAAGTCTGCTGCCTTGACCGCCTGCTAAAAGCATGGCTATCATTTCTTTCTTAATCACGTTATCACTCCTCGTCTGTCCTAATTTTTGTTGTGCCCATCCGGTCCCCACCACTAGTTTCTGTAATAACCGTATCTGTAATGCTTCTATAATAAATCACAATTGTTTCCATATAAATTATAGTTGCCGCTGCATAAATTGCAGTTACTGCCATATACTTTAAACCCATCAAATTCATATGGTCCGGATGAATTATTTTTATAAAAAAAATTATACCACAGCCGCATTATCACTTCAACATTTTTCACAAAATCAAATAATATTTTTCTTTTTTTTTGACATTTTGCACAAGTGTCATTTATCGTATATCTGTTTAACCTGCAAGGGTTCTTATCATTTGAAAGTCATGCCTGCTTTCACCTTATTTTTCCTTTGCAAATACTGTATTTAGTTGTATAATTAATATAAAGTAACTATTCAGAACAAGAAAATCAGTCGCTTACATGCAATCATGACGCATCGGCTTTTTGTTCTCAGCAGTTCTTAATAGTTACAATATAAATTATAATAAATCAGGCAGGTAAAATAAATGTATAAAATAGATTTCAGCAAACCAATACACATCCATTTCATAGGCATCGGCGGTATCAGCATGAGCGGTCTCGCAGAGATTCTGCATGAGGAGGGCTTTACCATTTCCGGCTCCGATTCAAAGGAATCAGACCTCACAAAAACTCTTGCTGCCAAGGGCATAAAAGTCATATATGGTCAGAGCGCAGACAATATCACCTCCGATATCGACCTGGTGGTTTACACTGCTGCTATCCACGAAAGTAATCCTGAGTTTGCCGCAGCAAAAGCAGCCGGTATTCCAATGCTTACCAGAGCCGAGCTTCTCGGACAGATTATGGACAATTACGATTATTCTATCGCTGTAGCCGGCACACACGGCAAGACTACCACCACATCCATGATCAGTGAGATTCTTCTCGCCGCTCAGACAGATCCTACCATTTCCGTAGGAGGTATTTTGTCATCTATCCACGGCAATCTGCGTGTGGGCGATTCAGAGTACTTCATCTCTGAGGCGTGTGAGTACACAAACAGCTTTTTGAATTTCAGACCACGCTACAGTATTATTTTAAATATTGAGGCTGAGCATCTGGATTTCTTCAAGGATATCAACGACATCAGGCATTCCTTCCGCGAGTATGCATCAAACACTCTCGCAGGCGGTGCTACCATCATCAATGGTGAAATTGACCGCTATGAAGAGATTGTCGCAGGTCTTCCTCAGAAGATTATCACCTATGGCTTTGATTCAAAATATGATTTCTATCCGGAAAATATAACCTATGACGATAAAGCTTGTGCATCTTTTACAGCTATGAGACAGGGTAGTCCACTTTTCGACGTAAAACTCTCTGTTCCGGGCGCTCACAATGTAAGCAATGCGCTCGCAGCCATAGCTTTATCCACCACACTCGGTCTTGATGAGGAGTCTATCCTCACAGGCCTCGACAAATTTGGCGGTGCTGACAGACGTTTCCAGTACAAGGGCAAGGTAGACGGCGTCACAATCATTGATGACTACGCTCACCATCCAACCGAGATCCGTGCAACACTGACAGCTGCACAAAAATATCCACATGACAGGCTTGTCCTTTGCTTCCAGCCACATACCTATTCCAGAACCAAGGCCTTCTTAAATGATTTTGCCGATGTTCTTTCAATGGCAGATGTTGTGGTGCTAGCTGATATCTATGCTGCTCGTGAGCAGAACACCTATGGCATTTCATCTAAGGACATCCTTGATTTATTGCTCGAAAAAGGTGTGAATGCACACTATTTCCCATCATTTGAGGAAATCGAGAAATTTTTATCAGAAAATTGTGTAAACGGCGACCTGTTGATAACAATGGGTGCCGGAAATGTAGTAGAAATCGGCGAAGACCTGCTTAAGAAATAAGTTATCCACGTTATCCACATACAAAATGTTAACAACTCTCATTTTGTGTGTGGATTTTTTAAATAATTTTCAACAGCTTATATACCCTGTGATACATTGATTTTTCAATTATTTTACATAGTTATCCACATTATCCACATTTTTTTGTGGATTCAGAAAGCCCGAGTTTACAAGGCTTGTAGCACTTTTACCATCTTCACACGGTTAAAATATTGTGCTATAATTGCTCACAGGTTAAGCGAAAGAGAGTTTTTTATATGACAGCGATAAACATTAGCAGTGACATAGCAACATCATTCACTACTGTGTCAGATATTTTTATAGATCAATACATGCCAAAGGCAAACGGTGAGTTTGTCAAGGTATACCTTTATCTGCTCCGTGCGACAGGCTCCGGGGCAGGCATAGCAACTATTTCAGAGATTGCCGATCATTTCAGCAATACCGAGGCCGACATCATACGTGCTATCAATTACTGGGCCTCTGAGGGCATTTTACAGTTGCAATCCGGCGCTGATGGCCAGATTATGGGAATCAACCTCTGCAGTCTTTCTGTATCCGGTATGCAGGCTGCTCAGAGTAATATACAAAGCGCTGTGGCTGATAATGCCGCGCAGAATAATTTGCAAAACGGCGTGGTTAATAATGCTGCACAGAATATTTCTACCACGAATATTCGGATGCAGGATTCTGTTGTGGAAAAGCTTAAGAGCCAGACTCCTGACAAGCCTGCTTCTTCACAGAAGGAATACACACTTGATGAGATTAAGGAGTTTAGAAAGAATCCTGACATTTCAGAGCTTTTCTTTATTATAGAGACATATCTGAAGCATACGCTTTCATCCACAGACACCAATATGGTGCTCTACTGGCTGGGCGAGCTTCATTTTTCTACAGACCTGGTGGAGTATCTCGTGGAGTATTGCATTACCAAGGGTCACTCAAGCCTTCGTTACATGAACAAGGTCGCTCTCGGCTGGGCCGATGCCGGCATAAAGACCGTAGACCAGGCAAAGGACGATGCAGCCGCTCACTCACAGATTTACTATTCTGTAATGAAGGCTCTAGGCATCACAGGCCGCAATCTGGTTGACTCTGAGGTGTCACTCATCAACAAATGGGTCGGCGAATACGGTTTCGATATAGAGCTTGTAAAGGCCGCCTGCAGTAAAACTATTTCAGCTATCCAGAAGCCAAGCTTCGAGTACACAGACTCGATACTCGCGAACTGGAGGAAAAAGGATGTACATACATTAAAGGATGTTGAAGTGCTTGATGCCAACTTTGCCAAGGCCAATAAGGCCTCTGCTACCGGCTCATCACAAGGCACAAATGCTGCAAACGGTTCCTCAAAATCAAAAAGCAATAATTCAAGTTCCAAGAATAAATTTAACAACTTCAATCAGCGCAACAATGATTACGACAAGCTGGAGAAGCTGTTTCTCAATTCTACGGTATGATTTAAGCTACATGATTTCAATTATATGATTTAAACTGTATGATTTCTGTTGCGTGATTCCAATTATATAATTTGACTTGTATGATTTCTGTTGCGCAATTTCGTTGTATGATTTTTCAAGTTAGATTTACACATCCCAAGGAGGGTATATGGCACTTACCAATGCTCAATATGATGAGATAATGCGAGGCTACGATAAACGCCAGCTTCAGAACAAATACATACATGACAAGCGTATTGAGGAAGCCTATCGCAAGGCGCCCCGCCTCAGGGAGATTGACTCAGAGATTGCATCCGCATCTGTCAGGCAGGCGTACAGGCTTATGGACGGCGATGAGAATGCTCTTGCCGCTTTACGCCTTGCAATCGATGACTATAAGGAGGAGCGTGCTGCACTGCTATCCACACTCGGATATCCGCTTGATTATTTTGAGCCTATTTACACCTGTCCAGATTGCCACGATACAGGATACATAAACGGTCAGAAATGTCATTGTTTCAAGCAGGCTATTATCAATACCGTTTATTCGCAGTCCAATATCAGGGAGATTTTGTCTCGTGAGAATTTTTCCACGCTCTCATTTGATTATTACTCAGATGAGCAGAAAAATCCTGCGACAGGGCTGTCTGCGCTCGCCACAGCAAAGCTTGCCGTGACGAACTGTCATGATTTTATAGATAATTTTGAAAACAAACCTAAAAACATATTTTTCTACGGTAATACCGGTGTCGGAAAGACTTTTTTATCTAATTGCATTGCAAAAGAGCTTTTAGATGCAGGTTACTCCGTAATTTACTTTACAGCATTCCAATTATTTGATATATTAAGCAAAGGTGTGTTTA
>ERZ779877.3078-NODE-3078-length-11250-cov-4.937383_pt1 | contig 11250 bp, 9 predicted proteins | sample MGYA00511556_ERZ779877 | MGnify/ENA primary metagenome ERZ779877 (study PRJEB29588, sample SAMEA2159338) | human gut metagenome | biome: human gut; feature: human-associated habitat; material: faeces | place: Denmark | collected 2008/2010 ... | reverse complement strand
CCCCATAAATTGAGGAGTGCATAATTATTATTTCAATCCAGCCATTGACTGTTCAATCTTAGCCATTTTTTCCTGTGCTTTTGCAAGCTTTGCCTTTTCAGCTTCAATAAGCTTTTCAGGAGCTTTTGCAAGGAATCCCTGATTATTAAGCTTTCCGCTCAGAAAGTCAATATCCTTCTGAACTTTAGCCTTTTCCTTTTCAAGTCTTGCTGTTTCCTTTTCCTTATCAACAAGCTGATCAAGAGGAATAAAGAGTCTTGCACAGTCTGTTACTGCTGTTACAGCATCTTCAACTTCACACTTTTCAGAAACTTCAATTTCTGATGCAGACGCAAGTTTCTCAAAGAATATTCCGCAGCCTCTGAAAAGGTCAGTATACTGCGTTTCAATGAATATCTTTGCCTTTACTGACGGCGGAACATTCATTTCAGTTCTTCTTGCTCTTACAGCCTTGATAGCATCAATTATTCTTGAGAAGTCTTCTTCCTCAGTTTTGAATAAATATTTTTCATCATAAACCGGGAATGAAGATACCATAATTGAACTGCTTTCATTGTTCAGTACCTGCCATATTTCTTCTGTGATGAACGGCATAAACGGATGCAGGAGTTTCAGCATTCCCTGCATAACCCAGACAAGTACAGCCTGTGCTGATGCTTTTGTATCTCCACCCTCAGCAATTCTTGGCTTTGTCAGTTCGATATACCAGTCACAGTAGATATCCCAGATAAAGTTTTCCCCCTTTTCGGCAGCCAGACCCAGCTCGTACTTATCCAGGTTGGCGGTCACTTCGGCGGCGGTGCGTGCCAGTTCGGAAAGCACCCACTTATCGCTCATATCCAGCAGTTCTTCGGCGGGCATGCCCGGCTCAAAGTCCTCGGGCAGGTTCATCTGCACAAAGCGGGAGGCGTTCCACAGCTTGTTGGCAAAGTTGCGGCAGGCAAGGACTTTTTCATCGCTGTAGCGCATATCGTTGCCTGCGGTGGAGCCGATGATCAGCATCATGCGCAGTGCGTCCGCGCCATACTGCTCAATGACCTCCAGCGGGTCAATGCCGTTGCCCAGACTCTTGGACATCTTGCGGCCCTGGCTGTCGCGGACGATGCCGTGGATGCAGACGGTGTCGAAGGGAGCCTTGCCGGTGTAAGCCAGACCGGAGAAGATCATGCGGCTGACCCAGAAGCCGATGATGTCGTATCCGGTGACCAAGGTGTTGGTGGGGTAGAAATACTTGAGGTCGGCGCTGTCCTCGTTGGGCCAGCCCAGCGTGCTGAAGGGCCACAGCGCAGAGGAGAACCAGGTATCCAGCGTGTCGGGGTCCCGGGTCAGCTTTGTGCTGCCGCACTTGGGGCAGGTGCAGGGAGCGGACTTTGCCACCACGGTCTCGCCGCAGTCGTCGCAGTACCAGGCCGGGATCTGGTGACCCCACCACAGCTGGCGGCTGATGCACCAGTCGCGGGTGTTCTTCATCCAGTTCATATAGTTCTTGGTAAAGCGCTCGGGCACAAACTTGATCTCGCCCTTCTCCACGCTCTCGATGGCGGGCTTTGCCAGCGGCTCCATCTTGACGAACCACTGCTTGGACACCATGGGCTCGATGGTGGAGTGGCAGCGGTAGCAGGTGCCGACCTCGTGCTTCAGGGGCTCGATCTCCTTCAGGAAACCGCCCTCCTTCAGGTCGGCCAGAATGGCCTTGCGTGCCTCCAGCGTAGTCATGCCGGCATACTTGCCGCAATCCAGCACATGGGGCTCGTTGACGGTGTTCTTACCGGCGGCAAACAGAGCATCGGCGGCAGCCTTGTCGGCAGCGCCGGTCATGTGGCCGTCGTAGGTGAACACGCGCACGATGGGCAGGTCATGGCGCAGACCGACCTCAAAGTCGTTGGGGTCGTGGGCGGGGGTGATCTTCACGACACCGGTGCCCTTGGTCATATCGGCGTGCTCATCGCAGACGATGGGGATTTCCTTGTTCAGCAGGGGCAGCACCACATGGCAGCCGTGCAGATGGGCGTAGCGGGGATCCTCGCCGTTGATGGCCACGGCGGTATCGCCCAGCATGGTCTCGGGGCGGGTGGTGGCCAGTTCCAGCATCTCGCCGGTCTCCTTGACCGGGTACAGCAGATGCCAGAAGCTGCCGTCCTTCTCCTCGTACTCCACCTCGGCGTCGGAAATGGAGGTGTTGCAGTGGGGGCACCAGTTGACCATGCGGTTGCCGCGGTAGATCAGTCCCTTGTCGTACAGGCGCACGAACACTTCCTTGACAGCCTCAGAGCAGCCCTCGTCCATGGTAAAGCGCTCGCGCTCCCAGTCGCAGCTGCTGCCCAGCTTCTTCAGCTGGCTGACGATGCGGTTGCCGTACTTGGTCTTCCATGCCCAGGCGCGCTCCAGAAAACCATCGCGGCCGACCATCTCCTTGGTCAGGCCCTCGGCGCGCATAGCTTCCACCACCTTGGCTTCGGTAGCAATGGAGGCGTGGTCGGTGCCGGGCACCCACAGGGCGGCATAGCCCTGCATCCGCTTGGTGCGGATGAGGATATCCTGCATGGTGTTATCCACCGCATGACCCATGTGCAGCTGACCGGTAACGTTCGGTGGCGGCATCACGATGGTATAAGGTTTCTTGTCCGGATCGGCCTTCGTGTGGAAGTAGCCGCCGTCCAGCCAGAACTGGTAGATACGATCTTCCACCTGACTGGGATCGTACTGCTTTGCAAGCTCTTTCATAGTGTCCTCCAAAAAATTTGATGAAGTGGGACGCAAAAAGCCGCCCCACGGAGCGTTCCATGGGACGGCTGTAAATACATGACCGCGGTACCACCCAAATTGCGCGGAAGCCTCCGCGCCCCTTGATGCCCCTGTAACGTAGGGCAGACCCGAAAGCGGCTTACCGGCAAGGCTCACCGCTCCTGCTCCAAAGTGACAATGCCCCGCCGGTATCCCGCCGGGTTTTCAGCTGCCCCCGGCTCTCTGTGCGGTTCCAGACGATGCACACTCTTTTTCAACGCATTTATAAAAAGAATATAACGTTTTTTGTGGGATTTGTCAATCAGTTTTTCAAACCTTTCACCCACCGCACCAGCTTCCATGCCTTTGCGCCCAGATGCGGGCAGTAGCTTACCATCAGCGCCTGCAGCTTCTGGCTTTGATTTCCCGGCGGAATCTCCCACGCAGCATGACGGTGCAGCTTTGCTGTTTTCAGCAGCATTTTTTCCTTCTCGGAATCCCGCTCCGGCTGGTTGACCAGCCGGAAATATACCTCGGCGCAGGACATGACGCAGCGCTGTTCCGTAGTGCTGCGGAAGGGGTCCGGCTGCCCCTTTACCAGCTGCCAGATCTGTTCCCACGCCAGTGCCGCCGTGTAAAAGCGCAGGCTCGGCTCCTGCCGCACGGCAGAGCTTGGACGTTCAAGGTAAGCATACAGCGGGCAGTTCAAAAATGCCAGACTGCCTGCCTTGAGGAATTCCGTTACAAAGAACAGGGCATCCTCCCCGTAGAACAGCGCCGGGTCAAAGCGGACATCCTGCAGCACCTCCCGGTGGGTCAGCATCCGCCAGCAGTGCCCGCCGCTCCATTCCTGCATCCACGAGTAGTTTTCCGTCGTGATTTTCTGCGGTGCCGGGCACTCCGTCACCGTCCACAGAGTCTCGTTTTCCCGTATGCTGCGGTAGCGGCACATGGCAATGCGGGTACCGCAGCTGCACAAAGCATCGTACAGCCATTCCAGATACTGCGGCAGCACAAGGTCGTCGGAATCCACAAAGCAGATATACTCGCCCCTTGCCTGCTCCAGCCCAAAATTGCGTGCCGAGGACACCCCGCCGTTTTCCTTGCGGAAAATACACACCCGGGCATCCTGTGCCGCATACTGCTGCAAAATTTCCCAGCATTTATCCGGCGAACCGTCATCCACAAGGAGCAGTTCAAAATTCTGATACGTCTGCGCCAACAAGCTGTCCAGACATGCAGGCAGATACTTTTCCACCTTATAAACTGGCACGATCACCGAGATCAAGGGCTGCTCCTTTGCGTTCATTCCGCTCTCCTTTTCAATATCTTCAGTCCGCGCTGCCTCAGCGTATCATATTCTTCGCTGCCACGGTAGAACAGTACGATCACTCCTGCGAACACAGCTGTGTAAAGCAGCCCATCCAGAATAAAAATACCGAAATTGCCCACCGGGAACCGCTGCACCCACAGCACCGCTGCCGCAGAGACCGCTGCTGTAAGGAGTGTGCGCTTCAGATACTCTGCAAAATAATCCCGAAGTTTCTTCTGCCATGCATCCTGAACGCCATACTTCAAAAAGATGTAGGGTTCTACCCAGGCACAGGTACACAGCGTGCTGATGATGGTGCCCCAGATAATGCCGGTCACGCCGTACTGCCGCACCAGTACAAGCGAGGCCACCAGATTGATGATGGATTCCGCCACCGCTTTGTAGCGGTCGTTCCAGAACAGCCCCATGGCCTCCCGGAACAGCAGATTCGTCTGCCGCATTCGTGTAATGTAAAACTCTGCCACAATGACCATCACGGTGGTCATTGAAAAACAGTATTTCCCGCCAAACAACAGCGTGATAAAGGGGTTAAACAGCATCATCAGCCCGCCGGTCAGGTAAGCGGACATGACAAAGAACATAAAATCCATTTCCTTGTAGATTTTATACAGCCGGTCCGAATTTTCCATTACTGCAAAATTGCCGATACTGCCGGAAAAAGCCACAGCAAATTTTCCCATCAGGTTGTTCAGTGCATTGATCACCAACCGGTAATTGGAGTAAAGGCCCACCGTCGCAAGGCCAATAAAGGAGGACATCAGCAGACTGTCCGTATTGCGCACGATGATGGTTGACAGCTTGTGCATACTCATGGCACCGATATTTTTCAGGATGCCGTTCCGCTCCTCCCTTTCTGGCAGCTCATGGCATTCCTTCAGGTATGGAAACTCCTTGTCCACCATGCGGGAAACCATAATGTTGGGTAAAAACTGTATCGCCTGCTGAACCGCCAGATACAGGATGAAGTTCCGGGTCAACAGCAGCACTGTGATCTGCGAAACAGTCTTGATGCACTCGCACGCCATACTCCATCCTGCGCAGATATAGCCTTTCTGGTAGGCCTGATAGATGGAATTTTTATAACTCAGCAGATAGGAACTTGCTGAACCGAGCACATATATCATATAGATCAGGGTGATATGTTCAATGCCCTCGCCGCCCTTGATGAGGTAGGGCAGAAACGGCAGCAGCACCAACCCGAACAGCAACACCGAGGCTGCTACCGCCCGGTACATCCACTTGTACAGGTTCATCAGCCGCGCCAGTTTCTGCTCGTCATCCCGGGCTGCCGGTTCATACATGCTGAACACCATAGCCGTACCGATGCCCAGCTCCGCAAAATTAAGGATGCTGAGCACATCGGTAAACAGGCCGTTGACCCCCAGATATTCCGCTGAAAGGCAGCGGATGAACACCATCCGGTTGATGAAGGACAGCAGCATCGTCAAAAACTGCCCGCCGATGTTAAACAGCATATTGATGATCGAATAACGTGTTCTCATGCGATTTTTAATTCTCCCCTGCCTTTGATGTTCCGCAGCCACATATATTCCCGCGGAAATAGCCGCAACAGCAGGCTTTGCAGCCAGAGTCCCGCCGGAACGGTACAATACTGCCGCGTCCGGTCCACCACATCAAACTGCATCCGCAGCATTTCCTGGCTGCGGGGTGCCTTGCGCAGCGCCGGGGGCAGCTGCCGGTACACCCGGCTCACGCTGCCCATCGTAAACTTTGCCGCATTTGCCAGCGCATCGTATACCTCGTTTTCCACGAGGCAGTTCCAATACCGCTGTGCGGCCTCGGCAGCATCAAAATGGCGCAGCGTTTTACTTCCGTTCATAATGCTGCTGCCGCGCTGCACATAATAATACAGCTCCTTTGGCACCACCACGGCCTTTTTGGTGTTCAGACAGATTTCTGGGAGCACAAAAATATCCTCGTTCAGCTTGCCCTCCGGGTAGCGCAGCTGCGCAAAGATAGCGCGGCGGTACAGCTTGTTCCACGCAGGCTGAATCATCGAATCCGTAGCATTTTTCAGTAAATCCTGCCCGGCAAAGACCTTTTTTTCAAGACGGACGTGCATCGACTGACATGGCGCTCCCGCCTCGTCCACCGCAGCGTAATCACACAAAGCAAGGTCAGCTCCGGTGTTTTGCACGGCCTTGTACAGTGTTTCGTACATTTCCGGTGCAATATAGTCGTCGGAATCCACAAAGCCGATCCACTCGCCCCTTGCCACATCCAGCCCGGCATTGCGGGCAGCAGAAAGCCCGCCGTTTTTCTGGTGAAGCACCCGGATGCGGGCATCTTTCGCGGCAGCGGTATCACACAGCGCAGGGCAACCGTCCGGCGAACCGTCCTCCACAAGAATCAGCTCAAAGTCCGTAAAGGTCTGCGCCAGAATGGAATCGATACATTTTTGCAGATAGTTTTCCACCTTGTACACCGGCACAATGATGCTGAGCAATGGTTTTTCGCAGGGCACAGCGTGTTCCTCCCGTTTTATCTTTTCAGCCCGTCACCTCGGTGCGCAGGCGAGCAATGAGCCGTTCCATCAGCGCCACCCGGTTGAAGGGGGTCATCAGGTAAAAGCCGTCTGCATAAGGTGCAGCCGCTTTGGCTGCCTGCACCGAGACTTCCAGTCCAAGCTCCTCGCCTGCGGCACGATCCAGCCCCTCAAATCTTTGAATGATGGCATCATCCACATGGATGCCGTTGACCTCGTTTTCCATAAAGATGGCATTGCGCTGGCTGACCACCGGCAGGATGCCCGCCAGAATTTTTGCGCGCTCACCCAGCGTCTCCCGGGCTTTTTTCAGGTTTTCCACCGCCTGTGCCGACAGCACCGGCTGGGTCAGAAAGCCGCTCATGCCGTTTTCCAGTTTTTCAGCGGCACGGCGCAGTTCCACCTCAAAATTGCGGGCGTTCAGGTTCAGCGCACCAAAAACCGTGATGGGTGCGGGCATCTCCCGCCCTTCTCCTGCCAGCGACACGATATACTGTGCCAGCTTGCGGGAGTTGAACTGGTACACATTTTTCACCTCGTCCCGCTCGGCGGTGGGGATGGGGTCGCCGGTAATGGCCAGTACCTCCCGCACGCCCTCGGCGTACAGTCCCAGCAGCAGCGCTTTGGTAGCGTTCAGGTTGCGGTCCCTGCAGGTCATGTGGGGCAGTACGTTCATGCCCAGCTCCCGGTGCACCCGGCAGGCCACCAGCGAGGAATCCATCCGTGCCCGGGCAATAGGGCAGTCTGCAATGGTCAGCAGGTCGGCACCGGCGGCCTGCAGACGGCGGGCCCCCTCGAGATACACGGTCAGGTCGGCGTCCTTGGGGGAGTCCAGCTCCACCGCAATGACCCGCTGTCCGGTGCGCAGCTTGCGCAAAAAGGCATCGTCCGTTTCCACTGCAGGCTTTGCCGCTGCAGCGGGCTTTGCCGCCGGGGCGGCGGGCAGCGCTTCCGGCAGAGCATCCAGCGCGGTGCGCAGGGCAGCAATGTGCTGCGGCGTTGTACCGCAGCAGCCGCCCAGAATGCGCACGCCCTCGGCGGCAAGGCGGCTCAGCTCCCGGGCAAAATACTCCGGCTTGCCCTGATAGCGCACCTGTGCCCGCGCCACCACCGGGTAGCCTGCATTGGGCATGACCGAAAGGGGCAGTCCCGCATCCCCCAGCTGCTGCACCAGTGCCCGCATCGCACCCGGGGCAGATACACAGTTCAGGCCTACGGCATCCACCACGCCGCTCTGCGCCATACGGCGCACAAGCTCGGCGCAGTAGCGGCCCTCGCGGGTGTAGCCGTCCGGCAGCACCGCAAAGGATACCAGTACAAAGGCCTCCGGCACGGTCTGCTTCAGCGCACGAATCGCTTCCAGCACACCGTCCTCGGCGCTCAGGGTCTCAAACAGAAAATTCCGTGCACCCAGCAGCGCAAAGCGCTTTGCCACAGCAAGATACACCTGCGCTGCCGGGTTGTTCTCGGTATCCGGTGCGGGGCCAAGGTCGGCAAACACTGCCGCGCCGGTCTCCCCGGCGGCCTTTGCTGCCAGCTGCCAGCCTGCATCCGCCAGCTGCTCCCAGCCCGGCTGCTGTGCCGCCGCCAGACGCGGCAGGCTGAAGGTATTGGTCTTGATGGCGTCCGCTCCGGCAGCAAGATACGCCCGGTGCACCGCCAGAATGCCCTCGGGGTCGGTCAGGTTTGCCTGCTCACACTCCTGCCCCGGTTTTGCTTTATAATAGGTACCCATGCCGCCATCGAACAGCAGCGGCCGCTGGACTAACAGTTTGCGCACATCTAACATCGGTACTTTCCCTTCCCTATAAAAGATTTCACTTTTCAGTTTATCGTAGTTCACCCATCCGGTCAAGCGGTTTTCTTCATTTAGCTTGCGGCGCGGCCGTTTTTGTGCTATCTTAGGGATAACTTTTGAGAAAAGGGAGAGGATGGATCATGCGCCACACCGGCACACCTGAACTGGAGACCGACCGTCTGCTGCTGCGCCGTCTGCTGCCGCAGGACGCCCCGCAGATGTACGAAAACTGGGCAAATGACCCGGCTGTGACCCGGTTTTTGCGCTGGGAACCGCACAAAAGCCCTGCCGAGACCCGGGAACTGCTTTCGGCGTGGGCAGAGTTGTATCCGAACCCGGATTATTACCAGTGGGCCATGGTAGAAAAGGCCACCGGACAGGTGTTTGGCTCCATCTCCGTATACAACGCCCTGCTGGGTGAGCCGCAGCAAAGAGTAAAGTGGCCGGGGCTGGAACTCTCCGGCGGCATCTGGGAGCCGGGCTACTGCATCGGGCAGAAGTGGTGGGGCAAGGGCCTTACCACCGAAGCACTGCAAGCTGTGGTGGATTTCTGGTTCAATCAGGTGGGCGGTGCCTTCCTCACCTGCTGCCATGCGGTGCAGAACCCCGCCAGCGGCCGGGTGATGGAAAAGGCCGGCTTTGTGTACCATCACAACGACGTTTACCACAAATTTGACGGCACACCGGTGGAATGCCGGTGCTATCTGCTGACAAAAGAACGCTACGATAACAGAAAGGACTTACTTTGAGCGAGCTTTATGATATTCTGACCGAGACCCCTCCCACAAAGGTGGTGCTGCTGGCACTGGATCAGGGGCTGTGGGACTGTGAGCGCAGTCTGGCAGAGCTTTCTGCCCTGTGCGAGGCCAACCACATGGAGGCCGTGGCGCAGATCACCCAGAAGCGCCAGACCCCGGAGACCGGCATCGTGCTGGGCAGCGGCAAGCTGGAAGAAGCTTCCTTTGCCGCCCAGACGCTGGGCGCGGAATGCGCCGTGTTTGACGGCGAGTTGACCGGCAGCCAGATCCGCAACATCTCCACCGCGCTGGGCGGGCTGGAAGTCATCGACCGCACCATGCTCATTCTGGAAATTTTCCGCAGCCGCGCCGTCACCAACGAGGGCAAGCTGCAGACCGAACTGGCCCTTCTGCGCTACCGTCTGCCCCGTCTGCAGGGCATGGGCGAAGCGTTGAGCCGTCAGGGCGGCGGCGGTGGCGGCGGTCTGTGTCCGGGCGGCGGCTGCATGCCTCCGTGAAACTGCTCTGCCTCCAGTTCGCCGTCTTCTCCTGTGACTTTCTTCTGGATGCGGTCTACCACCATCTCAATCATCAGACGGTCCGGATACTCATCAAACATCAGGCTGCCCTCGTATTCCATTCTGTCACATTCGTCTTCCACGCACTCCACAATCCTGCCAACCTCTTTGGGATACAGCTCCTTCATGCGGTCCATATCCTTCTCATACTCCATCTCGGTCAGATACAGATTCTGCATGGGGTAGCTCATATAAAAAGGCATCTTGGGCACATCAAACTGCGCGCGGAAAAACTGCTCCTGATTATAGTCCACTCTATACTCCCTATAGATAACTTCGCTATATCATATGCAGTGCGCGCGCGCCGGGTTACTGCGCCAGATTCTTTAACTCGTCCAATAAATCCAGATCGGACTGGAGCACCTTCATATTGGTCGTGATCGGCTCCTCGCCCGGCTTGGTGACGGTGATGAGCACGCCCAGCGTCAGCCCGAGCACGCCCACGGTGCTCTGCACGAAGCCCACCTCCTGTGTGGACAGCCCCAGTCCGCCTTCGCTGACGGGCTTGATGAGGAAGAGGTTGCTGATGCGCAGCAGCAGGGCTTCCGGCAGCCGGTAGAACAGCATGAAGAGAATGGCCGTGAAGGCCTGCGGCTTCTTGAAGAAGGACAGGAACGTGAGGCCGAAATCCTTCATCAGTTTGGTTGCCGACTCGGTGCGCCGCGTGCGGTCGCAGGCCGGTCGCGGCAGGGCGAAGATGTGGTAGGCCATAATCAGGGCGAAGAAGGCGGCCAAGGCATAGAACGTGATGCTCCACGAGAAGGCGATGCGTCGCGTGAACGTCTCCAGCAAGCCCGCCAGGATGGTGAAGAGGCCGCCCACGGCGATGGTGGCGATGCGGTAGAACGTACTGCGGATGCCCACGTAGAGGGCTTGCTCGTGCGGGTTGAGGGCCAGCATGTAGAAGCCGTCGGCCGCGATGTCGTGGGTGGCGCTGCTGAAGGCCATCAGCCAGAAGCAGGCCAGCGTGGGGATGAGGAAATGGGGCAGGGGGATGGTGAAGGCCACCCCGGCGATGGCTATGGCCACGAGCAGTTCCATGCACAGAATCCACCAGCGCTTGCTCTGCGCCAGGTCGATGAGCGGGCTCCACACGGGCTTGATGACCCATGGCAGGTAGAGCCAGCTGGTGTAGAAGGCGATTTCGGCGTTCGACAATCCCAGGCGCTCGTACATCAGGGTGGAGATGGTCATGACCGTTACGTAGGGGAGGGCTTCGGCGAAATAGAGCGACGGAATCCACTTCCAAGGGTTACGGCTGTGCGTTTGTGCGGGTTGCCCTTGCGGGCTGGTGATAGATTTCATGTCGGTTTCAGTGGTAAAGGGTACGGATGGAGATTCCGTCGTAATAGTGTTTCAGTATCTCGTCGTAGCGGTAGCCGCGGGCGCCCATGACGGCCGCGCCGATTTGGCACATGCCCACGCCGTGGCCCCATCCGGCGCCGGTGAGGACGAATCCTGCGGGAATGCCCCCGTCGGCATCCACACGATCGACGACGAATGCCGAACTGAGCAGGTGGTTCCGGCTCAGCACGCGGCGGATCTCCAGTTCTTTCCCGATGACGAGTGTTTCT
>ERZ779877.3077-NODE-3077-length-11253-cov-3.105108_pt1 | contig 11253 bp, 12 predicted proteins | sample MGYA00511556_ERZ779877 | MGnify/ENA primary metagenome ERZ779877 (study PRJEB29588, sample SAMEA2159338) | human gut metagenome | biome: human gut; feature: human-associated habitat; material: faeces | place: Denmark | collected 2008/2010 ... | reverse complement strand
GGCCGCGCCCGTGTGCATGATCGCGCCGATCTCCTCCTGGGCCGCCGCCGTGTCCGGCGTCGTCGAGGACTACAACGGCTTCGACCTGTTCGTGCGCGCCATTCCGTATAACTTCTACTCGCTGCTCACGTTCGTGTTCATCATCGCGCTCATCCTCATGAAGTTCGACTACGGCCCGATGCGCCTGCACGAGATGAACGCCCGCTTCAAGAACGACCTCTACACCACCGGCGACCGCGCCGACGGGGACAATGATGCCATCGACTGCAACCAGAACGGCCGCGTCATCGACCTGATCCTGCCCGTCGCCGTGCTGATCGTGACGTGCTTTGCCGGCCTCGTCTACGCCGGCGGTTACTGGGACGCTTCCGGTGACTACTACCACGACTTCGTCGGCGCGTTCGGCAACACGGACGCCTTTGTCGCCCTGCCCTGGGGCTCGCTGATCGCGCTCGTGTTCACGATCATCTACTTCCTGTGCCGCCGTCTCATCACCTTCAAGGATTCCATGGCCTGCCTGCCGAAGGGCTTCATCAACATGGTCCCCGCCATCATGATCCTGACCTTCGCCACCTCGCTCAAGAACATGACCGGCCTGCTCGGCGGCAAGTACTTCGTCGCCTCCGTCATGAACTCTGCGGCCGGGTCGCTGTTCAGCTTTCTGCCGGCGATCATCTTCCTTGTCGCCGGTGTGCTGAGCTTCTCCACCGGCACGAGCTGGGGCACGTTCGGCATCCTGCTGCCGATCGTCACCTATGTGTTCGACCCGTCGAGCAGTCTGTTCATCATCGGCGTGTCCGCGTGCCTGGCCGGCGCCGGGCTCGGCGACCACTGCTCGCCCATCTCCGACACGACCATCATGGCCTCTGCCGGTGCGATGTGCAACCACGTCAACCACGTGTCCACGCAGCTGCCGTATGCCGGCACCGTCGGTATCATCTGCTTTGTCAACTACATCCTGGCGGGCTTCATCCAGAACGTTTATATCTGCCTCGCCATCGGTGTGGTGCTCGTGGTCGCGGCCCTGTTCGTCATCCGCGCCATCACCGCCAAGAAGCCGCTGCCCGGCTTCGAGGACGTCGCCTGAGAGAGCAAAACCGCATAGAAACCCATATGTTCAACGCCGCCTCCGGGCTTTCGGAGGCGGCGTTTTGCGCCTTTTTGCGGCGGCGCAAAAAGGCTTGACCTTTGACAGAGAGTGTGGTATAGTGAATCTACCTGTCAGTCGAGAGGTTCCCTTTTTATGCCCTTTCGGCTCATACAGGGAGGCAATCACGTCCCGACAGGGGCGAAATCAATAAGGAGGTGCCGAAAAATATGGCTAAAGCTGGATCCCGTGTCAAGGTGACGCTCAGATGCGCAGAGTGCAAGCAGCGGAACTACAACACCATGAAGAACAAGAAGAACACTACCGAAAAGCTGGAACTGAGTAAGTATTGCCCCTTCTGCCGCAAGCACACCAAGCACGTTGAAACCAAATAAGGCTTTCGAAAGGACGGAATGATTCATGGCTGATAAGAAACCGGAAAAGAAAGAAACTTCCACCGAAGCCGTCAAGAAAGTCGATAAAAAACTCCCGTTTTTCAAACGCATCGGCAAATGGTTCCGCGACATGAAGAGCGAGCTCAAAAAGGTCGTGTGGCCGACGCCGAAGCAGACGGCAAACAACACCGCGGTCTGCCTGGTGGTCATGCTCGCCTCCGCACTGGTGCTGTGGGGCTTCGACTCGCTGGCCGATCAGGGCGTGCAGCTTCTGCTGAAGCTGGGTGGGTAACATGTCTGAACTTGCAAAATGGTATGTTGTCCATACCTACTCCGGCTACGAAAACAGCGTGGCCGCGAACATCCTAAAGGCGGCGGAAAACCGCAAAATGCAGGATCTGATCCAGGAAGTCAACATCCCGATGGAGACGGTCAAGGAGATCACCGATTCCGGTGAAAAGACCGTCGAGCGCAAGGTCTTTCCGGGCTACGTGCTCGTGAAGATGGTGCTGACCGATGAGAGCTGGCATCTCGTGCACAACGTGCGCGGCGCCGCGGGCTTCGTCGGCTCCGACGGGAAGGCGATCCCCCTGACAGAACAGGAAATTTACGACCTCGGCGTCGAGCATCACGAAGTGGTGGTCGGCTATGAGCTCGGCGACTCCGTCAAGATCACCGACGGCCCGCTCGAGGGCTTCATCGGCACGGTGGACGAGCTCGAGCCCGACAAGGACCGTGTCCGCGTCGTCGTTTCCATGTTCGGCAGAGAGACGCCCGTCGACCTCGAACTCGATCAGGTCGAAGCGATCAAGGATTAAAATCTTACAAGAAAGAGGTGCTTTCAAGTGGCACAGAAAATAGTTGGATACGTCAGATTCCAGGTTCCCGCCGGCAAGGCAACGCCGGCTCCCCCGGTCGGCCCCGCGCTCGGCCAGTATGGCATCAACATTGGCCAGTTCACCAAGGACTTCAACGAGCGCACCAAGGGCGACATGGGCATGATGATCCCGGTCGTCATCACCGTGTACGCCGACCGCAGCTTCTCGTTCATTACCAAGACGCCCCCGGCAGCCCTGCTCATCAAGAAGGCCTGCGGCATCGAGCATGCTTCCGGCGTGCCCCAGAGAGATAAGGTCGCGACCATCAGCAAGGAAGACCTGCGCAAGATCGCAGAGCAGAAGATGCCCGATCTCAACTGCTCGAGCATCGAGTCTGCTATGAGCATGATCGCAGGCACCTGCCGCAGCATGGGCGTTCTGGTCGGCGAATAAGCCGTCAGATTCCGCTCCCTGATCGTGGGAGGATCATCCATCCGACGAACCACTTTATTAGGAGGAAACTGAATTGTTCAGAGGTAAAAATTATAAAGAGAGCGCTAAGCTCATTGATAAGCAGGCTCAGTACGAGCCGCAGGAAGCCTTCGAGCTCATCACCAAGACGGCCAAGGCCAAGTTTGACGAGACCGTCGAGCTGCACGTGAAGCTGGGCGTTGACTCCCGTCACGCCGACCAGCAGGTCCGCGGCGCCATCGTCCTGCCCCACGGCACCGGCAAAGTCAACCGCGTGCTCGTCTTCTGCAAGGAAGAGCAGGTTCAGGAAGCGCTCGACGCCGGTGCCGATTACGCCGGCGGCCAGGATCTCGTTGCGAAGATCCAGGGCGAGAACTGGTTCGAGTTCGACACCGTCATCGCCTCTCCCAACATGATGGGCGTCGTCGGCCGTCTCGGCAAAGTGCTCGGCCCCAAGGGCCTGATGCCGTCCCCGAAGGCCGGCACCGTCACGCCGAACATCGCCAACGCCATCAAGGAAACTTCCGAGGGCTATGACGTACCCGTTGTCGGTCTTGCCATGGACCCCGCCTGCCAGACCAAGAGCGAGGGCGTTCCCTACAAGAATATGTTTGCTTTGCAGCCCAGCGCCACCACGCAGGGCGACATTATGGCAGCCTTTGCTGTAAAGAACGGCTACAAGACCTTCGGCATCCTGTACAATCAGGAAAACGCCTACTCCGTTTCCCTGCTGGCTCCCTTTGTGGATCGCCTTGCTGAGGACAACATCACCGTGGACGACAGCATGATCGTTGCCTACGGCGCTGCCGACACCGACTACAAGACCCTGCTGCTGCCTCTGGTCAACGCCAATGTGGACGCTATCTACTGCCCCAACTACACCCAGCAGCTGGTTGCCATTGAAACCGCCGCTACCGAGCTGGGCTACAAGGGCAAGATCATCACCGGTCTGGACGGCGCACCCGGCTTCAACACCACCTACGGCGGCGACTGCTCCAACATTTACTACATCAACAACATCAACACCGAGAACGAAACCATTGCCGCCAAGATTGCTGAGATTCAGAACGACGTCAGCGCCCCCAACAAGTACTTCCTGGGCTACGACATCGTGATGGCTGCCGCAGACTGCATCGCTAAGGTCGGCACCGACTACACTGCCCTGCACGACGCGCTGGAGAACCTGAGCTACGAGGGCGTCACCGGCAAGATCACCATCGACCCCACCACCCATATGCCCACCGGTATGAGTATGTATATGTACACCTACGACAACCAGACCCCCGTTATGCTGGAGCAGTTTGCCGGCTAACCAACGTCTGCGCGCACTTTATCCGTAACATCTGAACAGGCAGCCCCGCGGATCTGTACCGCCTTGGCGGGGCTGCCTGCTTTTTCTAGGAGGCAAATCAAGTTATGTCGCTGCAAGTCATCATAAACGGCATTGCAACCGGCTCGATCTACGCATTGATCGCCACCGGCTTTGCGCTGATTTTCAACGTTTTAAAGTTTTCCAACTTCTCCCATGGTGCCACTATGACAGCGGCAGCATTTATCGCCTACTTTCTGGTCTCCAGCAAGGGGATGGGGCTGGTTCCCACCCTGCTGATTGCGGGTCTGGCAGGCGCGCTGATCTCGCTGTTCGGTGAGTTTGTCGGTTTCCGCCGCATTTTGAAAAATCACTCGGCACCCACCTATTTCTTTGTGTCCTCCATCACGCTGGGCACCTTGTACGAGGGTCTTGTCACCATCAAGGCAGGCTCCAACTTCTTCAACTTTCCTTCCTTTTTTAAAACCCCCACTGTCAATGTGGCAGCGCTGGTTGTTTCCACCGGCGATTTAATGATGTTCGGCATCAGCGCCGTGGCGCTGATTGTTCTGGCGTATGTCATCCAGAAAACCCGTCTGGGTCGTGCGCTGCGTGCGGTTTCCTTTGACCGCGACACCGCCCAGCTGATGGGCATCGACTCCACCCGCATCATCCAGCTCGCCTTTGTCATTTCCGGCATTCTGGCCGGCATCGCAGGCGTGTTTTTGGGTATCAAGTACACCCTGTACCCCACCTTGGGCAGCCTTGTCGTCAAGGGCTTTATCGCCTCGGTCATCGGCGGCTTGGGCAGCCTGACCGGCGCCGTCATCGGCGCGCTGCTGCTGGGGATTCTGGAAACCCTTCTGCTGGCTGCACTGGGTTCCGGTTATTCTACCATTGCCGTATTCGCTGTTATGCTGGTTTTCCTGCTGATCCGTCCGCAGGGCATTGCCGGCAGCAACGTTCAGGAAAAAGCGTAAGGAGGATATCACACAATGAACGCACTTGTATCCAACGTACTTACGCAGGTTTTTATCACGCTGATTGCCGTATCCGGCATCTATGTGCTGACCGGGCTTACCGGTATGTTCAGCCTGGGGCAGGCGGCGTTTATGGCCATCGGCTCCTATGTATCGGGGCTTTTGGTCATCCGCGCCCACGTTCCCTTTGCCTTGGCGGCGCTGCTGGCGGTCGCGGGGGCAACGCTGATCGGCTATGTGATCGGCTACCCCGTTGTCCGGCTGCGCCGTGACTATATTTCGCTGGTCACGCTGGGCTTCGGCGAGGCGATTGCCGCCCTGCTGAACCGTATGACCACCCTGACCGGCGGCGCATCCGGTCTGACCGGCATCCCCCGTCTGGTCGGGCTGCCGCTGGCGTTTGTTTCCGCCGTGCTTGCCATTGCGCTGGCAGCGTTTTTCAAGACCAGCAAATACGGCCGCCAGTGCATCGCGCTGAAGGGCGACGAGCTGGCCGCCAAGGCGATGGGCATCAACGTGACCCGCGTCAAGATGATTGCCTTCCTGCTCAGCGTTGCGCTGACGAGCTACTCCGGCGTTTTGTACGCCTTCTATATGTCCTATGTGGATCCCACCGGCTTTGGCTGGAAAAAGAGCGCCGACTGGGTCATTATGGTATTCTTTGGCGGCGTCAACAGCCTGACCGGTTCTACGCTGGGCGCCTTTATCCTGAGCGCCCTGCCGCAGGCACTGCGCGGGCTGCAGAACTACCGCTACGTCATCTACGCCGTGCTGGTGCTGCTGATTTTGAACTTTAAGCCGTCCGGTCTGCTGGGCGAGTGGGAGCTTACGCCCCGCAACCTTCAACAAGCCTTTGCCAAATTGGGCAAAAAGAACACTGCCAAAAAGGAGGGGTAAACCATGGCACTGCTGGAAGTCAAGAACATTTATAAGAGCTTTGGCGGCGTCAAGGCGATACAGAACTTCTCCATCGAAGCGAACGCCGGGGAAATCCACGGCATTATCGGACCCAACGGCGCGGGCAAAACCACCATCTTCAACACCATTTCGGGCGTGTACACCGCCGACCAAGGCACCGTTGTGCTGGACGGCAAGGACATCACCAAGCTGGAGCAGTACAAAATCACCCGCCTTGGTATGGGACGCACCTTCCAGAATATCCGCCTGTTCAAGGGGCTGACCGTGGAAGAAAACGTGATGTGCGCCTTTGACCCCCAAAGCCGCTACAGCATCGTGGGCGGTTTGCTGCCCACCCCCAAGCGCCGCGCCGAGGAAAAGCGCGGGCGCGAGCTGTGCGAGAAATACCTGACGGTCGTGGGGATGCAGGACTACCTGCACGAGCGCCCGGAGAATCTTTCCTACGGGATGCAGCGCCGCATTGAGATTGCCCGCGCCTTGATGTGCGAGCCGAAAATTTTGCTGCTGGACGAGCCTGCCGCCGGCTTGAACCCCACCGAGGTTGCCGAGCTGACCGAGCTGATTCAGCGCATCAGCAAGGAGATCGGCTTCGGCATTTTGCTGATTGAGCATCGTCTGGAGCTGGTAATGAGCATTTCCGACAAGATCCATGTGCAGAACTTCGGCGAAACCATCGCCGTGGGTACCCCCGACGAAGTTCAGCACAATCCCGAGGTCATTGAGGCCTACTTAGGCAAGGAGGAATAAAAATGGAACCTATGCTGAAAGTGACCGATCTGGCTGTCAGCTACGGTCATGTGGAGGCGCTGCGCGGCATCAACGTGGAGGTGCATAAAGGGCAGATCGTTTCCATCATTGGTGCCAACGGCGCAGGCAAAACCACGCTGCTGCGCACGATTTCAGGCTTGGTAAAGCCCGGGACCGGCACCGTGGAGTTTGAGGGCGCGCCCCTGCCCCGCAAGCCCAGCAAGATTGTGGGCGCGGGCGTGGTACACGTTCCCGAGGGACGCAAGTGCTTTTCGGGCTTGAGCATCCGCGACAACCTGCTGGTCGGCGGCTACCTTTTTAAAGGGGCGGATTTGGAAAAAGACCTGCAGGAGCAGTACAAGCGCTTCCCCATTCTGGAAAAGCGCAAGGATCAGTTTGCCGGCACCCTGTCCGGCGGCGAGCAGCAGATGCTGGCGGTTGCGCGCGGGCTGATGTCCCGCCCCAAGATTTTGCTGCTGGACGAACCTTCGATGGGTCTCGCGCCCATCATCGTGAACCAGATTTACGATTTGATCCGCGAAATTCGCGATTCCGGCATTACGGTGCTGCTGGTCGAGCAGAACGCCCGCAAGGCGCTGGGCATCTGCGACTACGCCTATGTGCTGGAAAACGGCAAGATCAACCTGTCCGGCTCCGGCGAGGAGCTGCTGCAATCCGATGCCGTGCGCAAGGCATATCTGGGAGGCTGAGGTATGGCATACACACCGGATTTTGAGATTGCCCACATCGGCGTCAACTGCGCCGATGCCGCGCAGGCAGAGCGCTGCGCCGAGCAATTTGCGGTTTTGTTTCGGCTGGCTGTGAACCCGGCCAAGGAAAGTGCGGATGCACGGTTTTGTCGCCGCACTTATAGCAGTTGGCACGGAAGGAAACGCCCGAGCGCAGGGAAAACTCCGGATAGAGGATGCGCAGGAACGAGAGTGGGATGCGGTATTCCGCCGTCCAGCCGTCCGGCGTCCGGGTACAGACGGGACGGAACGTTTCCCGTTCGGACTTGTGGCAGAGCCGGACGCGCTCACGCCGGTTCGGGCCGAAGCCCAGCTCCATGCAGGCGTTGGGGTTGATCTCGAAGTTTACATAACGTCCGTCGTCCGTGAGCGAGAAGAAAAATTCCATGCAGCTGTCCTCATGGACGGGACTGAGCGGGGCGCTGCACACCGCCCGGATGTCCGATTCCCAGGCACGCTGGAAAACATAGAGCGCGGTATCGTCGTAGCAGAGCTTCTGCTCCATGCGGACGCCGCAGTCCGGCTCCCACAGCACGCAGCCCGCGCGCAACGACTCGATCGTGTCCCGGTCGGGCGCGCCGGATGCTTTTGCTATCGTATAGCTTTTCATAGCGCCTGTCCGCCGAGATATACGGCGCTCCGGTTCAGTGCGGCGTCGCACACAACAAAGTCGGCGAGCTTTCCGACGGCGATGGAGCCGATCTCCGAGTCCTGACCGATCTCACGCGCCGGGATGATCGTTGCGCTCAGGATCGCCTGTTCCGCCGGGATACCGAAGGATACGGCGCGCTGCATGCATTCATAAAGGCTGGCGGCGGACCCGGCGATCGTCCCGTCGGCGAGCTTTGCAACGCCGCCCTTGAGGAAAACGTCCTGCCCGCCGAGCGTATACTGCCCGTCCGGCATGCCGCAGCAGCGCAGCGCGTCGGAAATGAGGCAGATGCGGCCGGGGAAGAGCCTGAACGCCATCCGCACGGCGCTGGGGTGGATGTGGTATCCGTCGCTGATGAGCTCCGCAACGACGTTTTCGCGCTCGGATCCCGCCCCGATGGGGCCGGGCTTGCGGTGGTGGATGCCGGGCATGGCGTTATAAAGATGCGTCAGATGGGAAGCACCGGCATCGAAAACGGCGCTGGCTTCCTCATAGGTGCAGTCCGTGTGCGCGATGGACACAGTGCAGAGCTTCGAGGCCTTTTCCGTGAACTCGACCGCGCCGGGCAGCTCCGCGGCAATGTCCGCAATACGGAGCAGACCTTCGGAGGCATTATACAGGCGTTCAAACGCGGCGTAGTCCGGCAGGCGGAGATAGCTTGCGTTCTGCGCGCCCTTTTTCTTCTCGGAGAAGAACGGCCCCTCCATGTTGATGCCCATGAGCCGTGCGCAGCCCTCGGGCGCGGCTTTTTTGAGCGCAGCGGCAGTTTTGTACGCGGCTTCGAGCACGTCGTAGGGCAGCGTCATGGACGCGGGGGCGAAGCTCGTGACGCCGTTCGCGGCGAGATACTTTGCCATTTTTACAAGACCGTCGTAGTCGCCATCGGAAAAGTCCGCGCCGGAATTGCCGTGGTTGTGGATATCCACCAGACCGGGGATCACATACTGCCCATGCAGGTCGATCCCGTCTCCGGCGGCATCGGTGAGAATTTCCGCAAAACGCCCGTTTTCCACGCGGAACGCGCCGCGCTGAAAGCACCCGTCAAGAAATAGATTGGCATTGGTAAAAAGCATGATGTCATCCTCCTGTGAACGTTGATCTCCGGTGGTATGTCTGAATTTACGCCTTCGTTTCCTCGGCGACGATACGCTGCATATCGTCCCATTTCTTTTCCATGTCCGCCGCGAGCTTGAACTGCGCTCGCGCACGGTCAAGATTCTGCCCTTCGCGGTGGACGGCAAAGTATAGATCGCCGTCGATATGGTCGGTCAGAAACCGCATGCCGCACTCCAACGTTATTGTTTTCGCCCCCAGCGGAAGAAGCTCCAGCTCCCTGGCGGTCAGATTCGGGCAGGCACGGACATATCCGCGCGTGAAAACGCGGAAGCGCTCCAGACTCATCTCCACCTTGGAGAGATCGCGCTCGTCCTCCGCCGCGGTCGAAGCGCCGTAGCGGATGGCGTCGCCGAAATCAAAGAGGCTTGAGCCGGGCATCACGGTGTCCAGATCCACAACGCAGAGCGCCTTTCGTGTCTTCGCGTCCAGAAGGACGTTGTTGAGCTTCGTGTCGTTGTGCGCAACGCGGAGCGGGATCTCTCCGGCAGAAAGAAGGTTCTGGAGCGCGGACATCTCCGCTTCCCTTGCAAGAGCAAAATCGATCTCCGGCTGAACGGACGCGGCGCGGCCCACCGCGTCGCGCTCGATCGCCTCGCGGAAAAGGCGGCAGCGGTCGGGCGTGTTGTGAAAATTCGGGATGGTCTTGTGCAGCTTTTCTGCCGGAAAGTCGGAGAGCAGCTGCGCAAACGTACCGAAACCGACGGCGGCCTGATAGAAATCCTCGTCCGTCTCCGGCTGCTGAAGGCAGATCGTCCCGTCCACATAATCGTATACGCGCCAGTATTCGTCCCCATACCGGGTGTGGGGCGCACCGTCCTTCGTCCGGATGAGGGACATGACGCTGCGCGGATCGCTGGACTTGGAGCGCAGAAAATCCGTCACCGCCGCAATGTTTTCCGAAAGCGCCTGCACATTGCGAAAGGCGTGGTGATTGATTTTTTGCAGAATATACCGGCGTCCGGTGTCGGTCACAACGAGAAATGTGACGTTCACATGCCCGCTGCCGTAGTCTTCGCAGGAGACAGGCGTTCCGTCCAGCTGAAAGATGCGCAGAATATTTATCTTATCCTGATCCATGGTAAATGCTCCCTTTGCAGTGTTCCCGTCTATTTTAGTCAGTCCGGCGGAAGATAGCAATCCTTTTGTAAGATTTGGGCAGGATTTTTCAAAAAAAGCCAAAGCGCGGGCATCCGGCCCGCGCTTTGGCTTATTGCAAAAAAAAATCGAGTGTTCTCAAGGAAAGATCCCTTAAGAACACTCGATATGGTCCGAGTGACTGGACTTGAACCAGCGGCCTCCTGAACCCCATTCAGGCGCGATACCAAACTTCGCCACACCCGGATTTCTAACAGCTTTGTTATACTACCACAAGGTGTGAGCAAATGCAAGTCTTTTTTTACGATTCCTGCGGATTTTCCGCGGTGCCGATGTCGCGGTAGAGCGAAACGAAGGTTTCAAAGCAGATATTGTTCTCTGTAATATACTTCGCGGCCTCTACGCCGACATAGCGGAAATGGAACGGCTCATACATTACGCCTGTGATCGGCTCCATGCCGTCGGGGAAGCGCAGGATGAAGCCGAACTCCTGACAATGCGCGTTCATGTACTGGAACATGGCGGTGTTCTCGATGGAGCGGTTTTTCGTCGGATAATAGATATCCGTGATATCGCAGCAAAGGCCGGTCTGGTGCTCGCTGTGACCGGCGGGCATGGTGATATAGTACCCCTGACTGTCCTTGCCGTCGGATACGCCGTTGTTCCGGCAGACGCGGAGGAAGTTCGCGGCCTGATCTGCATAGCTCCGGTAGCCGGAGGAGAGATAGACGGAGAGACCCTGCGCGCGGGTGTCCGCTGCCATCGCGGCGAGCGCATCGGCAATACGGCTGTCCACGAGCTGCCCTTCGAGCGTCACAAGCTCCGGCGGGGCGTACTCGGCGATGGAGTTATCGGCGTTTGCGAGGATATACTCCCAGCTGTTGATATCGATGTCCGGCGGCTCGGGCAGACCGAG
>ERZ779877.3070-NODE-3070-length-11279-cov-3.030203_pt1 | contig 11279 bp, 12 predicted proteins | sample MGYA00511556_ERZ779877 | MGnify/ENA primary metagenome ERZ779877 (study PRJEB29588, sample SAMEA2159338) | human gut metagenome | biome: human gut; feature: human-associated habitat; material: faeces | place: Denmark | collected 2008/2010 ... | reverse complement strand
CCGCGGGTGGGGGTGGAAAGATTTCATGAGGCAACAAAAAAGGAAGCGCACCGCGGCATGTCCGCGGTGCGCTTCCTTTTTCTATCGTTTCCCGGGCCGCCGGAACGGCATCCCTTTGCGGGAAATGCCGCCCTGCGGCTTGTGCGTCTTTGTCTTATTTCAGGACATCCTTGATGTCCCCTTTGGTCAGGTTGCCGATGTTCTCCCTCATGTTCGTGTCGCCCTTCAGGTTCTCCAGGCGGTAGTAGTCCATGAATCCCATGTGGCCGTCGCGCAGGGCCTGTGCGAGCGCCTTGGGCACTTCGGCCTCGGCCTGTATTACCTCGGCGCGGGCTTCCTGCGCCTTGGCTTTCATTTCCTGTTCCGCTCTTTGGCGGGCCACAGCTTCAATGGAGTCTTGCCGGAGCTGGGCATCGATTTCCGCCTCGCTCGGGCGGCTGAAGTAACTGAATCCAATCAGTACGGCTGCGATGAGGACGAATCCTATGACCGTGTTCTTGTCCATGTCGTGTCTTATTTGTCTTTAGTCGTTTGTTTCTTGCTTTTTGCGCTTTCGATGGCAGCCTTGACAAAGGAAAGGAACAAGGGGTGCGGCTTCAGCACCGTGCTGCTGTATTCCGGATGGAATTGGGTTCCGATATACCATTTCAGCGTGGGGATTTCCACGATTTCCACCAAGTTGCTGTCGGGGTTGGTGCCCACGCATTGCATGCCTGCCTTCTCGAATTCCGCGATATAATGGTTGTTGAACTCGTAGCGGTGGCGGTGGCGCTCGGCAATGTGCTTTTGTCCGTATGCCTCAAAGGTCTTGCTGCCTTCGCGCACTTCGCAGTCGTAGGCTCCCAGCCGCATTGTGCCGCCCATTTGGGTGATGTTCTTCTGTTCCTCCATGATGTCGATGACGTTGTGGGGAGTCTTCTCGTCCATCTCGCGGCTGTTGGCGTCCGCGTAGCCCAATACGTTGCGTGCGAATTCCACGACCATCATCTGCATGCCGAGGCAGATGCCGAAAGTGGGGATGTCATGGGTGCGGGTGTATTCGGCGGCCAGGATTTTTCCTTCGATGCCGCGCTGGCCGAATCCCGGGCAGATGACCACGCCGGCCATGTCTTTCAGTTGCTCTTCCACGTTCTCGCGGTTCAGCTTTTCGCTGTTGACGAAGTGTGTCTTGACTTTGTAGTCGTTGTAAGTGCCGGCATGCGCAAGGGATTCCAAGATGCTCTTGTAGGCGTCTTGCAGGTCGTATTTTCCTACCAATGCGATGTTCACCACTTCGGTAGCCCTGTTGCGGCGATCGAGGAAGGAGCGCCAAGGCCCAAGCTGCGGGGTTTCTCCCACCGGCATGTTCATCTTGCGCAGGATGATGGAGTCCAGTTTCTGAGCCTGCATGCTGAGAGGCACTTCGTAGATGGACGGCATGTCGAGACTTTGGATGACGGCTTCTTCATCCACGTTGCAGAAATGAGCCACTTTTTTCCGGATGTCGGCGTTCAGTTCGTGTTCCGTGCGCAGCACCAGAATGTCCGGTTGGATACCGAGGCTTTGCAGCTGCTTGACGGACGTCTGGGTCGGCTTGGTCTTCAATTCTTTTGCTGCGGCCAAGTAGGGTACGTAAGTCAGATGGAGGTTGATGGCGTTCTTGCCCAGTTCCCAGCGCAATTGGCGGATGGCTTCCAGGAACGGCAAGGATTCGATGTCGCCCACCGTTCCGCCGATTTCCGTGATGACGAAGTCAAACTTGTATTTTTTGCCCATCAGCTTGATGTTGCGCTTGATTTCGTCCGTGATGTGGGGAACGACTTGTATGGTTTTGCCCAGATAGTCGCCCTTGCGTTCCTTTTCGATGACGCTTTGGTATATCCGTCCGGTAGTGATATTGTTGGCCCGCGTGGTTTGGATGCCGGTGAAGCGTTCGTAGTGCCCTAAGTCCAAGTCGGTTTCCTGGCCGTCCACCGTGACGTAGCATTCGCCATGCTCGTATGGGTTGAGCGTTCCGGGGTCGATGTTGATATAGGGGTCGAACTTTTGGATGGTGATGTTGTATCCCCGTGCTTGCAACAATTTACCTACAGACGAGGATATGATTCCTTTGCCTAACGATGAGGCCACTCCGCCAGTGACGAAGATATACTTTGTTTCTCCCACGATAATATTGTTTTTTGATTAATATTCGATAAATGTCAAGCAGCAAATGCTGTTATTAATTTGCAAAATTACAAAAAACTTTGAGTACATCGGGGCTTTTCCTCTAAAAAAAGATATATCTTTGTGTGGCAAAAGGGAATTGCAAATGCGTATTAGGGCTTTCTTCGTTTTTATGTTAGGGCTGGCAGGGGCTGTCGCAGCGAATGCTCGTGAAAGGCAGCCGTTGCGGGTGGATACTCTGGCCATGGATGCCGTGGTGAGGAGGTATACGGCCATGCTGAATACGCTGATGATGATCAACGACAGCTTGAGGCCGGACACGATGGAAAGCTATACTCCTTATTATTATCGGCTGTTTGCTCCGGGCACGCTCTACGATGCGCCTCTGAAGCAGGCCTTCGGCATTGAGTGGAAACCGACGCTTCCGGGGCGGCCAAGGGTGTTGCCGGCCTTGGACGGCGGGAGAGACCGGGATTTGCTGGTGCTGGAGGAAGAAAACCGGATGCTGATGCAGACATACGTCGGGACGCCTTGGTTGGTGGAATTTACGGAGAAGGACCTGACGGAGGCCGGTGGGCTGCAGCCGGAGACGCTGCCGGAAATTCCGGTGGCTGCGCCATTGGCGGAAGACAGGATAGACGTGGACTTCACGCACGACGTGGATACGGTACGCCTCGTCGTGCGACGCCCAAACTTCTGGAAATGTAAAGGCGACTATTCGTTCCAGTTCACGCAGAACTATTTTTCGGAGAATTGGTATCAGGGCGGCGACAACAACTATACCATGCTGGCGCTGGCCACGATGGAGGCGAACTTCAACAACAAGCAGAAAATACAGTGGGACAACAAGCTGGAGATGCGCTTGGGCTTCCGTACCTCAAAAACAGACGAGGTGCACAAGCTCAAGACGAACGACGACTTGCTGCGCTTCACCACCAAAATCGGCTACAAGGCCACCGCCCACTGGTTCTACACCTTGCAAGTGCAGGCTTACACGCAGTTTTATCCCAGCTACAAGGACAACAGCGAGGAGGTGTCTTCCGACTTCCTCTCCCCGTTCAATCTGGTTGTCTCTTTGGGTATGGACTACAAGCTGGAGCTGAAGCGTTTCCGCGGCTCGGCCACTTTGGCCCCTGTGGCATACAACTTCCGTTCCGTGGAACGGCGCTCGCTTTTCGGCAACTTTGGTCTGGATCCGGGGCGGAGCATGTATAACAATTTTGGTCCCAACATCACGGTGAACTACAGCTGGGATATCTGGAAGAACATACGTTGGGATGCCCGTATCTATTGGTTCAGCAATATGGAGATGACGGATGTGGAATGGGAAAACACGTTCACCTTTACCATCAACAAATACCTCAACTCCAAACTGTTCCTCTATCCGCGGATAGACGACAGTTCGGAGAATTACAGGAACGAGGACAAGAAATATCCCTACCTCATGTTTAAGGAGTGGTTCAGCCTCGGTGTCAACTATTCGTTTTAGGCCTTCAAGAACCGCCTCTTAGTCCTTGCGCTTGAGCGATTCATTGATGCTGTCAATGTAGTCCAGCACTTCTTCGCGCCCGGTCCGGTTCTCGGACGAGGTGACGAAGTGCGGAGGAAGCTCTTCCCATTGCTCGGCCAGCGTGTCGAGAAAGACGGAGATGTTTTTTTTCAGTTGCATCGGTTTCGACTTGTCTGCCTTGGTGAACACGATGCTGAAGGGGATGCCGTTTTCTCCCAGCCATTCTATGAATTCCAGGTCTATCTTTTGCGGTTCGTGGCGCGAGTCGATCAGGACGAACAGGTTGGTCATTTGTTCGCGGTGCAATATATAAGAAGAGATGATTTGGCGCAGGTTCTCCTGTTCCTTTTTCCCCCTCTTGGCATAGCCGTATCCCGGAAGGTCCACCAGATACCACGCCTTGTTGATGAGGAAGTGGTTGATGAGGAGCGTTTTCCCCGGCGTGGCCGAGGTCTTGGCCAGTTTCTTGTGATTGGTCAGCATGTTGATCAAACTGGATTTTCCCACGTTTGAGCGCCCGATGAAGGCGTATTCCGGCAGCGTGGTGTCGGGGCACTTGCTGACCGAGGCGTTGCTGATGATGAATTCTGCAGATTTGATTTCCATGTGGCTTGTATTTTTGTGGGCAAATATACGTTTTTTTACTCTACTTTTCCCTATCTTTGCAGCTAATTTAGGTATATTTGACTGATAAATGAACCAACAATATCCTTCTGCATTGCTCGAAAAAGCAGTAAATGAGTTCGCCAAGTTGCCTGGAATCGGAGCCAAGACGGCCATGCGCCTGGTGCTTCATCTGCTGCGGCAGGACACCCAGGCCGTGGAGGGCTTCGGGCAATCCCTGATTACGCTGAAGCACGAAGTGAAATATTGCTCGGTGTGCCATAACATATCGGACACGGAACTCTGCGCCATTTGTGCCGATGTGAAGCGCGACCATTCCACGGTTTGCGTGGTGGAGAACATACAGGACGTGATGGCCATAGAGAATACCCACCAATACAAGGGCGTGTATCACGTGCTCGGGGGAGTCATATCCCCGATGGACGGGGTGGGCCCTTCCGACTTGCAAATACAATCGCTCGTGGACCGCGTGTCCGAGGGGGGCGTGTCCGAGGTGATTCTGGCTCTCAGTCCCACGATGGAAGGCGACACCACCAATTTCTATATTTACCGGAAACTGGAGCATTCGGGAGTGGTGATGACCGTGATAGCCCGCGGCGTGGCGCAGAACGACGAGTTGCAATATACCGATGAAGTGACGTTGGGCCGTTCCATCGTGAATCGTGTGGCTTTTAACGGGCGTATATAGAATAATGTGTATGGAGAAGAAAAAGCAGCTGTTGCTGTTGCGTGTGTGTGTTTGTGCGTTGTATGCCGTGACGGGCGTGGCGGCGCTGTTTTTCGAGACGTCGGGCATGGGCGGAGGCTGGCTTGCCGGCGGCGGCGCCCCCGGCGCGGCATCCATGGGGGAATACGTGGCGACGCTGTCGGCCGTGTGTGCCACTATGGTTTTGGTGCCATTGGCATTGAAACTGATGAGCCTCAAGCCCGTGCGGGCCTCGTGGCTTTCCGGCGGACCGGCGGCTGGGCGCAACTATGTGCGGTGGAGCCTGGTGCGTTTGGCCTTGCTGTTTCTGGTGATATTTCCCAACGTCTGCCTTTATTATATGTTGTGGGATTCTTCCTTCAGCTGTTGCGCGCTGATTGGCGTGCTGGCCTCTTTGTTCTGCTGGCCTTCACAGGAGCGCTGGGCGCGGGAGACGGAGCCGGTTGCGCCGAATGAAGAATCAAAGAAAGAATGTCAGTCATGAAGTTATCCATCATAATAGTCAGTTTCAACGTCAAGTCCTATCTGGAGCAGTGCCTGGTTTCTGTCCGCAGGGCCTGCCGCGGCATCGAGGCAGAGGTCTGGGTGGTCGACAATGCATCGTCGGACGGGACGGTGGACTACATTGCCCCGCGTTTCCCCGAAGTGCGTTGGATAAAAAACACGGAGAACAAAGGTTTCTCGCGGGCCAACAATATGGCCATCGCGCGCTCAGAGGGCGAATACGTGTTGTTGCTCAACCCCGACACCATCGTGGGGGAAGACGTGTTGGCCGGTTGCCTGGCCTTCATGGACGCCCATCCCGGGGCGGGTGCCACGGGGGTGGCGATGCTGAAGGACGACGGCGACTTTGCCTGGGAATCGCGGCGGGGCCTTCCCACGCCCTTCACTTCCTTTTGCAAGATGAGCGGCTTGTGTGCGCTTTTCCCCGAATCCAGACGCTTTGGAAGATACTACATGCGTTATCTGGACCGCAGCGAAACTAATCCCATCGACGTGGTCTCGGGTGCCTTTTGCATGGTGAGGCGGTCGGCGCTCGACAAGGCCGGCCTGCTGGACGAGGACTTTTTCATGTACGGCGAAGACATCGACCTGTCCTATCGCTTGCTGCAATGCGGATACCAGAACTACTACCAGCCCCTGCGCATCCTGCATTATAAGGGCGAGAGCACGCACAAAAGCTCGTTCCGCTACGTGCATGTGTTCTACAAGGCGATGCTTATCTTCTTCGACAAGCACTACCGGCGCTCCAACCCGTGGCTGACGCCGGTCATCCGGTCGGCCGTGGTCGCGCGCGCTTTCCTCGACTTGTGCCTGCGTCAGCGCGAACGGCTCTTCAAGTGGTTTTGCCCGCGTGGCCGCCGCCGTTCGTGCAAGTCCTACCTTTTCCTGGGGCGGCCGGATGCCATAGAAGCCGCCTGCAAGTTGAGCCTGGAGCATGGCCTCAAGATGGATTTCGTGGTGGCGGACGAGGCCGGCATGCCGGACGGGCATCTTGGCGCGTCGGTGTCCTGTAAGGGGTACGATTATGTGGTTTACGACACGGGGGCATACAGCTACGCGAAGGTGTTGGAACTGTTGGCCCGCGGGACGGAAACAGACAAGGTGCGGTTGGGCACTTATTCCATGGAAACTGGCAAGTTGGTCACAATGAGCCGGGTGTATGACGGCGGAAAGGAGCAGGCATGTGGTTCAGGGACGGTGAAATAGTGTTGCGCGCGCTCGAGCCTGAAGTTTTGGAGTGGCTCTACGCGTTGGAGAACGACGAACGGCTGTGGGAGTGGGGCTATTCCAACGTCCCTTATTCTCGTTTTTCCCTGAAGACGTACATCGCCGAGTCGCGCCACGACCTTTATGCCGACGGCCAGTTGCGGCTGGCCATCACCTTGGGGCCGGAAGGCACGGTGTGCGGCTGTGTGGACCTGGCCGATTTCTCTCCCAGGCATTTGCGCGCGGAGGTGGGAATCGTCCTCTTCCCCGAATTCCAGGGGCGCGGCTATGCCACCCGCGTGTTGCGCATGCTGGCCGCTTATGCCAAGGACTTTTTGTCGCTCCATCAGCTCTATGCCGTTGTGTCGGAGAAAAACTGCCGGGCGCAGCATTTGTTCTGTCGGGCGGGATATTGCCGTGCGGCGGATCTGCCCGACTGGTTGAGCGAAGGGAGCGGGTGCTATGTGTCGGCTTCTTTGTTCACTTTGCGTCTTTGAGCTTCCGTGCCGCATTCTTGTGCTTGCCGGGCGTGGCGATGCAAAAAAGTCGGGGTTTTGTTTGGCCTTTTCAAATAAACTTCCTACCTTTGTGCCCGGAAAAAGGAAGCAGGAGGCTTCCGGGAAATAAAAGGTGCGTTAGTTCAGCTGGTTAGAATACATGCCTGTCACGCATGGGGTCACGGGTTCGAGTCCCGTACGCACCGCAAGAGTATTGATAGTCAATATGATATGGAGTTGCGACGCCCGCCCTTACACCGTCACGGATGTAGGGGCGGGCGTTGGTTTTAAACGAAGGAAATCTTTCATCAAGGGTGAAACTTATGGGAACAATTAGGAAAAGCGGCTTTCAAGATTGCGATGCCATTTATGCGTTGGTTTGTGACATGGAGAACAAAGTTCTTCCTTATGAGGCTTTCCGGCAGATTTATTCCGCCCAGCTCACAAGTGGAAACTATACCTGCCTGGTGTTCGTCGAGGACGGCGATGTGGTAGGTTGCCTGAATCTGAGGATGGAAGCGCAATTGCATCACGCCGGAAAAGTTTGTGAAGCCATGGAACTGGCCGTTCGGGAAGACTGCAGGGGGAAGGGCATCGGGCGGCAGCTGTTCGATGCCGCTTGCTCGTGGGCAAGGAACAACGGCGGAGGCCAGATAGAATTGTGCTGCAACCAGTTGAGGACGCGGGCGCACAAGTTTTATGCTTCTTGCGGAATGCACAATTTCCATTATAAGTTTTCCCTCAATTTTGCAAGTCCCGACGATGACACGAACGTGTTAGGCCGATAGGGCCTTTCGTTGTACACCTGCGTTCCGTTCTTCCCGGACGGAAGGGAGGAACATGCAGGAAAGCTTCGGCATTGTTGCGGGGGCAGGGCGGCTGATGCTTTTCCGCAGGCCGTATTGTTATGTTCCGTTGAAGCCCTTGTGGTGCAAAATCGTGAACGTGTCGGGGTTGGGAAGCCGAAGGCGTGGGAAAGTGGGACCTGAAAGATATTTGATGAAGCCTGGTCGTCGGGAGAGGGCGCGTGGTGGCGGTGTGCCGTCCGTCGTGCGACAGGCCGTTTCCGGAGGGGCGGATTCGATGGTGACAAAATGATGCCGTAATTCGGTGCTTTTGTTTCAAAAGGCAATGTTTTTGCTTTTTCTGCTGACGTCAATGAAAAACGCGTTACTTCAATTGGAAGGCTGATTGTTAAAGCCAAAGGCCGGCATTTGCATCATACGCGCATTTCTTGCGCAATAATCCGGATTTTTGTGCGGAGAGGAGAGAAAGTTGTGGCGCGTTGCGGCTGGGAACAGGTAGGCTGCTTGATTTTTCAAAAAAGTTTATTCTTTCATTGTCTTCGTGATGTATGGGAAACGAAATCTGTAGCAGAGGATGCTCTGGGGCAGGAGCAGCAGCGCGATGAATCACGCCTTCTTTTTGGGGAAACCACGGGTTGTGACATGCCCTTTCAGACGTGGAAATTCCCTTTCGTAAGTACTTTTTTGTATTTTGTTGTATTCCTTATGGTTATATGGATTTTCCCTTTCTGCCTTTCTCGTGTGTGGCAATGCAATCCTAAAGGACGGGCAGTGTCGCTTTTGTGGAAAAATAAATACATCTGTTTGCGGGAATTTATTGGGGGCACCGGAACGGAAAGGAACGGCGGGGCAAAGCGGGCGACAGGTTGCCGCTCAACCGGGCGTCTCGTTCGGGCAAGCGCGCGAACGCCTTGCGGAGTCTTGAATTGTGCTTTCCGCAAAGTATTCGAGTACTCTGCGGAAAGTACTCGAATACTTTGCGGAAGGTACTGCGGCGGCCTCCGCATGGGCGGGCGAAGGGAAGCGGTCCGGCCTGCGGGGCATTGCGGAGTACGTGATGCCGGGTGCGGCATTTCGGAATGTGTTTTCCTTCCAATGAACTTGTTCCGGGATGCCTCGAATTTGATTTTTATCGTACAAGTCGGGGCCGGCCGCCTTCTCGTGCCGGCTTTCCTGTGCGCACCGCCCGTTTTGGCGCGTTCCCCAATTCTGTTTTCGTTCGCTTGGTCGCTGTTTTCCTTTGCCGCGGGTGCGAATCGGCCTCGAAGAGCATGCCGTGATTCCGTTCTCGGTAGAAAACGGTGTGTTCTTGAATCAGGACAAAATATTGCGGACGTTGTTGCGCATGGTTGCGCGCATTGCGGCGAAAGGCCGTTGGGGAGGTCGTGCGGGAAAGGGGCCTTGGCAGGCTTTTTCTCCCCAGTCGGGGACGACCGCGCGCCTTTTTTGTGTCGACAAAATGCCGGCTATTCCTTGTCCTGCATGACATTTTCGTTCCGGCCGTGTGCAGGACAGTGCCTGTTCGCTTACAAAGTGTCATGGAATGTGGTGGAATGGTTTCAACTTATCCGCTGCACGTCCGCAAAATACGGCTGCATTTTCCTGCGGCCGTCCGCCGGGCGGGAAATACGCGATTCTCGGGCCGTGCGCATGACATTTTGCCAAACTGACATTTTGATACTTCATCGCCGGTTGGCCGGCCTGCGGACAAGGGGGTGTTCCGGCAACAATTTGTGCCGAATCGGACAATTAAATTTTTAAAAATTGTATAATAGGTGGCTTCTTGCGAAATAATTACTACTTTTATGGCCCTAAAGATTAAAGAAAACCAAGAAAACACTAAAAACGGAATCTAAATGAACAAGAAAGTGAAGTGGGGGCTTACTGCCGTAATCGGATGCGGCTTGATTGCGTGGGGCATCTATTCCCAGCTGCCAAAGTTGAACCCCGAACTGGAGCAAGCCGAAAAGGCTGCCGCCAACAACAAAAGTTCCAAAAGCAACGTCTTGAACGTGAACGGACTGAGGGTCAAGACCAGCAAGCTGACTGACGAAATCGTGGTGACGGGCAGTTTGATTCCCGACGAGGAAGTCGACTTGTCGTTTGAAACTTCGGGGCAGGTGGTGGAAATCAACTTCCAAGAAGGCGCACACGTGAAGCAGGGGCAATTGCTGGCCAAGGTGAACGACCGCAAGTTGCAGGCCGAGCTGAGGCGGCTGGAGTCGCAGCTGAAACTGGCCAACGACCGCGTCTACCGTCAGCGCACCCTCTTGCAGCACGATGCCGTCAGCCAGGAAGCCTATGAGCAGGTGCGCACCGAGCTGGCCACGCTGCAGGCCGACATCGACATCGTGAAGGCCGAGATAGAACTCACGGAGCTGCGCGCCCCCTTCGACGGGGTCATCGGATTGCGCCAGATCAGTGTGGGAGCCTATGCCTCGCCCACCACGGTGGTGAGCAAGCTCACGCGGGTCATCCCCCTCAAGGTGGAATTCTACGTGCCCGAGCGGTATGCCAACGACATCAACTCGGGCATGAACCTGGAGTTCACCATCGATGGTTCATTGCAGAATTATTCGGCCAAGGTGTATGCCAAGGAGTCCGCGGTGGACCCGGAGACGCGTAACCTGGGCGTGCGTGCCATTTATGACAACCCGAACGGGAGGCTCACGCCGGGACGCTACGTCAGCGTCAACCTGAAGAAGCAGGAAATACAGGACGCCATCGCCATACCTTCGGAGGCCATCGTGCCCGAGATGGGCAAGGACAAAGTGTTCCTCTACCGCTCCGGCAAGGCACAGCCTGTGGACATTACGGTGGGGCTGCGCACGGAAGACCGCGTGCAGGTGCTCCGCGGACTGACTGTCGGAGACACGCTCATCACATCCGGAACCTTGCAGTTGCGCACGGGATTGCCGGTCGTGCTCGACCATGTAGAATGAGAACAGGGGAGGACAGGGCATGAACATATCAGAATTAAGTATACGCCGGCCGGTGCTGGCCACCGTGATGACCGTGATCATCATTCTGTTCGGATTGATCGGTTATTTCTATCTCGGCGTGCGTGAATATCCGTCGGTGGACAATCCCATCATCTCCGTGAGCTGCTCTTATGCCGGCGCCAACGCGGACGTGATAGAGAATCAGATCACCGAGCCTTTGGAACAGAACATCAACGGCATCCCCGGCATCCGTTCGCTCACCAGCGTGAGCTCGCAGGGAAGCAGCCGCATCACCGTGGAGTTTGAACTCTCGGTGGACTTGGAAACGGCGGCCAACGA
>ERZ779877.3067-NODE-3067-length-11283-cov-3.257303_pt1 | contig 11283 bp, 7 predicted proteins | sample MGYA00511556_ERZ779877 | MGnify/ENA primary metagenome ERZ779877 (study PRJEB29588, sample SAMEA2159338) | human gut metagenome | biome: human gut; feature: human-associated habitat; material: faeces | place: Denmark | collected 2008/2010 ... | reverse complement strand
TGGCCCGGTCGTGGCTCACCAAGACCACGGCGTTGGCCTTGGTGGCCAGGAAATGCTCGAGCCACTGGATGCTCTCGATGTCGAGGTGGTTGGTGGGCTCGTCAAGCAGCAGCACGTCGGGGCTTTGCAGCAGCAGCTTGGCCAGCTCGATACGCATGCGCCAGCCGCCGGAAAATTCGCTCGTGGGGCGGTCAAAGTCGGACGTACTGAAGCCCAGACCCTGGAGCGTGCGCTCCAGCGCCGCCTGATAGTTCATGCCGCCCATCATCTGGAAACGCTCGCTCTCGTGGGTGAATTTCTCCACGAGCGCCATGTAGTCCTCACTGTCGTAATCCGTCCGGTCGGCCAGTTCCTGGTTCATGCGGTCCAGCCGCTCCTGCATCTGGCTGATGTGGGAAAAGGCCTGCTCGGCCTCCTCGCGCACCGTGCGCTCGTCGCTCAACACCATCACCTGGGGGAGGTAGCCGATGGTGGAATCGCCGGACACCGACACCGTGCCCGAGGTGGGCTGCTGCAGTCCGGCTATGATTTTCAACATGGTGGACTTCCCGGCTCCGTTCTTTCCCACGAGGGCAATACGGTCTTTGTCGTTAATGACATAAGAAACGTCTTGGAACAACGGGGTGGCGCCGAACTCCACCTTCAAATTTTCTACTGATACCAATGTTCTTGTTTTTGCCGCAAAATTAACAAAACTTAGTGAGACAGGGAAACAAGACGGCCGATTTCTTCTGGATTCAACGCACGATGGTATAAAATATAATTCTTTATATCACCGGTGCATGCTCCGAGAGCCAGCCGCTTCAGGCCCGCTTCCCGCTCCAGGCTCTGGTCCGCCAGACCGTTGACGTAGGTGGTCAGGCGCCCTCCTTCGGACACAACGGCCAGCAAGACACGCGGATAGAGCTCTACGGGATACCACTTGCCGTTCGTGCCGCGCCCATAGCGCGCCCAGCCGTCGGCCGTGCCCAGAACGTTGGCGCTGCGCACGGTGTCGCCCGCCACCACCAGGTAAGGTTTCAACGTGGCCGAGTCCGCGCCCCACGCCCAGTCGTCGCCTTCGCAGAACACGCCGTCCACGGGCTTACCGCCAGTCTCAACCCAGAAGAAAAGGGTGAAATCGGACTTGCGCCGTTCGCGCGGAATCTTCAGCTTCAGCTGCTCCCCGGCCGCACACACGCTGCCGCCCCACAGGTCGGAATAGGCCAGCATCCCCTCGTCGATAGCCACAGGCTCCTCCGCCCAACGGAAATCGGCGTGGACCGCTGTGGGATAACCGGGACGAGCCGAGCTGACAATCCAGTCGTAATAGTCGCCGCGCATCCATGCCAGGCGCAAGGGCGAACCCTCGGAACCGGGAAGGATGTAGGGCCGCACGTTGTTCTTGCGGGAATTATGAGTGACGGCTTCTTGGGCTACAGCGCCCGTGCGGGTGTCCACCGTATACTTGACAATCTCGTACATCCGGCCAAAGGCACCGCCCACAGGCACGGAGCAATACACCACGTCGGGACGGACAGGGTCGATGGCCATGCCGCCGCTGTAGCAATGCTCAATGTCGGGCGACTGATGGAAATGGCCGCCGCCATGGGCCAGGAAGATTTCCTTCCAAGCCTTGCCGTCCCAATAGAGATAGTAATAATCGTGTTGTTTCTTGTCACCGCTGATTTTCACCATGGCTATCACGGGATTTCCCTGCTTGTCGGCCGTCACCTGCCACACCCAGTCGCGCATGCCCGGCGTGTGGTCGGCCACCGCCACGGGGAAATCGACGGCATACTGCTCCTTGCGGTTCACCTGCAACGGGCCGTCGGCAATGGTGGAGAGCACACGTCCCTGCACGTCTTCCAGTTGCAGCGTGTTGATGTTGACGCTGTTCATGTACAACCAGTTCGGGTTTTCGTTATCCGGATGCCCGGTGGTGTAGGTGAACATGATGCGATCCTTCCCGTTGGAGCAATATTTGGCATACGGACGGGCGCCCGTGGACTGCACCATCTGATAAGGTCCCCAGTCTATCGCTACGTTGTCTTCAGCGTCGGGCAACGACAGGCGGGCGATGGTGGGATGCCAATGGATGCCGCGCCAACACAGGTAGATGTGCTCCGGGTCGTCCGACAGGATGAAGGGAGAGGGATAGGTGGTGTTGTCCGCCGTGAGAATCTTCTTCTCTTCCCCCAAGGTCGTGATGTCGCCGGGAAGCCGCGATATGCGGTAGTAGAAACAAGGTTCGTCCGTGTGGCGCGAATAGAAGATCATGATCCGTTCGTCGGGCAAGACAAGGAAGGTGGGATTGTTGTGGTCGTCGGGCTGGAAATAGGAGCGCACCAGGACTTCCGTGCGGCGCTTCTTCAGGAAGTCGTACTGCACGGCCTTGACCGCCCCGTGGACGTCGATGTATCCCACATAACTGCTGTTAATCGTACCACTCTCGTTCTCGTAATGCAACGCACGAGGGTCTGCAAACCAGCACCAGGCGCCTTCGGACGCCACCTCGTGCCCTTCATACACTACTGACTCGGCGGGCGAAAGCTCCGCCTGTGCCTTGACTGTCGTCGCGAAACCGGCCAGACAAGCCATTACCAACAAATAAAGTTTTCTCATGATTATAGATTAGTTTAATGTTTCCGACTTTTTCCGACTCTCGTTTATCAGGTAATAATAGGTGGCGCAGGCCGTCAGGAAATAGACCACAGCCTGGACCCACAGCCCCACATACTCGAATGCCACATCCTCCAGCAAGGCTCCCATCGTGTTGATGCGCACAAAACCGTTGATGCCGAAGGTGGAGGGCAGCAGCCAAGAGACATACTCCCAAAACGGAGGCACTGCCACGCCCGGCCACGAAATGCCCGAAATAAACAACATCGGCAAGGACATGAACACGAAGATGGGCATGCACGTCTCGCGCTGGAACACCAGAATGGAACAGGTCATGGCGAAGAAGATACAGGCCAACAAATAAGGAACCATGAAGGCCAAGAGGTCGGTGGCCTGTGGAATCTGGACCAAATGGAACAGACGCGGCACGACGGCCAGCACCCAAATGCCCACCAAAGCGTACACCATGAAGTAGCATAGCGCTTTGCCCAGCACCAATCGCACCGTCCCGCGCCCCTGTCCGCTGATGAGTTGGGTGTGGAACGTGCCGCGCTCGCGCGCCGTGCCGTTCATCATCCCGACGCCCAGCAACAATGTCTGTTGGAGCACGAGCATCAGCACGGCCGGTATGAGGAAACTGGCAAAGCCGTTGGTAGGATTGAACAGAGCCACATCCTGGTAACGCAAAGGGGCTGTGGCCACCTCGCCCTCCCGGACCGTGGTGCTCCCCAACCGCTCCACCTGCAACTCGGCATTCATCTCCAACGACACTTCCGTACACGCCAGCAGCAGCGCCTTGTAGTAGAGCAGTCCGCTCATGTCGCAATACAAGCTCACGTGGGCCTGTTCCCCGCGGTTCACCGTCCGGCTGAAATCTTCCGGAATGCGGATTACACCGTAAACTTCCGCCCTTCGCATCCGTTCCTTCGCCTCTTCCATGTTGCCCGTCCGACCCACCACCTTCACGTCCGGCGTGGCATCCACACGGCGGACGAACTCCCGGCTCATGGCCGTGTTCGCATCGTCCACCACGACAGCCGGCACCTCGCGTACCGTCTCTTCGGTGTAGATGAAAGCGTAAAGCAAAGGATAGAACAAAGGCACGAGGATGAAGAAAATCAAAGCACCCTGGTCGTGCACGGTCCGTCCCGCTTCCTTCCGCCAGATGAAGAAAGTGTCGCTTATCGCCTCGTGCAACAACTTATATAAATCTCTTAATGTTCTCATTCCGGGCTCAAGGTATATAATCGAAATTCAGCATCACCTTGCGCAAACGCCCCAGCACCAGCCACGGCAACAATGCAAACAAGAGCAATGCCATATATGACTTCCAGACATAGGACAAGGGATTGCCATCCAACGTTTGCCCCACGTATATTAAAAAGTAATGCCGCAAAGGAAACAAGTTGCTGAGCATCTGCAAAGCAGGATGCATGGCCATCACCGGAAAGGAGAAGCCGGAAATGGAAAACGACACGACGCCCCACAACGAACAGGCGCTCAGTGCCAACCGCAAAGTGGGTATCACGGCAATGAAAAACACGCCCAGTCCTTGGGAAGCCAGCACCGTAATGGCTGCCTGCAACAACAGCGGCCCGATGCCACAATGGCACGGAAAATGCAACACGCCATAAAGGTAGGTATAGTGGGCTACTACGGTCAGGAAGAACACGGCCGCATGAGGCAACAGTTTGCCCACGAGAGCTTTCCACATGCTGTTGTCCGCCATGGCCAACCATGCCTTCCCCGTGCCTTCCTTGATTTCGATGCCTATGGCAAACACGGTCATCATGAAAATCAGTATCATCAGGATGCCGGGAAGAATCGTGTTGTTCAAGTAGACCGAATAATTAAGCCATGGATTCGACAGGGCATGGGTGTCGACGACGACAGGCTGAAGGAACGCCATGGCCCGATGCTCGTCCACGCCCTTGGCCTGCAACGTCTTCAGGCCGACAGATGCGTTGGCCAGTACCGACATGGTACGCAGGTCGCGATAAATCAGCGAGCCGGCAATCAGCAGGCTGTTGTTGGTGTAGAACGACACCACCGGCTGACGGCTGGCCATGACCTCGTCCGTCGTGCCCTCCGGTATGTAGTAGAAGGCATATATCTTTCCCTCTTGCATGGCCCGTCGCGCCTCGCTCACCGAAGCGTAACGCTCCGTCAGACGCACTTGACTGAAAGCGTCCATGTTGCGCAGGATTTCCCTTGTGGTGGCCGTGTTATCCTCGTCCACCACCCCCACGGGCATATCCTTGGGCAAGCCTTCGCCCATCAACGTGGTGAAGAACAGGCAACACACGGCAGGTGCCACCAGCATGCAACACAAATACAGCGGTCTGGCCACCATTCTCCGGCACTCCCGCACCACGATATCCCATATAGCACGCAAAGCACTCATCTCAGCGGCCCTTCTATCGCTTAATGACCACCGACATGCCGGGACGGAGCACCTCTTTCACGCCAATGGGCACGGCCCTCACCTCAAAGGTCTTCAGGTCATACTGCCCGGTGGTTTTTGTGGCTTTCCATGCCGCATAAGTCCCGCGGTCTTTCATGTAGGTGACTTTCAGTTTGATGTCCTTGTCAAAAGCGGGCACATAAGCAGTGAACTCCGTCCCCACGGACAAGCCCTTCAGCAAGTCTTCGCGCACATTGAAAGTGGCCCAACGGTCGTCCAGCATCGTGACATTCATGATGGGTGCGCCCGTGCCTACAAGCTCTCCCACCTTAGGGAAGATTTCCGAAACCTCGCCGTCCATCTGCGCCAGCAGGATGGTTTCCTTCACGTAGGAGTTCACTTCGGCAATGGCGCCTTCGGCCCTCGCCAGTTGAGCGGCCGCTGCCTCCTTGTCCTCCCGCTGCGCACCGTTGCGCGCCATCTCGTACTGCGACTTGGCCGCCCGTTCGGTGGCCGCCATCGCCTGATAGTTGGCATACGCCTCGTCACGCTTCTGCGCGCTCATTACGCCGTCCTCGAACAAACGGTTGACACGCTGATAAGACTTCTCTGCGATGTCCAATCCGGCCTTTGCCTTCTGCCACATCTCGTATGCCCCCTGCAGCTGTTCGGCACGTGTCCCGCGGTCAGCCTTGTCTTTCAAGGCCTGCGCGGCCTGCCCTGCGGCTTCCGCCTGCGAGAGCTTGGCCAACACGTCGGGAGCTTCCAGCACGGCCAAAGTGTCGCCGGCACGCACGTGGTCGCCCTCTTCCACATACAGATGCAGGATGCGCCCCGGCACTTTGCTGGAAACGCGGTATTCCGAGGCTTCCATCTCTCCCTGAATCGACTCGTCGTCGTGTCCCAGCAGCAACATTCCCGCCACGGCTACGGCTACGACGACCACCACCAAGGCCACCAAGGCCCATATCACATTGCTATTTTGTTTTTTCGAATCCATAAATGTCTCCTCTATATAAAATCGTTAAGGTATCCGTTGTTTATCTCGCCGCATCCAGCGTTCCCATGGCCTTTTGCAAGTAGGCCTGCGCCAACTTCATGTCTATCTGAGCGTCGATATTGTCCGACTGGGCCGACAGCCAGGCCGTCTGCGCCTCCATCACGTTCGACACCGGAATGACGCCTTCCTTGAATCCCCGGTCGGCATAGCGCAGGTTTTCCTCGGCCTTCTCCATGTTCTTGCGCGAGAGCGCCATGCGCTTGCCCGCCTCCGACACCTTGAACAGGCTTTGGTTGACTTGCAGTTCTATTTTCTCCTGCGCTTCGCTCTGCTGCAGACGTGCGATGTTGACCTCGCTCTTGGCGGCCTTCACCTTATATATGCCTTCGTTCCAATGGAAGATGGGCACGGAAAGCATGACGCCCACGTTCCACATGCCGCGGAACTTGTTCTCGAAGCCATTCAGCAGAGCGGGATTGGACACCATGTATCCTCCGGTGAGGGCCAAAGAGGGAAGCATCTCCGAACGCACCACGCGCACCTTGTCTTCGTATATCTTATGGGCCAAGTCAAGGCTTTTCAGTTCGGGACGGTTCTCGAACGCGCGCTCCACGGCATCGTCCGGTACGGTTTCCCCAAGCGACAAGTCCGCACGTTCCTCGTCGGCCAAGGAGAACTGCGTGTCGAGCGGCAAGCCGCACAACTGACAAAGCAACATCTTGGAGAGCGCCAGTCCGTTGTCCACCTTCGTCAGCATCATCTCTGCCTCGTTCACCTTCACTTTCACGGTGAGCCCGTCGGCCTTGGTGGCCACTCCTTCTTCTATCATCCGCTCCACGTCGCTATCCAGACGGGAAACCAGTTCGAGGAAGCTTTCGGCCATCTTTTTCTTATAGCCCAAGGACACGACGGTCCAATAAGCATTGTCCGTGTCCAAAAGCACCTCTTGCAGTTTCGCGTCGTGTTGCGTGCGCGCCAGCGTTTCCGACAGTTTCGTGATGCGGTGGTAAGCCCTGATTTTCCCGCCCATGTAGAGGGGTTGTGCCAGCGTGACGGCCCCGGCCCACACGTTCCTCGTATCCGTCCGGAAGGCGTCCACCAGCTCGCTGCCCAGGCGGTCCAGCACGGAGGCGATGCCCGTCAGCCCGCCGCCTTGCAACGCCTGTTGCAGTGCGCCTGCCAGTTGCGGGTCGGTTTGCCCGATTTGCTGTACGAATGCCGACGCCGAGTGCATGATGCCTTGCTGCAGGTTTGTCCCCGCATGGCTCAATGCAGACTTCTGCCGGTCGTCGAGCAAGGAGATTTCATCACTGAAAAACATATAACCTCCCGTGGCAGAGAAGTCGGGAAGGTAGTTCGTGAAAGCCGCCTTCCGCTCATACCGCGCCTTGTCCATCCTCTCCTTGGCCATGAGCAGGCCTTTGTTGTGGGCCAACGCCATGTTCCGGCAGCTGTCCAAGTTGAAGACGCGCTGTGCCCGCAACGTACCGAAGCAAAGCGCCAGCACCAAAAAGCCGAAAAACCTTTTCATCATACCTTTTTTATTGGTTCTTATTGTCTGTTGCCCGATGATTGCATAGGCAACGGAGCAAAAGTATAACAAAAATAGGTCAAACCCTCAAGATTTAACCTATTTTCGTACATATTGGATTTTTTAGATACACTTCTACTTCTCGTAATTGAAGCTTGCGTTGCCAATGTTGTGCCCGTCGGCAAAGATGGACACGCGGTAGGTGCCTTTGCTCAGGAACTCGTTGACGTCCCAATAAAGGGTCAGCGGAGTGGCTTCTCCCGTGTATTCAATGTCGCGCTTGGCCGAATATTCCAGGTTGCGGTTCTCATACATAAAAGTGCCGCCGTTGGTGAGCACCTCGTTATTGGGCTTGGTGATGCGCACGTAGATGCTTCTGTTTCCCGCCTGCGCCGTGATGTTGCGCGAGATGGTGAAGCTGACGGCGAACCGCTTCACGTCCTTGATTTTCCGTGCCTTCTTTCCCCTCTTGTTCTGTCCCACCAGCGTGATGCCGGTAGCGTCCAGTTGCGAGGCGATGGCCACCTTTTCGCTCAGCGTCTCCTTTTCGGTGGAGAGGCTGGTGATGGTCTGCGTGGCTTGGGTGTATTGCGCCTTCACCTGCTGGTTCTCGCTGCGGAGCTGTTCGTTCACGCGGTTGAGCGAATCAATCTCGTGCACGTAACTGCGCAGGATTTTGCGCAAGGTGGCCAGTTCCTTTTTCAACCGCAGGATTTCGGCAGCGTCGGTGGCCTTCACCTGCTTGAGCTCTTCCAACAAAGCTTCCGTGCGCTGCTGCTCCTTGTCGAGTTGCGCAATCAGGGAGTCATTATTGATTTGGGTCTTCATCTCGCTGTATTGCTGGGCGAAGGCAGCGTACTCGTTTTCCATTTCGCGCTTGTCCATTTCGGCCAGCTTCAGCAGTTCTTCATTCTCTACGTTTTTCTGGTGCATCATATAGAACGCCACGCCCAGCCCCACACAGAGGAGGGCGGCCACTATCGACCAGACGACGACATGCTTCTTATCCATATTGTTACAATTTGCGTGCTGCTTGGCGCACGCGGCTTCATTTTTACATTTTCACGGTCGCAAAGATAAATGTTTTCTTCCAAGACAGGAAACGAAATCCCATTTTTTTATTCCCCGGACAGAAAATCCTATCTGGCGGCCATGAAAGGCACGGAAGCCCCGACGAGCTGGCGCACCTGCTGCAGGCCTTCTTCGTCGCACGTGACAGTCTTTTCGCCGCCATCGGGCAAGAACACAGTCACCGTGTTGTCGCCGTTGAGCCTCATCAGCTTGAGCACTCCGTCTTCCTGCGCCAGTCCCCAGGTCTGTTCCTTCTCGTCGAACACCATCTTCATCTCCTCGCCTGCGGTCTCGTCCTGGATGCGGTAACCGTCTTTCTCCGTCACGATGACATACGAGTGGCCGTTGCCGCCCACGACATGGCGCGTTTCTCCCACGGAAGCCAGCAAGGGGCTGCCGGTCCAGAACTCGATGGTGTTGAGCACGACCCAGTCCGCCGCCAGGCAAACGCCGTAGACGGGGATGAAAATGAAGCCCAGGATTCCGTTGACAAACTTGGACTTCGTGAGACTGGTGTTGATTTCAGCAAACTTGTTGAACAGCCCGAATGAGCCGATACAGGATGAATAGAGCACGCATGCCGACAATCCCACGGTAGCAAATAACAACTTACGTCTTTTCATAATTTCAGGTCTTTAATCCGTCAAACAATAAAAACTATCGGGACAAAGCTATATAAAAACAAGGAGAAAAGAAAAAAATCAAAAGCATAACCACGCTCTTTCTAATATTTTTTCTAATTTCGCGGCGTGTAATCATAAAAAAGCACAAATGACACAAGAATGAAAAGACTGTTTTTTGGGAGACGGTTTCCCCTATCCGTATGTTATCTGTTGAGCGTCCATCTCACGGCTCTTTTGTTTTTCTTCTTCTTCCGCCTGGCGCTCTTCTGTTCCACGGGCTACCGCTTCCCTGACGAAATCGCCGGCGACTATGCCCTTCAGTCCATGGCTTTCCTGCGCGGGCTTTGGTTCGACAACGTCATCGCCTGCTACATCCTGATCCTTCCCTTGGCCGTGTTCTGGATTGCGGGTTGGTTCAACTACACCGCGCGCTGGCTCTACCGCTCGTCGGCCGTGTTCTTCACCCTGTTTTATGGTTTGTGCTTCATCATCAGCGCGGCCAACATCCCCTATTTCGACTACTTCTTCAAGCCCATCAACTCGTCCATTTTCAACTGGTTCGGCTATGCCGACACGACAGCGGCAATGGTCTTCGGCGAGTCGTCCTACTACTTCCCCATAGCCTTGGCCGTGGTTTCCATCGTGCTCTTCGCCTGGATTTCGCTCCGGCTCGCCCGCCTGTTCCATCGCCTCAGCAGCAACGCGCCGGGCGGACACCGCCCGACGGAGATTCTCTCCACCGTGGTCGCGGGCGCCTGCCTGGCCGGGCTTTGCGTCTTCGGCATCCGCGGACGGCGGGGCTACAATCCCATCAAGGTCAGCCAGGCTTACTACTGCAACGACCCGTTCCTCAACCAACTGGGCGTGAACCCCGTGTTCAACCTGATGACCAGTGCCATCGACGACAACCGGAAAGAGAACCGCACCCTGCACCTGATGGACGGCAACGAAGCTGTGGCCGCCGTGCAGAAATTGCTGGGGCGACGAGGCATCGACGGCATTTCGCCCATCGCACGCCGCGTGGAAGCGGACTCCGCCGCAACGGCGGGCCGGAAAAACGTGGTGGTCATCCTCATGGAATCCATGTCGGCCCACCTGATGAGGAGCTTCGGCCACAAGGGCGGACTGACGCCTTTCCTCGACAGCCTCTACCACCAGTCGCTCAGCTTCAACCACTTCTACTCATCGGGCATCCACACCAACCACGGCATGTACTCCGCCCTCTACTCTTTCCCGGCCATCATGAAGCGCAACGCCATGAAGGGATCCGTCATTCCCCGCTACTCCGGCCTGCCCACCGTGCTGAAAGAGAACGGCTACCACAACATGTTCTTCATGACCCATGAATCGCAATACGACAACATGAACGCCTTCTTCCGCACCAACGGGTTCGACGACATCTATTCTCAGGAGAACTATCCGAAAGACAAGGTGGTGAACGGCTTCGGGGTGCAGGACGACTTCCTCTTCCAATACGCCCTGCCGGTGCTGGACCGCCAGGCGCAGACGGGCAAACCGTTCTTCAGCGTGCTGCTCACCATCAGCAACCACCCGCCTTACATCATCCCGCCCTACTTCCACCCGCAGCAGAGCGAAAAGAAGGAAGAACAAATCGTGGAATATGCCGACTGGGCCATCAGGAACTTCATGACCGAGGCCCTGAAGCGCCCGTGGGCCGACAACACGCTGTTCGTCCTGCTGGGCGACCATGGCAAGCTGGTGGGCACGCCCGAGTGCGAAAGCCCGCAGTCGTATAACCACATCCCGCTCATGATCTACGGGAAAGGCATCGAACCGCGCATCGAGGAGGGCTACGGTGGGCAAGTGGACCTGATGCCCACCCTGCTGGGACTGCTTGGCATCGGCTACACGCAGAACGGCTTCGGCGTGGACCTGCTGCGGGAGACCGTGAAGGTCAGCCTGGACAGCGCGCCGGAGCCTTTGAAGTGCTATCACAACTGTGAGGTGTGCGTCCTGCGCAACGGCAAGGGCAGCCGGGAGGGCATCGAGATCCCCGACGAGCGCCCGGAGCGCTACGTCCCCGAGAAGAAGG
>ERZ779877.3066-NODE-3066-length-11285-cov-2.578183_pt1 | contig 11285 bp, 9 predicted proteins | sample MGYA00511556_ERZ779877 | MGnify/ENA primary metagenome ERZ779877 (study PRJEB29588, sample SAMEA2159338) | human gut metagenome | biome: human gut; feature: human-associated habitat; material: faeces | place: Denmark | collected 2008/2010 ... | reverse complement strand
TGGTGGCTACGTGCCAGACTATATCCTCAACAACGAGGAATTGTCTCGCATGGTAGATACTACAGATGAGTGGATTACCACCCGTGTGGGTATTAAAGAGCGCCGCATCCTTACAGAGGAAGGCCTCGGGACCAGCTATCTGGCGCGTAAAGCTGCCAAGCAGTTGATTCAGAAGACTGGCGTTGATCCTGATACAATCGATGCACTGATTGTAACAACCACGACACCTGACTACAAGTTCCCTTCTACAGCATCTATCGTCCTCGGTAAGCTGGGGTTGAAGAATGCTTTCGCATTTGACTTCTCTGCAGCTTGCTGTGGATTCTTGTATACCCTTGATGTTGCTGCAAGCATGATTCAGAGTGGTAGATACAAGAAGATTATTGTGATTGGTGCTGACAAGATGTCTTCATTGGTAGATTACACAGACCGTGCTACTTGTGTTCTCTTCGGAGATGGAGCAGGTGCGGTTTTGGTGGAGGCAACTGAAGAGGAGAACGTTGGTGTTCAGAACTCATACCTTCGTACAGATGGACAAGGTTTGCCTTTCCTTCACATGAAGGCTGGTGGTTCTGTTTGCCCTCCATCACATTTTACAGTTGATCATCGCCTGCACTATCTTTATCAGGAAGGTCGTACTGTATTCCGTTACGCAGTAACAGATATGAGCAACGACGTGATGAAGATTATGGAAATGAACAATCTGAAGGCTGATGATGTGAACTGGGTAATTCCTCACGAGGCTAATCTCCGTATTATCGAGGCAGTAACCAAGCGTGCTGGAATTCCACTTGATAAGGTGGTTGTAAACATCGATCATTATGGAAATACTAGTGCAGCAACAATTCCATTGGCACTCTGGGATGCTGAAAGCCAATTGAAGAAGGGCGATAACGTCATCTTCACAGCATTTGGTGCAGGATTTGTACATGGCGCTTCTTTCTATAAGTGGGCGTATGATGGCGCTGCTTACGGAAAGTAATCTATAAAAATAGGATAGAATAATAATCTATATAAGGAAACGCATCTTTCTTATTTCTCTATAAATAAGTAAGGATGCGTTTCTTTAGCTTAAAAACAATAGAGCTTAACTTCTTGATAGTAAAATTTTGCTAAATTCAATTTTTTATGCATAAAGCTGGTTTCGTAAATATAGTAGGTAACCCTAATGTGGGAAAAAGTACCTTGATGAATCAATTGGTGGGTGAACGTATTAGTATTGCAACTTTTAAGGCTCAGACAACCCGTCATCGTATCATGGGTATTGTGAATACTGATGATATGCAGATTGTATTTTCTGATACTCCTGGTGTTTTGAAGCCTAATTACAAGATGCAAGAGATGATGCTTGCCTTCTCTGAGAGTGCATTGGCGGATGCTGATGTGCTGCTTTATGTGACTGATGTGATAGAAAACCCTGAAAAGAACATGGAATTCTTGGAAAAGGTTAAGAAAATGCAGATTCCTGTACTCTTGCTCATCAACAAGATTGATCAGAGTGATCCGAAGAAGTTGGGTGATATTGTTGAAAAATGGCACTCTTTGTTGCCTAATGCAGAGATTCTTCCTATCTCAGCGAAGAATAAATTCGGAACGGATATGCTCTTGAAGCGCATTAAGGAACTCTTGCCGGAATCTCCTGCTTTCTTTGATAAGGATCAGCTGACAGACAAGCCTGCCCGTTTCTTCGTTTCAGAGATTATCCGAGAAAAGATTTTGCTCTATTATGATAAGGAAATACCTTATTCTGTAGAGGTAAGAGTGGAGCGATTTAAGGAAGATGAAAAACGTATCCACATTAATGCGGTGATTTATGTTGAACGTGATTCCCAAAAGGGTATCATCATCGGGCACCAGGGGATTGCATTGAAAAAGGTGAATACCGAGAGTCGTAAGGCTTTGGAAAAGTTCTTCGACAAGAAAATCTTCTTGGAGACTTTCGTAAAAGTTGATAAGGATTGGCGCAGTTCTCAGCGAGAACTTGATGCCTTTGGATATAATCCGGAATAATTGATCGTTAAGAGCTAATAGTTTAAAGACGCCCTTAATAACTATAAACTATCAACTAAAATAACTCCTCCCTGAATGTAATCGAGGGAGTGACTCTCGCCAAAAGAGCGAGGGCCGGAGCAAGGTCAGCTTCGGCAAAATTATTAACTTGGATGCAGAGACCACATCCTTGAATACCTCCTAAAAGGAAGGAGGATAATGACTGTTTATGGCAAATTTAGTAGCTATTGTAGGACGCCCTAATGTGGGTAAGTCTACTTTATTTAATCGTTTGACTCAATCACGTCGCGCTATCGTTAGTGATACTGCCGGTACTACTCGTGACCGTCAGTATGGTAAGTGCAGTTGGAATGGTAGAGAATTTTCGGTTGTTGATACCGGTGGTTGGGTTGTAAAATCTGATGATATTTTTGAAGATGCTATCCGCAAGCAGGTGCTTGTTGCTACCGAAGAGGCTGACCTGGGTCTCTTCCTGGTAGACATTAACACTGGCCTTACTGATTGGGATGAAGACGTGGCGCTTATTTTGCGTCGTGCCAAATTGCCTGTTATCCTTGTTGCTAACAAGGTTGATAACAGCGCAGAGTATTATCAGGCTGCTGAGTTCTACAAGTTGGGCTTGGGGGATCCCCAGTGTATCAGTGCAGCTACAGGTGGTGGTACAGGTGATTTGCTTGATATGATTTTGGACAAACTTCAGGATAATCCTGAGGAGGCAATCGAAGAAGATATTCCTCGTTTTGCGGTAGTAGGTCGTCCGAATGCTGGTAAGAGTAGTATTATCAATGCTTTTATTGGTGAGGATCGTAATATCGTGACAGAAATTGCAGGTACTACACGTGACAGTATCTATACCAGATACGATAAGTTTGGTTTCGATTTTTACCTGGTTGATACAGCCGGTATCCGTCGTAAGAACAAGGTAAGCGAAGACTTGGAATTCTATTCTGTGATGCGTTCAATCCGTGCCATCGAGAATAGTGATGTCTGCATCCTGATGCTCGATGCTACCCGTGGTATTGAAACCCAGGATATGAACATCTTCCAGTTGATTCAGAAGAACAACAAGAGTCTAGTGGTTGTCGTAAATAAATGGGATTTGGTTGAGGAGAAGAATCAGAAGGTAATTGATACTTTTGAAAATGCAATCCGCAAGCGTATGGCTCCATTCGTAGACTTTCCTATCATCTTTGCTTCAGCCTTGACTAAGCAGCGTATTTTCCGAGTATTGGAAACTGCCAAGGAAGTTTACCAGAACCGTAAGGTTCATATTGGAACTTCTAAGTTGAATGAGGTGATGTTGCCTATTATCGAGGCATATCCTCCACAGAGCATAAAGGGTAAGTATATCAAAATTAAGTATTGCACCCAGTTGCCTAATACAACGATTCCTTCGTTTGTGTTCTATGCAAACTTGCCTCAGTATGTCAAGGAGAACTATCGCCGTTTCCTGGAGAATAAGATTCGTGAGAACTGGTCATTACATGGCTGTCCTATCAACGTCTTCATTCGTCAGAAGTAAATAAATGAAGCGAAGAATGCAGAATCAAAGTGTATAAAAATGAAGAAACTTTTGATTTTTATGATATTCATGATGGGGTTGTTTTTTTCTTCCTGTAGGGAGGAGAAATCTGATCCTGGCTATCTTGCCGGTATTGCAGCCAAGGGATATTATGATTTGCTTTTAGAGGGCAAGTATAAGGAGTTTGTAGATGGTTACAATCAACCTTATCGGTTGCCAAATGGCTATCAGGATCAATTGCTGATGAATGCCAAAATGTTTGTTGAGCAGCAGCAAGATGAACATAAAGGTATGGTTAAGGTGAATGTTCTGAATGCAAAAGCTGATACAGCGCATCATGTTGCTGATGTTTTTTTGCAAGTGGTGTATGGTGACAGTACTAAAGAACAGATTGTGGTACCTATGGTAGAGGTAAAGGATGCCTGGAAAATGAGATAGTATTTATTTTGTAATAAAAAAGCCATCAGCCAGTTTCTGGTCTGATGGCTTTTTTTGAACGATACTGTTTTATTTGTTTTTAGCTTCTTCCAGCTCCACCTCCTTTACTTTGCGGAAGAGATCGGAAGCAAAGACTAAATCGTTGAGTTTCTCGTTTGTTGAGGTCATCACTTCATCTTTGTTGCCTTGCCATTCTTTATGACCTTGGTAGATAAAGCAGATGTTTTCACCAATGCCCATCACCGAATTCATGTCGTGGGTGTTGATGATGGTAGTCATATTATAGTCTTTGGTGATGCCTGAAAGCAGTTCATCTATCACAAGTGAGGTCTTTGGATCCAAACCTGAGTTTGGCTCATCGCAGAACAAGTATTTCGGATTCATTACGATGGCACGTGCAATAGCTACTCGTTTCTGCATACCACCCGAGATTTCTCCAGGATATTTCTGCTGAGCCTCTATCAGATTGACGCGGTCAAGACATTCCTGAGCCCGTTTTACGCGTTCCCTGTAATTCAAGGTAGAGAACATATCAAGAGGGAACATGACATTCTCAAGTACATTCAAAGAGTCGAACAGGGCTGCGCTTTGGAAAATCATTCCCATCTCGCGGCGCATCAGAACTTTTTCTTTTTTCGACATCCGGGTGAAGTCACGGTCATCGTAGAGAACTTCGCCACTTGTAGGCTGAAGTAATCCTACGAGATTCTTCATGAGTACGGTCTTTCCGGAACCGCTCTGTCCGATTATCAAATTAGTCTTTCCTGTTTCAAAGGTGACGTTTATATTGTCTAATACAACCTTGTCGCCAAACGACTTGGTGAGATTTCTAACTTCTATCATAGTTTACGAGAGAATTTGAGTGAGGAAAACATCTGAAAACAGAATCAAAACACTAGAACAGACAACAGCATCGGTTGACGATTTTCCAACCTCAACAGATCCACCTTCTACGGTATAACCGAAATAAGAAGATACGCTGGAAATGATGAATGCAAAGAAAAGGCTCTTGATGATGCTCATCCATACAAACCATTGGTTAAATGAATGTTGCAAGCCAAGTGTCAGATCATCTGGTGGTAGGATATGCCCAATATATGCCGTTCCATAGGCGCCGATGATACCCATGCCAGAACTGAAGATAACCAGGAATGGCATGATGGTAACCAAACCGAGAATTTTAGGTAGAATGAGGTAACATGCAGAGTTCACTCCCATGATATCAAGGGCATCAATCTGTTGGGTGACACGCATTGTTCCCAACTCCGAAGCGATATTAGAGCCCACTTTGCCTGCGAGAATCAGACACATGATACTTGATGAGAACTCCAGAAGCATGATTTCTCGAGTGGTGTAACCTGAAACCCATCGTGGCATCCATGGACTCTGAATGTTCAATTTCATCTGGATGCAGATAACTGCTCCAATGAAGAAGGATATCAGTAAAACGATACCAATAGAATCAATACCCAATTGCGACATCTCCTTGATGTATTGTTTCAAGAACATGCGCATGCGCTCAGGACGGGAAAAAGAACGTCCCATCAATATAAGATATTTACCGAAGGTGGTAAGCCATTTTTCTATTAACATGCTATTATAAAACTGAATTTTGCTGCAAAATTAACCAAAATCCTCTAAAAAACTGCAATATTATGAATAGTTTTTGATTTTATAAGCGATATTTCCTTTATTTTTAGTATTTTTGCAGCCAAATTAGCTAATTATGGACGAAATTAACAATAACGAACAGCAAAATCAGAATTCTCTGGTTTTGCGAACAGAGGGATTGGTGAAGCGCTATGGTAAACGAACGGTTGCCAATGGAGTTTCTATCAATGTGAAGCAAGGAGAAATTGTGGGATTACTTGGACCTAATGGTGCTGGTAAGACAACTTCTTTCTATATGACAACTGGACTTGTTGTGCCTAATGAGGGACATGTCTTTCTGGGAGATCAGGAAATTACTAATTTTCCTGTATACAAACGTGCCCGTGCGGGAATCGGATACCTGCCTCAGGAGGCCAGTGTTTTCCGCAAGATGAGTGTTGAGGACAATATACTTTCAGTCTTGGAAATGACAGGAAAACCACGTAGTTATCAGTTGCAGAAGTTAGAGAGTCTTATTAGCGAGTTTCGTCTCAATAAGGTTCGCAAGAACAAGGGTGACCAGCTTTCCGGAGGTGAGCGCCGCCGTACAGAGATTGCCCGTTGCCTGGCTATTGACCCAAAGTTTATCATGCTCGATGAGCCATTTGCTGGTGTTGACCCTATTGCGGTAGAAGATATTCAGCATATTGTATGGCAGTTGAAGTATCGCAATATCGGTATTTTGATTACCGACCATAATGTACAGGAGACTCTGACCATTACAGACAGAGCCTATCTGCTGTTCGAAGGTAAGATCCTTTTTCAGGGCAAACCAGAGGAATTGGCAGAGAATAAGATTGTGCGCGAAAAGTATCTGAGTAACAGTTTTGTGCTCAGAAAGAAGGACTTTCAGCTCATAGATGAGCAAAAAAGAGCCAAAGAAGCAGCGACTGATGGTTAAAAAATCATTTTTTTCTCTTATATATTAGGTATATCCATTAAAAATGTGTAATTTTGCAAGCCAATTGCGGTTATACACGAAAACTGTAGAATTAAAGAAAATATTAACAATAATAAAATAACAAATATCAAGATGAAAATTTCATTTGAAAATCCTGACAAGATTAATGGTCTTTTGACCCTCGTTGTCGAAGAGGAAGATTACAAGAATGATGTCGAGAAGACATTGAAAGATTATCGTAAGAAGGCTAATGTTCCAGGTTTCCGTCCTGGTCAGGCTCCTATGGGTATGATTAAGCGTCAGTTCGGTCCATCTGTAAAAATGGAAGCTATCAACAAGCTCGTTGGTCAGCAGATTTACAAGTATGTACAGGACAACAATATCCAGATGCTCGGTGAGCCTCTCCCATCAGAGAAGCAGGAGCCAGCTGACTTGGAGAATGGTACTTCTTTCACATTTATGTTTGATATCGCTGTTGCTCCAGAGTTCAAGGTAACTCTCAATGGTCGCGACAAGGTTGATTATTATAACATCACAGTTGATGATAAGATTCTCGATCAGCAGATTGATATGTACGCTCAGCGTGCAGGTAGCTATGAGAAGGGTGAGAAGTACGAGGAGAATGACCTTTTGAAGGGTGACTTGCGTGAGCTTGATGAAAATGGCAATACCAAGGAAGGTGGTATCACTGTAGAGGGTGCTATCCTGATGCCTAGCTACATCAAGGTTGACGAGCAGAAGAATCTCTTCAACGATGCTAAGCTCGGTGATGTAATCACATTCAACCCTAAGAAGGCTTATCCAGAGAACGATACTGAGGTTTCTTCACTCCTGAAGATTGAGCGTGAAGCTGTTAAGGACTTGGAGTCAGAGTTCAGCTTCCAGATTACAGAAATCCAGCGTTTCAAGAAGCATGAAATCAACGAAGAGCTCTTTAAGCAGGTTCTCGGTGAGGATACTGACGTGAAGGACGAGGCTGCTTTCCGTGCTAAGATTGCAGAGGGTTTGCAGGCACAGCTCGTTAACGACTCAGATTATAAGTTCATCCTCGATGTTCGCGAGCACTGCGAGAAGAAGGTTGGTGAATTGCAGTTCCCAGATGCACTCTTGAAGCGTATCATGTTGGCTAACAACAAGGATAAGGGCGAGGAGTTCGTAGAGAAAAACTATGCTGAGAGCATCAAGGAGTTGACATGGCATCTTATCAAGGAGCATCTTATCAAGGCTCAGAATATCAAGGTTGATGACAATGACCTGATGGAGACAGCTAAGGAGGCAGCTCGTGCTCAGTTCGCTCAGTATGGTATGAACAACATTCCTGATGAGTACATTGAGAACTATGCTAAGGAAATCCTCAAGAAGGGTGACGCTACAGATGCACTTGTAGATCGCTCTATCGATCGTAAGTTGGCTGCAGCTCTGAAAACAGCTGTAAAACTCAACGAAAAGGAGATTTCTGTAGAAGATTTCAACAAGATGATGCAGGAATAACATTTTTTTGAAAAAAAACTTCAAATAAATACGAGGTTATCGACTTTTTTTATTATCTTTGTTCCACCGAACGAGAAATAAGGGTTGATAACCTCTTTTTTCGTATGATTTAAGACGTAAAATACTATATAGATATGAACGATTTTAGAAAATATGCAACCAAGCATCTTGGTATGAATGGTATGGTGCTTGATGATGTTATTAAGGCACAGGCTCAGTATATGAACCCTTACATCTTGGAGGAGCGTCAGCTGAACGTTACTCAGATGGATGTATTCTCTCGTTTAATGATGGACCGTATCATCTTCCTGGGTACACAGATTGATGATTACACAGCAAATACATTGCAGGCGCAATTGCTGTATCTTGATTCTGTAGATAGCGGCAAGGATATTTCTATCTATTTAAACAGCCCTGGTGGTAGCGTTACTGCCGGTTTGGGTATTTATGATACCATGCAGTTTATCTCTAGCGATGTAGCTACTATCTGTACAGGTATGGCTGCTTCTATGGCTGCCGTGCTGCTCGTTTCTGGTCAGGAGGGTAAGCGTTCTGCTTTGCCTCATAGCCGTGTCATGATTCACCAGCCATTAGGAGGCGTTCAGGCTTCTGATATTGAGATTGAGGCTCGCGAAATCTTGAAGATGAAGAAGGAATTGTATACTATCATTTCAGACCATTCTCATACTCCTTATGATAAGGTTTATGCTGATAGCGACCGTAACTATTGGATGACAGCTGAAGAAGCCAAGGAATATGGAATGATAGATAATGTGTTGGTTCGTAAATAACGAATTGTTTTAAGTAAATATGCGTATATATAGTTAAGGTGCGCAAGAAGAGATAATAATTATAATATGCCAAAGAAAGTATGTAGCTTCTGTGGAAGATCAGAAAATGAAGTCAGATTACTCATCACGGGTATCAATGGCTTCATTTGCGAAGATTGTGCTAAGCAGGCCTATGAAATTATACAGTCTACAGGGGTCTTAGCTCCTAAAGCTGGGGAGGGTAAGTTTGTTCTCAAAGAGGTGCCAAAGCCTGTAGAGATCAAAAAATACCTGGATGAATATATCATCGGTCAGGATCAGGCTAAGCGCAATTTGGCTGTCGCTGTATATAACCACTACAAGCGTTTGCAGCAGCCAAAGGATGAAGATGGTGTAGAAATCGAAAAAAGTAATATCATCATGGTTGGTAGTACCGGTACAGGTAAAACCTTGTTGGCGCGTACAATAGCTAAGATGTTGGATGTTCCTTTCACCATTGTTGATGCCACTGTATTTACTGAAGCAGGTTATGTGGGTGAAGACGTAGAAAGTATCTTGTCGCGTCTGTTGCAGGTTGCTGATTATGATGTGGCTGCAGCAGAAAGGGGAATTGTGTTCATTGATGAGATTGATAAGATAGCCCGCAAGAGCGATAATCCTTCTATTACGCGTGATGTGAGTGGCGAAGGTGTACAGCAGGGATTGTTGAAACTCTTGGAAGGTACCATGGTTAATGTTCCGCCTAAGGGTGGACGCAAGCATCCTGATCAGGATTATATCCATGTAGATACCAAGAATATCCTGTTTATCTGTGGTGGTGCTTTTGACGGTATTGAGCGTAAAATAGCTCAGCGTATGAATACGCACGTAGTAGGCTATAATTCGGTTCAGAATGTAGCTAAGATAGATAAGAAGGATTTGATGCAGTATATCCTTCCACAGGATTTGAAGTCTTTTGGCTTGATACCTGAAATTATCGGCCGTTTGCCTGTGCTTACTTATCTCAATCCGTTGGATAGGGAGGCTTTGCGCAAAATCTTGGTTGAACCTAAGAATTCAATTGTCAAGCAGTATCAGAAATTGTTTGAGATGGATGGCATCAAGTTGAAGTTTGATGAGGAAGCACTCGATTATATCGTAGATAAGGCGGTAGAGTATAAATTGGGTGCTCGCGGGCTTCGTTCAATTGTTGAAGCTGTGATGATGGATGCTATGTTTGAGATTCCATCAGAGAAGGTTAAATCATTCACTGTTACGCTGGAGTATACCAAGCAACAGTTGGATAAATCTCATCTCGGACAGTTGGAAACAGCATAAATCAGTTGGGCTTTTCGCCCAATTGAATGCTATTTAATCGTATATATAGACATATATAATATAATAATAGGTGGATATGACAGAACAGGTTAATCTTACAGGACAGTTGAAGCATTATTTCGGCTTCGATTCGTTTAAGGGTGATCAAGAGGCAATCATCAGAAATTTGATGAGTGGCAATGATACTTTTGTATTGATGCCTACAGGTGGCGGTAAGAGTTTGTGTTACCAGTTGCCTTCGCTCATTATGGAGGGCACTGCTATTGTAATTTCTCCTCTGATTGCTTTGATGAAGAACCAGGTAGATGTTATTAATGGTTTGAGTGAAAGTGATGGCGTGGCTCATTATCTCAATTCATCATTGAATGAGTCGGCTATTGAGAAGGTGAAGAATGATATTCTCAATGGTACGACAAAACTCCTGTATGTTGCACCTGAATCTTTGACGAAAGAAGATAATGTTGAGTTCCTTAAAACTGTAAAGATTTCGTTCTATGCCATTGATGAGGCTCACTGTATCTCTGAGTGGGGACACGATTTCAGACCAGAGTATCGTCGTATTCGCCCTATTATTAACGAAATAGGTGTTGCACCTGTGATAGCGCTTACAGCTACTGCAACAGATAAGGTACGTACTGATATCAAGAAAAACTTAGGCATCATGGATGCCAAAGAATTCAAGAGTTCTTTTAACCGCCCTAACTTGTATTATGAGGTGCGCCCGAAGAACAAGGATATCGATCGTCAGATCATCATGTTTATTCGTCAACACAAAGGAAAGAGTGGTATTATCTATTGTCTCTCCCGTAAGAAAGTAGAGGAATTGGCAGAGGTGTTGAAAGCCAATGAAATCAAAGCGGCTCCTTATCATGCCGGTCTTGATTCGGCTACCCGTTCTCAAACCCAGGATGATTTTCTGATGGAGCGTATTGATGTCATTGTTGCTACTATCGCCTTCGGAATGGGTATCGATAAACCTGATGTCCGTTTTGTTATTCATTATGATATACCCAAGAGCTTGGAAGGTTATTATCAGGAAACGGGTAGAGCTGGCCGTGATGGCGGTGAGGGCATCTGTATCGCCTTTTATGCCCGTAAAGACCTCAGGAAACTGGAGAAGTTTATGGAGAACAAACCTGTAGCAGAACAGGATATCGGCAGACAGCTGTTGCAGGAAACGGCTGCC